>Ga0209508_1001621_pt1 | contig 16804 bp, 19 predicted proteins | sample AD_UKC129_MetaG_FD_184427 | JGI IMG/M metagenome (GOLD analysis project Ga0209508, IMG submission 184427) | Active sludge microbial communities of municipal wastewater-treating anaerobic digesters from Canada - AD_UKC129_MetaG (SPAdes) (version 2) | ecosystem: Engineered > Bioreactor > Anaerobic... | reverse complement strand
CCAGTTCTTCGAGTTTTCTTATCTTGTTTGAACTAAGAAATCCCATAACATCAATGATGTAATTCTCGAAAATCTGATATATAATATTACTCATAAGAGACTCCTCCTTGGTATTTTGTTTGTTTTTTGTTGATCAATATTTTACCAAAAAAGAGGGGTCTCTTGTTTTTTTAACCTAAAACAATTTTACACTAAGGTAATCCGCCGTACACTGCATTCCGGTGCCTGCTCCGCTGTTTCCGCAGAACTCCGTTACTTCACCCGGGCTCCATCAGTTCCCCGGCCCCCGTTATTCCCCTGGGAAAATAGCAGCGTGGCACGAGAATTTGCATTTCTGTGTGCAGAAATGCAAGAAAATATTGACTGGATCCATCCCGGCAATATGATTGTCCGGGACAATATGCTATAATTTATACAATGATTTACTAACAGTTAACACCGGGGTGGCATGGATGAATCCTCTTGGAAGCAGCAAAGAAATAGTCCAGAACAAGCTGATCATTATGTATATATTGCAGAAGATGGATATGCCGGTAAGCAACAATGCCCTGACGAAAATCATTCTTGAAATGCACCTGATGAACTGGTTCGTGCAGCAGCAATGCCTGAATGAACTGTGTGAAAGCGGGATGGTCTCGCTGGTAAAGGACGTGGCATACGCCAGAAACGCATCGGAAAAAGCACACGATGTATCGGCCCCAACCAGCGCCGTTTCAGAAGAACCGTCCGACAGCTACATATTGACCGATGCCGGCAGAAAAACACTGCAGTACCTGGTCACGAAGATACCTTCAGGGATCAGGAAACGGCTGGACAGCGTGATACCGGCCGCACGCAGGGAAATAGTCGAGGACCTGCTGATAACGGCCGAATATATACCGGAGAGCGAAGACAAGTACCTGGTGATATGCAAAATAAGAGAGAAGGATTTCCCGCTCATTGAACTCAAAGCGACAGTCGGCACAAAAAAAGATGCTTTATCCGTCTGCGACAACTGGAAAAAGCATTCTTCGGCCATTTATTCGGAAATCATCGGGTCATTGACGAAGGACCGGTCTTCCGGCAATTGACAGGTGACCAGCGCCCTAATGGCAGGAGACTGATCGTCCAACCGGCAGCGGACCGGTCATCAGATCATCGACAGAGCTGCGCTGATATCCTTATTCTTTTTCGACTCCCTGTACAGGACGAACCGGTTGCCTATTACCTGCACCACATCCGCCCCGGTCCTTGCAGCGATCTCATCAGCCGCTTCACGGGCATCGAACTCGGAATTCCTCAGCACAGTGGCTTTTACCAGTTCCCGGGCTTCCAGCGCATCATCGAACTGCTTCACAAGGTTGTCGTTGATGCCGCCCTTTCCCACCTGGAATATCGGCTCCATCGTATTTGCCAGGCTCCTCAGATAGCTCCTTTGCTTGCCTGTCAGCATCCGTTTTCCTCCTTGTCGATATATGTGTCCGTTCTTTTTGACATCTTCGACAGCCCGGACGCTGTCCCTCGCGCATCCGGTGCTATCTCACATATTCGAACTCGATGTCATAAATCCTGACAGTGTCTCCCTCATTTATGCCCATCTGTTCAAGAGCGTCGATCACGCCCTTTGACTTCAGTGAACGCTGGAACCACTGCACAGACTCATATGAATTGAAATTGACCGATTTCACGAGCTTGTCTATCCAGCTTCCCTCGATGATATAAACATCTTCTTCCTTCCGGATCGTAAAAGGCTCCTCTTCCTTCGCGGTGTATACGACCTCTTCGTCCGTGTCCGTCAGCGGTGCCACCGGAGGCAGTTCATTGAGCTTTGCGGCTATGTACTGCATCAGCTGCTTCACTCCCGTATTTGCAGCCGCAGATATGGGGAATACCCTGTAGCCCTTCGCTTCGACAGCAGCCGTGAACCGCTCCAGGTTCTCCTGCCCCTGCGGCAGGTCGATCTTGTTGGCCGCCACAACCTGGTGTCTCTCTGCCAGCCTGGGGTCATAAAGCCGCAGTTCTTCGTTTATCTTTTCAAAGTCCTCTACGGGATCGCGCCCGTCCACACCGGCCACGTCCACTATGTGCAGGAACATCCTGCACCTCTCGACATGCCTGAGGAAGTCGAATCCCAGCCCGACTCCCCTGTGGGCGCCTTCAATGAGCCCGGGTATGTCCTCGAGCAAAAAGCTGGCTCCCTCGTCGACCCTTACGACACCCAGGTTCGGTTCGAGGGTCGTAAACGGATAGTCCGCTATCTTAGGCCTTGCAGCAGTAACCTTCGACAGCAGCGTCGACTTCCCGGCGTTGGGGAATCCCACAAGGCCGACATCTGCAACCATTTTCAGTTCAAGTTCTACAGTATACTCCTCGCCCGGATCGCCAGGCTTTGCAAAATTCGGGACCTGCCTGGTCGGTGTGGCAAAATGCCAGTTGCCTGCGCCGCCTTTGCCTCCCCTGGCAACTACGGTCTTCTGTCCAGGTTCCACCATATCGGCCAGTATACGGCCAGTCTCCGCATCTTTTACGACCGTGCCCGGCGGCACCTTGATCACAAGGTCCCTTCCGCTTTTTCCGGTACGCTTGGCCGGACCGCCGTTCTCACCGGATTCGGCGACATACTTCCGCCTGTATTTGAAGTCTATGAGGGTCCTTAAGCCTTCATCCACTTCAAACACGATGTCGCCGCCTTTCCCGCCGTCTCCGCCGTCAGGCCCGCCGGCAGGTACGTATTTCTCCCTGCGGAATGAAATTATCCCATTTCCGCCGTTTCCGGCTTTTATATATATCTTAGCGCGATCGATAAACATAACTTTCTCCCATACGCAAAAAAGTCCCGACCTGGCTGCCGGGACTTATTCTTTGTCAACTACATCGTTACTATACTTACCTGTTTCTTGTCCTTGCCCAATCTTTCGAACTTAACGATACCTGATTTCAGGGCAAAAAGCGTGTCGTCCTTACCCTTGCCGACATTGGCGCCCGGATGGATCTTCGTGCCCCTCTGTCTTACTATGATATTGCCGGCCAGCACATACTGCCCGTCGCCTCTCTTGACGCCCAGTCTCTTGGCCTCGCTGTCACGTCCGTTCCTTGTACTGCCGACACCTTTCTTGTGAGCAAACAACTGCAGGTTAATTCTGATCATCGGATCGCACCTCCTCATCTTTTACCGATACATACGCTGCGTACGAGAATTCTACCTGTTTGAAACCTATTGCTGCGGTTTCCATTATGATCGAAGCGATCGAACTTTGCTCTTCATCCATTTTATCCGGCAACCTTATCAGCATGTATCCGTCATCAGTCGTGTAACAGTCTTTCAGACCCGCCAGGCTTTCAAGCGCCCCGGCTGCTGTATAGCTTATTGCCGCTGCTGCCGAGCAGATGATGTCGGATCCCTCCTCGGCATAGCCTGAATGTCCACTGATCTCGATGCTTCTGATAGTCCCCGCAGAATCCCTCGATATAACTACATTTATCATTTCTTAAACACTGATCTTTTCGATCTGTACCTTGGTGAAGGGCTGCCTGTGTCCCTGTTTCCTCCTGTAGCCCTTCTTCGGCTTATACTTGAAGACGATGATCTTCTTTGCCTTGCCATGGCCGAGTACCTTTGCCGTTACACTGGCATTTTCCACGAAGGGCCTGCCGAATGTGACATTGCCTTCGCTTGATACGGCCAGGACCTTGTCGAATGTGACTGTTGCACCGTCTTCAGCGTTGATCTTCTCGAGGAACAGTACATCGCCTTCCTGTACCCTGTACTGTTTTCCGCCTGTCTCAATTATTGCGTACACGAATCATACCTCCTGCAAACAGACTCGCCGGACCTTTGAGGCAGCTGTCCCCGGGCAGATACATCTCCATGGATCCGTTCCATACACAGTTCCACGCACCGGAGAATGTACGTCCGTCCAGGCTTCAACAGCATTTTGTCGCCTCGGCCGAGCGGTTACCGATGTATTTTAACACATACACTGACCAATTGTCAACGTCTGCGATTTCTGCGATTTTTGTCCCCGGCAGCCTTTTCACCTGTCGCCTGGTTTGCCGCCCTTCCCGTTCACTTCAGAAACCAGCAGCCTGCCTGTCCCTTCGCAGTGAGGGCACTCCACCAGCATGATGCTGGAGAGGTCCTGTCTTACTTTCTTCCTGGTCATCTCGATCAGTCCGAGGCCGGTCATGCCGACCACGCTAGTCTTTGTCCTGTCCTTCTTCAACGCCTGTTTCAGCCTGTCGAGCACCATGTGCTGATGCTCCCTGTCATGCATGTCGATAAAATCTATTATTATGATGCCGCCGATATCCCGCAGCCTCAGCTGCCTCGCGATCTCATCGGCAGCTTCCATGTTGGTCTTCAGCACCGTATCCTCGAGGTTGCTTTTGCCCACGTATTTGCCCGTGTTCACATCGATCACCGTGAGCGCTTCCGTCCTGTCGATCACCAGGTAGCCTCCGCACTTGAGCCATATCTTCCGCGAAAGCGCACGGACCAGCTTTGAATCAAGCCGGTAATACCCGAATATGTCGGCGTCTTTCGTAAAATGCTCAACTCTCCGCTTCAGATCAGGAGATACGATATCGACCAGTTCCAGTATCTTTTCGTAATGGCCGCGGTCATTTATGATGAATTTGTCGATATCCCTGGTGAACATGTCCCTGACCATCCTGTAGACCAGGCTCAGTTCCTTATGTATGCAACGTGGCACCGGTCCGCTTTTTTCCTTCTTCTTTATGCTATCCCACAGCTTAAGCAGGAAGTTGAGGTCATCCAGGAAATCCTCCTCTTCCATCCCCTCCGAGGCGGTCCTGACGATCAGCCCCATGCCCTCGGGTTTCAGCTTCTCCGCTATTTTCCTCAGCTTAGCCCGTTCCTCTTCATCCTCGATCCTCCTGGATACACCCGTGTAATCTGCACCGGGCAGCAATACCAGGTGTCTGCCGGGCAGCGTTATATTCGTGGTGACCCTCGGCCCCTTTGAACCCATCGGTTCTTTTATGACCTGCACAGTCAGCTCCTGGCCGGCTTTGACCAGGTCAGCTATGTTCAGGTGTTTTGCATCGTGAGGATGATCGTCGTCGTCCTCGCTGTATTCTTTCCCTGCTATGATATCACCGGCATACAGGAAAGCATTCTTCTCATATCCGATATCGACGAAGGCAGCCTGCATACCTGGCAGCACACTGCAGACCTTGCCCCTGTATATGTTGCCGACCAGCCTGTCGATACCTGGCCCTTCGATATATATCTCCGCTAGTTCGCCATCTTCGAGCAGCGCGACCCTGCTTTCATTTTGACCGATGTCTGCGATCAATTGCTTTTTCAAACCAACACCTCTTTATAACGAATGGAAGAAAACTTTTAAATTTCTCATACCTGCGTTTCTCACGTCCGGTAATGTGCAGTTCTCTTTCTGACTTTTTTCTCTGCATTGCCCCATACAGGTCATGCAAGGGAAGACTTGTCCATGGGGTCGGCGATACCATTGCCAGTATCGATGTACAGGGCTTTACGGTGCATCCTGACAGCCGCTGCAGGCACTCCCCACTGCCCGGCCAGAGCCTTTATGAACAGTGCCGGGCTGAGATTCGCTTCACTGCCTGCTTTCAGGCTTGCCTTCACCAGGAAGGCCGATTTGAAAACTTCATATCCCTGCGGTACCGGTTTCAGTTCTTCAATTGCCGCATCGAATATCAGCGGCCTGATCTCGGTTTCCTTCAAAATGGTTTCCCCGCGCTTTCCCCTTGTCTCCTTCGCCGCCATGATGTTGTTGCGTTCCAGCATTGCCGCAAGGCTCGCGGATGCGTCATCGTATGCCAGCACCTCGTCAGTGAACACTTCAAGCTCATAATCCGCGCGCTGCACGGTTGCCATGATATTCTTCCCTGATTTGTTGACCGCTGCGGCCGTGACCCTTATGCCGTCCGGCAGGGAATCGTTGAGCCTCTGTATGAACTCCTTCGGTTCGATCTCCGCATCCAGCTGGAAATCCGCATGCTCACATTCGCTGGTCATACCGACGGCCAGCGGCAGCCCGAATACCATCTGCGGATGCGGGTTGAAGCCCTTTGTGTAAGAAACCGGAAGGCCGGAACGCCTGACAGCCCTTTCAAATACCTTCATAAGATCAAGGTGCGACAGGAATTTGACAGATTCTCCCCTTGTGAACCTGACCCGCATGCTGCTCACGGGCCTGTCGTTGCCGGATCCCGTTCTTTTGCCCGGTATGTCCGGCTTGTTGCTGACAGTGCCCTGTTCGTTACCTGTATTGGCCTGTTTTGCACCTGAATTTTCCGTTTTATTGTCCGCCGCCCGGTCCTGTTCTCCCCGCTGCGCTTCTTTGCCCAAAGAATCGTCCCGCTTTACCGAACCGTCATCACCGGCTTTCCCGGGCTTTTTGCCGCAGGTGTAGTCGGTACAGATGCCCTGCCCGAATACAGAAGCACCGCATCCGACACATGACGCCATACAGTTGGGCGTGACTTCGCCCTTTTCAGCCCGTTTTCTTTCGCGAAGAAGATGCTTTTTTGTAACACCGATATCTATATGGTCCCACGGGAACACTTCATCTTCGCATCTCTTCCTGTTTGCGTAAAATGCCGGGTCGATGCCGCAGTCGTCGAACGCTTTCATCCATGCGTCAAACCTGAAATGCTCGCCCCAGCTGTCGAACCGGCACCCAAGCTCCCATGCCCTTTGCAGTACTCTGCCCAGGCGCCTGTCGCCCCTGGAGAATACGGCTTCAAGCATGCTCAGCTCCGGGTCATGCCAGTTGTATTTCAGATGCCTGCTTCTTATCTTTTCTTTCAGGAATTCCTGCTTCTCCCTGAGTGTCTCTATTGTGTCCTGCGCCTCCCATTGGAACGGCGTGAAAGGCTTAGGAACGAAGGACGACGTGCTTATGGTGACCTCAAGGCCTCTTGCCCGCTGTTCCTTAGGGATTTTGAAATACTCGTCCACCACCATCGTGCCGAGCTTAGCGATACCCTCGATATCTTCCGGCGTTTCGAAAGGAAGTCCTATCATAAAATACAGCTTGACTCCGTTCCAGCCCGCCCTGAAGGCCATCCCGACGGAATTCAGCAGATCCTCCTCCGTCACGCCCTTGTTGATGATGTCCCTGAGCCTTTGCGTGCCGGCCTCGGGAGCAAACGTAAGGCCGCTTTTCCTAACCTTCTGAACTTTCTCCAGGAGGTCAAGGGAAAATGAATCTATGCGGAGAGACGGGAGCGACAGGTTGACCATCTTCGGCTCCATCTCTTCGATCAGTCCCGATGTGAGCTCCGGCAATCCCGAGTAATCGCTCGTACTGAGCGATGTCAGCGATATCTCCCCGTAGCCCGAGCTTTCCTCCAGCTTCCTTGCCAGTTCCAACAGCCGCTCCGGGGTCCTCTCCCTTACCGGCCTGTAGATGTATCCTGCCTGGCAGAACCTGCATCCCCTGGTGCAGCCGCGGAACAGTTCGAGCATGATCCTGTTGTGGACTATGTCTATATACGGGACTATCACGTTTTCAGGGAAGTATGCATTCTCAATATCATTTATGATACGCTTCCTTATCTTCGCCGGATACGTATCCTTTAATGGCCTGACAGCCTTCAGCGTCCCGTCTTCGTTATATTCAGGCTCGTAAAAGCCGGGCACATATACGCCTTCGATGCCGGCGATCCTTTCCAGGAAGTCTTCTCTCGGGGCATTGTCCCTCCTCCACTGCCTGTAAACGTCCATCACTTCATTTATTACTTCTTCGCCTTCCCCGAGCATGAAGAAATCCACGAAATCAGCCAACGGCTCGGGATTATATGCACAGGGCCCTCCTGCGCAGACAAAAGGCATGCCTTTCACCCTGTCGGTCCGTCTGAGCGGTATGCCGGCAAGGTCCAGCATGTTGAGTATATTGGTATAGCTCATTTCGTACTGCAGGGTAAACCCGACGAAATCAAATTCGCTCACCGGGCTGCGCGTCTCAAGCGAGAAAAGAGGGATCCCGTTTTCCCGCATTTTCGCTTCCATGTCAGTCCACGGCGCGAATACCCTTTCACAGTATGTATCGTCCCGCTCGTTGAGCAGGCCGTAAAGTATCCTCAAACCAAGGTGGGACATGCCCACCTCGTAAACATCCGGAAAGCAAAAAGCAAACCTGATCTCTGCCTTCGCAGGATCCTTCACGACGCTGTTCAGTTCGCCGCCGGTATACCTGGCCGGCTTCTCCACGCTTTGCAATATATCGTCTCTGATTACTACAGCCACAAAAACCTCCTGAATTTCTGCTTCATATTGTATTTTGCATCCGAGGCAACTACCTTACAATAATATACCCAAATGAGGAGCAGTTAGCAACAAAAGAGGCAGCTCAACTTTTCTGTTGTTTTACCCGTACGTAAAAGAACACTTGTTCTTGTATTAATTTCCTGATATAATGTAAGCATACTTCGCGCAAGTACGCTGAAAGGAGTCATTATTATGGATGATGGATTCAGAAAGCCCTATGAATACATGGAAGAGAAGGGTGTAAGCGGATTCCTTCTGATCTATTTTCTCATGCTTCTGGCAGTGGAAACGCCGCTGGGCATAATCACACTGTTCTACGGATATAACCTGCTTTCCGGAAACAGGGTCCTTGGTACGATCATAATGGGAATATCCGTGTTTTACATACTGTTTGCGCTGTTCTCGTCGATAGTACTCAAGAAGCTCAAAAAATTTGCCGTCAGAGTCTCAAAGGTATTCCTTGTATTCAGGGCGGTCTATCTGATCCCTTATCTTATTTTCAATACGATCATTCAAATCAGGGAAATACCATATGGCAGGAATCATGAGATGTATTCGAAGATGCTCGGAAACATCATCGTAACATCCGTCATCAGCTTATTGCTCATTGCAGCTTTCAGTGTCGGATGGTATATCTACCTGAACAGATCCAAAAAAGTCAGGGAGCTGTTCCCCGTCGGGATCGACGGCTCCAAAGCGCCGGTCGGGCCGGCTGGTAAAGCTAATGACCGGTCTGACGTATAGATTAGGCATATAGTGCTTTCAGTCGGGCTTCGGTCCGACTGAAGGCTTTTTTACTTTTGCTGGGCGATTATTTAAAATTCCGTTTGTCATCATCCCCGCCGCGATACCCATCCGGCCTCAGGGCCTGTCCAGCCTGGATTCCTCGATGAACTTCTCAAAATCAGCCTGCGTACCGTTGAATACGTTCATGTCTATAAATCTTTCCCTGCCTTCGTATCCCTTGAGGACCTTCCGGTTCGAGTACTGCCAGAACGTCCAGCCTCTGGTCAGCCAGTCTGGTTTCCTGAAAACGTCCCTTATCCAGATGGGGTAGTCTTCATATGCGCCCTCCAGGTACAGTTTGTATGCCCTGGGAGTTGCGTAAATTATCGGCCTCATGCCATAATGATCCTCCAGCGCTGAAATGATGTCATCCAGTATTTGAAGGGCTTTCTCCATTTCCGGTGGGTTTTTCTCCACGTTACCATAAAATTCAAAATCGATCACCGGCGGAAGCATGTCTTTCTCGACAGGCACGACACTTATGAAATTTTGCGCCTGCGTGACGCCTGAACTCTCAAAACTGTAAAAATGATACGCCCTCACCTTCAGGTGGGTCTTCCTGGCGTTTTCCCAGTTGTATTCGAATCTGCTGTCCCTGAAAGAACTGCCTTCCGTGGCCTTGATAAACGCAAAATCAATGCCCTGCTGCGAAAGTACCTCCCAGTCTATCATGCCCTGGTGATGGGACACATCGACGCCCCTCACCGGATATTTCCCAGAAGACGGGTTGTTGAACCATATAATACCGTTATACAGGAGTACTGCAATTATAAAAATAAAGGCTGCAAAAGCACTGATCAGAACTAATATTTTTCTTTTCATAAAAACCCCTTAACATATACAGTCCCAATTCAACTTTGCTCATAAATTATTCCTTTTAAGGCAGTTTCCCATTGAGGATTATTTATTTTCAGGTGCTTGCCGCCAAACTGATCCGGGATTGAAATATATTCGTTGCCGGCAGAATAGATATGCAAAAAGTCATTTCGATTGTTCCAGTCGATAAGAATAGTATACTTCTCAGTTCCTGCAGGATAAGTTACAATATGTGAAAGAGTTCTCGTAAAAGTTGATTCCAGGATAAGTGTCCGGAGCATTTCAATCTGAGCACCGGTGAGTATATACTCTTTCTCACCTTCATCTCCCACCTTTATTGTAACAGTGCAATCTGACGTTATTTCAGAAACTCCTTTTTATCTCCTCGCCCCGGACATTGAACCAGGAATAACTCAGAACCCCAATAATAATCAAAACTGCCGCAAGTATAATTTTGCCCCTCTTTTTCATCCTTGAACTCCCTCCCAATGTATCCGGCCAGTTATCACCCGGATGCTTCTCTCAGGTGCGATATCCTTTTATCAAACCTCTGCATATTTCAGGTTATTCCTGCCCAGTATCCTCGCCTGCTGCAACTGCTTTTCCCGGTGCAACATATACGCAGTATTGATCCATCACTGCCCGGCAGTTTTAGTGATCCTGGTAATGGTCCACCTGCCGCCGGTCTTCACCAGTTCGAAACGGTATCCCTGCTGCGTGCCGGAATCATCGCGGTATGAAATATCCGCCCGTGCGGAATCGCCCTGTTCATCGATATCGAATTCGATTCCGTCGGGGATTTCCAGCAGTGTATTTAAGAGCGGAGTGTATATGTCATTTCCTACAAAGTCGATCTCACCTGCATTTTCATCGCTGCACAGTTCTGCCAAACGTTCAGACGCTTCCTTTGACCCGCGGACATCGATGGCATCCAGGGACAGATACTGCAATATCACACCCTTTATGTCCTCCGGATAACCGGGAAGCATAACAACCGTTTCAGCCAGCCTGAAAGCATTGTTTTCATAGACATATTTCCTCGCCAGGGGATAGTACAGAACGTCATAGCTCCATCTGTTCTGGGTATAGCCGTCATACTGCCCGTCATTGTCGAAATCCATCAGTGTGTCTTCGCCTGCGCCTGTAGGCGATGCGCTGCAGCACAGTTCAAACGGTGTGCCGTCATCCGCCAGCCCTATAATTTTAAAGCCGGTGAGGCTCACACCGTTCGTCAGTCCGCAGTACAGGTATTTCTTCGGATCGTCCTGCATCCGTACCAGTTTCACCTGGTAAACCGAATACCCGCCGTTGCACAAATCATCGCCAAGCTGCCTGATGGTGCCGTTTTTGTTCTCCAGTATGACCAGGTGGCTCACATAATTTGTATAATGGTCTTCCCCGGATGCCCCCGTTGCAATGATGATTTCATTCATACCGTCCAGGTTCATGTCTGCAGTGGCTAAAAAGCAGACATCATCGCTTGTATCGGGATACAGCTGCTTTATGAAGTCTTTGTAGACCTGCGGTATTTCAGGATTTTCCGTGTCGCCGGCATCTTTCTCACTGTCGTTGCCGTCAGTAGCCTGCAGACCCGGCACATCGCCGTCCGTATCCTTCGTGTCCGGAATATCCTCCCCGGTCTCCGCCGCCAGGCTGTTATCTGCAGGATCGTCCGAACCGCCTTCCTTCCTGGCGATGCCGCATGAAGCAAATGAAAGAACTAAGGCCAAAATGCAAACTGCTGCAATGATTTTTTTCATATGATCCCTCTGTCCATTGTTTTATTTCCGGGCTCCAAGCCAGGCTGCGACCGGACCAAGTGCATCTCATCCGGTTTCATTTCACTGCCCGGATACTTCAGGAACTCAGAGACTGTATTAATTTTGATTGCTCAATTTGCTTCCGGGTTCCGTCCATTCAGTACTTTTTTCACATCAACTTCCAGAAATCTTCCCCTGGCTTTTGCGATAAGCTTGCCCGAGGCTGCATCGGTCAGTGTTGCAATCACATCGATCTTCCGTCCGTCGCGTTTTTCGATTTCACCTTCGCAGACAAGAACATGCCCTTCAAAGGCAGGACTGATGTACTCAATGCTCATGCTCGCCGTCACAGCCTCAATGCCAGATTTCGCGATAGCATGGAACATAGCTTCGTCAAAAAGGATCGCCGCGACGCCGCCGTGCATTACTCCGGGATACCCGCAGTACCGGGGCTTCACTTCGAATTCGATATGTGATTTATCACCGATATGGCTGACGTTAAGCCGCAGCCCGGTCGGATTATCCTTCCCGCAGCCGTAGCAGTTATTTAGGTTTACTTTTTCCATAACCATCTCCCTGAAGCCTTTCAAAGCTGTTGTACACCTGAATTGTCCGCCGCCTTTTCCCTTTTTGCAGAAATGCTATAAATCTGCCCTGACCCATTCTTCCTTAAGAAGACCTGTGATGTATTCATCCTTTACTTCTCCATCGGCCATGCAAACATAGGCCTTCCTCCGCAGCCCTTCGATCTTATAGCCTAATTTCTCCTGCATCCTTGCTGAAGCTTCATTACCAGCGAAAAATCCGTTTTCCAGCCTTCTCAGTTTCAATACATCGAATGCGAATTCTATCCGTTTGCCGAAAGCTTCCGTACCATATCCATGGCCGTGATATTTTGCATTGATCCAGATACCTCCACCGGCAGTCCCGTGTATCCGGTTTATATTAGACATACTGGTCCCGCCAATGACCTTTTTCTCAGATTTTAATTCAATAGCAAACTCGAAAGACGTCCTGTCCATCCCTTTTTCAGCGATTTGCCTGCAGTGTCTGATCCATCTCTCCGCATGTTCTTTCGTAAATGGATGCGGAATATAAGCCAGCCATTTTGAAACCTCGATATTGTTCAACCCGTCGACGAGATCATCAACGTCATCCTCATTCCATTCCCTGAGGATCAGCCTCTTCGTTTCCAATACCACAGTATCACCTCATCTGCCAGGTGGAATTATATCAGCCTCACGGTGCCGTTCCGCAGTGTATGAATTGCTCATCGATGCGCCGGTTTGTCGTTTGGGTCGGCGGTATCATTTGCAGTATGCTCTACTTGGCTTTAGGCCTCTGATCTTTCGTCTAATCCAGCATTCTGGAATATCTCAGTTCCTTAATGCCATCCCCGGAATCCCTTACATTCCCGTCAAGAACAAACCCATGCCTCTCATAGAATTTCCTGGCCCTGTGGTTCCCTTCAAGTACCCAGAGGATTGCCTGCTTATAACCCTTTTTGCGCAGTTCTTCGAGGCCCCATTCCATCAGTGTGGTCCCGAAACCCTTGCCGATATAGTCCGGCTTTAAGTATATCCTCCAAATCTCGATGCAGGATCCATCGACTTCTCCATATCTGCTCTTCCCGAAAGTAAACAAGCCCACAGGGATGTCACCTGCGAAGAGTATCGCCGTTTCCGGGCAACCCATGTCCAGTTCCCGCCTGAACCCTTCTTTTCTTCTCTCAGGCGAAAATGTGCGCGTGATATAATCATCAGTAAAGATCCCGGCACAGGAAAACTTCAGGGATTCGGAATGGATCTCTCCAAGTATGTCACAGTCATCGACACTTGCATAGCGAATATACAAACCCATGTATCCGGCCTCACTTTTTAATAATAAAAACAGAACATAGTTAACAAATCATACAGTATGCGGGGTTTATTACTCCTCATCATGTTCATCGGAAAACGGGCAGCTTTTCAGGCATGCACCGCAACGATTGCATTCACCGATATATGGTACAGGAAAACAATATAGGATGGCGTGCGCTCCGCCTGATCACAGCTCTTTTCTTCCCATGTATAGCAGGAAAACATAATCCACCCTGTGACGATTGCCATGATCCAGTATAGTTTCCCTTATCCCCGAATAGAGAGCCGTTCTGTCGCTCTCCGGCAGGCTCCTGTGGTCTGAGAAGGTATCGAGCAGGGCAATGTATTCATCAGCGTCGAATATTCTCGTCCTGCTGTACAACTTTATCGAAATGTCACAGAACCCGTAATGTCTCAAATCCTCAAACCCAAATCTCTTTTTCAGTTCAGAAGGTTCCATGTACTCTTCGTACGTTTTTCGGACGGGCCTGCTGTACGGCCTGTAATATTTTTCATAAAGAGCCTGGATCTCTTCATACAGTTCGTCCCCGTCAGCCGGTACGGTAATGTAGCGGAACAGCGCGAATGCCCCTCCGTTCTTCAGCAAACGGTAAACCTTGGGGCACCCGGTTTCCGCGTTCACCCAATGGAAAGCGGTGGCGGCATATACCAGGTCAAATGATCCCTCTTCCAGTACTGCATCTTCGAAAGCGGCCGTGTACACCCTGAAATTGTCGTATCCGATGAACCTGTCTTTCAGAAACGCCGACATTTTCTCGCCGATCTCCACGGCGGTCACGTCATATCCGGCATCGAGGAAAGGAACCGTAGCCTTTCCTGTGCCGGCGCCGATCTCAAGCGCTCTTCTCGGCGTATCCGTCCTGACATATCTGAAAATATCATTGAACAGTTCAGACGGATATTCCGGCCTTATCCGGTCATAATTCCAGGTAATTTCGTCAAAATGGGCCCTGTTTTCGCGTTCCCAGCCGGTTTTTAAATTCGCATTATGTTCGTTCATCCCTTAAATCACTCCTTGAATAGCCAGTGGATCCCCTCTGCTTCCTGCGGAAGCGCTTCTAATGTGCCGGATCTGCCGCTTCCGGTCATGAAGGGCAGATCCGGCACGTGCCTCATTTTTAATTACATGTGGCTGCATATCCGCAAAGCTATATCCAGGAGGTTGCTCCTTATCTCATCCCTGCTTTGCCATCTCCTCTGGTCCCATTCGACGCCGCTCAGGTCATCGCCGCCGTACAGTATCTGCCCGAGCTTTACGTTCCGGAATTTAGCCACGGCAAAAAGCGCTGCAGCTTCCATTTCAACGGTAACGCAGCCTTCCTGTTTGCGGAGCTCGGCCTTGTCACGGGTCTCCCTGTAGCATGCATCCGTAGTCCATGTCTTTGCCTTTATGTACTGTATGTTGCGCTCCTTAAAGTATTCCTCGATAGCCCTTACGGCATCCTCATTGCACTCTACTTCCCGGGACGGAGGCAGATAATGATATGAGGTTCCCTCGTCCCTGACCGCTGATACAGGTATTATCAGGTGCCCGACAGCAATGTCCTTCCGCAGGACACCGGCGCCGCCGCAGACAATGAACTTGTCAAAGCCATATGCGATCAGTTCTTCCAGCAGCGCTGCCGATACCGCAGACCCGACGAATCCCTGCACCACATGAACTTTCCTGCCATCCACGGAAGTCTCATATATAGGCAGGTTTACCGTCTCATTGTAGAAGGTAGCGATCTGCTTCAGTTTTCCTTCCGCATTCAGCTTTTCAAGGGCATCCCTGAAAAAGGTAATGACACATCTTTCACACCCTTCGATCGGCTTGATCAGGTTCGACGGATTGATTATCGCATCACGCGAATCGTCGAACTCAAGGATTGGGTACTGTTTCATTTCCATATGCATACCTCCTTCGTTTTAAGGGGTGCCAGGCACCATTTTTAAAAAATTTTATACCAGGTAAGCGCCAGGACCGTGGCTTTCATTTATATATCCCGAAGTATACGGGCACCAGGCCATGCATTTTACGCATAAAGTACAGAGTTTCCTCGTTATGATCTCATCACGGGTGGTTGAGATGCTCCATGTCGTGCCGTGCAGGGCTTTGGTCGGGCAAACATCCACACAGATGCTGCAGTCACCGCACTGCGGTTCTTTCGGCACTTCACTCGTCGTTAAAAACGGTGCTGTGGTCAGGACCTTGCCAAGCATCACTGCACAGCCGTACCGGTCGGTGACCAGGAGGTTGTTCTTGCCTATAAATCCCAACCCTGCCCTGAGTGCAACGGTTTTATGTGGCAGGCGCCCGGTCTTAAGCTTCGCGATGCTTTTAAACCCTTCCGCTTCCAGCATCTTGGCCATTTTTTCAGCAAGGGTGTCCATCCTGCGTTCAACATTTATAACTTCTTTCGTTTTCGGTGCCTGCCCATTCCTGACGGCGCTTATATAATCCTTTGAAAGTGCTTTCCCGAAGAGTACGGCACAGGTGTAATCTTCTATGACGTCCTCCGGCAGCATTGTAATGTCGACAAAATACACAAAGTCGGCCCCGCTGGCTTTTATACGCTGTTCCCAGGTCCTGTTCAGTACCATGACGCCCCCTATGGTAATCACCCTCGCTTTTGCTTTTCGCCAGTAAGGCCTGAGAATAACAGAAGCAGGGAAAACCAGGTTTATATATAGCTTATATATCCTAATTACAGATCCTTTACATATCTTACTTCATGCACGATATCATCAAAGTACAGTTCCTTTTTTGTCCCGTCATACCTGAACCCGAACTTTTCATAAAATCTACGGGCATTTTCGTTTTTCTTCAGGACCCACAGCGATACCCTTTTAAACCCCTCATTCTTCAGGCAGTCAAGTCCGAACATCATGAGGCTTGTTCCGATTCCCTGTCACCAGTATGCGGGATGAAGGTAAATGCCCCAAATCTCCCCAAAAGTATCGTCCAGGTCATCGTCCCGGCACTTTCCGATGCAGATAAAGCCGGCTATCCGGTTCTCACAGAACGCGACATAATTCCTTTCAAGCCCATTGGACATCGTCTCAAGAAATCTTTTTTCCCTGCTTTCGGCAGTGATCTTGTCAAGAAACGAGTCCGGGATTATTCCCTTATATGCTGTTTTCCATGATTCCGAATGGATACGGCCAAGGTCGCGGCAATCTTCAACTTCAGCCTTTCTGATCTTTCATGCTCATCAACCTCCGGACATTTTTTATGTTAACGGATCGTTTTCTTGCTCCAAAACCGCCGGCTATCCTGCCAGAAAACAATTTTTATATACTCAGTCATATAATTGCCTCCGTATGTA
>Ga0209508_1001620_pt1 | contig 16809 bp, 12 predicted proteins | sample AD_UKC129_MetaG_FD_184427 | JGI IMG/M metagenome (GOLD analysis project Ga0209508, IMG submission 184427) | Active sludge microbial communities of municipal wastewater-treating anaerobic digesters from Canada - AD_UKC129_MetaG (SPAdes) (version 2) | ecosystem: Engineered > Bioreactor > Anaerobic... | reverse complement strand
CTTAGGGGACATTCCTGGCGTAACAATTTACGGACCTCATTTTGATGGAAGTCGCCGTGCCCCTACCATATCCTTCACCCTTGAGGGTCATGATCCCATCCAGGTGTGCAAGCATTTGAACGAAGAGGGGATACTGGCATGGGATGGTCACTTTTATGCGATACGCCCTGTAGAAATATTGGGATTGCTTGAAAGCGGTGGCCTTACGAGGATTGGCATTTCCTTGTATAACACGAAGGAAGAGGTTGATCGACTCGTAGATGCAGTTAAGAAATTGACCGTAGGATAGACGTAAGGACATGACAGACAATACACTATCATAAAGATTTAAAACATTGACCGCAGCCCGATTTGGTGCGATAATTTGCTTTGGGATTATTGCAACATTATGTTTTGTATATTTTATTAAGGGGAGGGAAAGTACGTGAAAAAGGCCGGTAGTTTTGTTTTGATGCTCGTGGCTTTGGTGATAGTGGTTTTATGCGGGTGTAGCATGTCGTATGCGGCAGCGCCTTTTCATATTGGCGTCATGACTGGAACCGTATCGCAACAGGAAGATGAACTTCGCGGTGCTGAGAAACTGATGGAGATATATGGCGATGAGGCTCATGGAGGTATGGTAAAGCACGTCACCTATCCCGATAATTTCATGCAAGAGATGGAAACTACGATAAGCCAGATTGTAGGCCTTGCGGATGATCCAAAGATGAAAGTGATCATCGCCAGTACGGCCGTTCCGGGCACCACCGAAGCATTTAGGAGGGTCAAGGAAAAAAGGCCGGATATATTGTGTTTAGCTGGAAACTCCCAAGAGGATCCCGGCGTGATATCTTCCATAGCTGATTTGACCGTAAACCCCAACGATATATACAGAGGCTACCTGCTTCCGATGGCTGCCAAAAAGATGGGCGCAAAGAACTTCGTTCATATTTCCTTCCCCAGGCACATGAGTTATGAGTTGCTTTCAAGAAGGCGCAACATAATGGAAGCTACGTGCAAGGACATCGGCGTTAATTTTCACTTTGAAACGGCACCGGATCCGGTAAGCGATGTCGGTGTGGCTGGAGCCCAGCAGTTCATATTGGAAAAAGTGCCTGCATGGCTTGAGAAATATGGCAAGGACACCGCTTTCTTCTGCACTAACGACGCTCAGACCGAGCCGTTGATCAGGCAAATTGTAAATTACGGAGGATATTTTGTCGAACCGGATTACGCCTCTCCTTTAATGGGATATCCGGGAGCGCTGGGATTGGATTTGACGGCTGAGAAGGGCAACTTCCCGGAAATAGTCAAGAAGGTAGAGGAAGTTATAAAGCAAAAGGGAGCCAGCGGACGACTTGGCACATGGGTTTACTCTCATCCCTATGTTGTCACCGCCGGGTTGGGTGAATTGGGAAAGAGGGTAGTAGAGGGAAAGGCTAAACTCACCGTCGAGGATTTCATAGCGGCATGCAAGGGCATTACGCCGGGCATAAAAGTTAACGGTAGTCGCTATATAGATGTTAGCACTGGTGTTGAAAAGACCAATTACATCATGATCTACCAGGACACTTACGTATTTGGCAAAGGATATCTTGGCATGACCGAGATAGAAGTGCCTAAAAAATATCTTTCCATAAAATAATAGCAGTGGACTGAACAAACAACTATATATGCAACAGCAGGAAGAGGGGGGAAACCCCCTCTTCCTGCGTTAAAGTGAAAGTATTATTTTAAAGTGCAGTTAAAAGATGGCAATTTGATCATAAAAAATTGCTGAAAGATGTGATAAGTTTGCTTTATCCAATGATTTCTTAATAATAGGAGGTAAATTTATGAAAGTATACTTATAATTACTTTACTATAACCTCTGAAGCTATATAATATTTTGTTGGGTGCTAAAACTACATAAGTATTAGTGTTATTTACAGCATAATTACACTTAATCTATCGGAGGGATCGAATTATGGTCGTTAAGCTCGATATGATGCAGACAGCTGCATTGGCTGCCATAATCTTTTACTTTGGTGGTTACGTGAAATCTAAGGTGCCGATATTGTACAAATTTTGTATTCCGGATCCTGTGGTTGGAGGCCTAATTTTTGCTGCTGCTAACTTAATATTCAGGGAAGCAGGATTGCTTACCCTAGAAATGGATACCACGTTGCAATCCCCATTTATGATGATATTTTTTACGTCGATAGGGTTTACGGCAAGTATCGAACTGATAAAAAGAGGTGGGCTTCAGGTTATAGTTTTTTGGTTATGTGCAGTAGTACTTTGCATAATTCAATGTGGGATCGGCGTTACTCTTGCTAAAATATTGGGTCAAAACCCGCTTTTAGGCTTAATAACCGGTTCTATCACCATGACTGGCGGACACGGTACGGGAGCTGCCTTTGCCCCGCTGCTTGAGGATTTCGGGTTGAATGGCGCTATGACAGCAGCTATGGCTGCTGCTACATTCGGGCTTGTGGCGGGGTCGCTAATCGGAGGTCCCATCGGCAGGTTCTTGATAGAGAAAAACCACCTTGAGCCCCATCCGGAGCAATACGATCTAGATTTCGTAAATGGAAATGGGGATGAAAAGCTTACATATGAGAGCTTGATGAAAAATTTCGCCTTTTTGCTGGCTGCCATAGGATTAGGCGCAGTGCTGGCGAACTTCTTTAAGAACCACGGCATAACGTTGCCGGCATACGTGAGTTCCATGATAATTGCAGCGATTATACTGAACTTGGGTCAGTTTACCCAAAAATGGACAATTAACCAGAAGGCAGTGGAAACGATCGGTGCTATAGGCCTTAATATGTTTTTGTCCCTTGCCTTGATAAACCTGAGGCTGTGGGAGCTGTTGGATTTGGCTGCTCCTATGCTTGCAATACTTGTGAGTCAGACGTTTATTATGGCAGTTTATGCCATGTTTGTAGCATATAACTTGTGCGGTAGAGACTATGATTCTGCCGTAATAACTGCAGGTTTTTGTGGGTTTGGCTTGGGGGCGACGCCCAATGCCATGGCAAATATGAGATCCGTTGTCGAAAGATTTGGCGAGGCCCCGAGGGCGTTTTTTGTCATACCCATTGTGGGCGCCTTTTTGATAGATTTTGCCAACGCAATAGTAATCACCACATTTATAAACTATATCATTTAATAGTACTTTTAATTAAAATGTCCGGGACTTTAAAATCCCGGACATTTTAATTAAGCTATTGCCCTTATGACGTCGTATCTTTTATCGTCACTGGCTACAAATCCGTCAACAGGAGTTTTAAGTCCTTGAAATTCTTTGAACTCGACGAAGGCTTTTTGTAATAGAGAAGCAACTTCGTCGGGTATACTTGGATTTACGGCTATGGCGTCCTTCGGTATATCCTCCGTTTCAGCTATGATTTTCAGTGCGTTTACATCCAGTCCTCTTGCTTTGGCCATATCCATTGCTTCGTTGTATGTCGCTCCGGCATCTATTTCACCGTTCAAAACTGCCTTTATTACATTATCATGAGTTCCCATGAAGGATACCTTGCTAAAGATCCTGTCGGGATCAAGACCATTAGATTTCAGTATATGCCTTGCATATAGATACCCTGATGCACTTTTGGGGTCAACATAACCAAAATGCCTTCCTTTTAGATCAGATAATGATTGTATGTTGCTTGATTTCCTGGCGATTATGTATCCTCTATAGGAAAATCTGCCGTTAACCCTTGGCGTTGCTATCGGTTTAACCCCTATTTTTTTACGTGCCGTTACATAGGCAAATGGAGAAAACCATCCAACATCAATCAAGCCCTTTTCCATCCCATCTATTAAAGCATCATAGTCCTTCACGATAATTATTCTAGCCTTGTATCCGATATTTCTACATATCCTCTCCAGTATGGGAGCATACATTTGTTTAATATTATCGGGAGATGTAAATGGATTTACGCCGAATATTATTTCTTTGTTTGTTTTAAGGTTGGCCATTATCGTTTGTAGACTTAAGGCTGTATCGCATAGTTTGTCGCTAAACTGTGCCAATTGCGCATTTTTGTCCTTTTGGATATCGATATCTTTAGAAAGGTTTGTCATTGTCTTATAAGTTTCTTCTACTGATTTTGCAATTGAATTGGAAGCGCCCTCGATCTCATTTAAAACACTCATCTGTGTCGACGACATATCTGTTAGCTCGGCTAAGGCTGCTCTGATCTTTTCTACTGCGTTTTCTATTTTTGTAATAATTTCTCTGGAAAAAACTGATACCCTTTCTACTTCTCTAAGTTTATCTATGCATGAGTTCATGGCTGCATTCGAGCATAATACTCGGTCATTGATCTCTTTGATTATTGGTGTAATTTCACCTACGGAGTTCTTGGTTTCATCGGCAAGTTTTTTAATTTCCAACGATACGACAGAAAATCCCCTGCCTGCATCTCCGGCCCTGGCTGCTTCTATGGAGGCGTTTAAAGATAATAAATTGGTTTGTTTTGCTATGGAGTTAATGTATTCTACAATTTTATTGATCTTTTTGGATGATTCCTGAAGCCTTAAGTTATCTTCCGAGGCCATTTGGATGACCTCTATCATTTCATTCAAAAGAGGGCTTAAGTTGGCTAGGGTTTCCTTGTCTTGTTTTAGCATATCTCCGGCTTGTATAGAGCTGTTTTCTATATTTAGAATGCTATCACGTATTTTAGACGTGATGCCGGATAATTCGTTTATGCTGGCGGTGATTTCCTCGGTACTAGCGGCATTTTGATGGCTGTATTCCTCAATTTGTGCGAAGATCTTCGAAATTTGGTCGAAGGTTTTCATGGTGTCCTTGGAAAGCCAGGAAATTTGCTGGGTGTCAAACCCCATCGTCTCGGATACAGAAAAAAGCCTGTCGTAAACTTTCTCGTCAAAACTAAATTTCTGTTGGCTTTGATCTGGGGATTTTAGTTCAAGCGTTGCCGGCATTTGGGGTTTGAGAGATGTTGAAGGTTCGGTCTTTTCTTTAGGATGCAACTTAAATGATGCCAAAAAAATAAGAGGACCTGCCACGACTGTTACAATGGCCATGATGAGCTTGGTGATGGGAAGAAGATACAAGATTAACTCCAATATAGCTATGCAAATTATATTTAAAAACCAAACCTTTTTCGATAACACCTCGCTCACCTCAATCCATTAAGGGCAATCAATGGCAATTACCAAATATTAAGATATATTTATGCTATATTATACTTAACGAGGACTAAGATTTCAATTTATTTACCAATCGTAATTAAAGATTATTCTGGTAATTTCTTTTTTTATTTTACAATGTCCTCATAAAGAGTCGGCACTCTGTCTTTGAAGACAGGGACCTTAGACCTTGCCTGGTCTACCTTGCTCATGTCTATATCTACGAACCACAGCCCCTCCTGATTGCCTGCATCCAGTAAGACTTCACCCCATGGATCTACCACCAATGATCCGCCGTCAAAGGCGTCCTTTTCCGTATAGCCGCATCTATTGCAAGATATCACGTACATCTGGTTTTCGATTGCCCTTGCCTTGAGCAGAATATCCCAATGCTTGGCCCTGGGGGCGGGCCACTCCGCGCTGATGAAAAGAGCTTTTACGCCTCTTAAGGCATAACATCTTATCCATTCGCAAAAGCGCAGATCATAGCAGATTACGCAGCCGCTTTCAAGGCCTTCCCAATTGAATATGCAATACCTATCTCCCGGGGTGAGGTATTTGTCCTCGTTCATCAAGGGGAATCTGTGGACCTTGTCATAATACGCTATTAACTCGCCACGCGGGTTAATGACTTGAGCTCTGTTTGTAATGCCCTTAGTCGTCTTGGCTAAAGTGGAGCCACCTATAAACCATGTATTATATGCTTTAGCCAATTCACCTAAGAATATGGCGGTCTCACTGCCTTCAACAGAAGCTAGCGCTTGAGCATCCTCCAAGGCGTAGCCGGTATCCCAAAGTTCAGGGAGGATAATAGCTGTAGGCAATTTAGATGGGACGAAGGCTCGGCTAAGCCACTCTTTTACGCGTGAAAAGTTAGCTTTTCTATCCCCGACTTGAACATCAAGTTGCAATATTCCTACTCGAAGCATGAGTTTTCCCCCCTGTCTTGATTTGGAAAAGGTGCTTAATTAAATGTAATTGCTGTAGAGTTTTGCGTAAAGGGGCCCTGTCGACAGAATGCAAATGGCCCCTTTTGAAATCTTGAATTATTATATTGCTTCGAAGCATAGCCTTTCGATGTCGAGTATTTTGGCGGGCAATGCCGCGGTGGTGCCATATATATATGGTTTTACCCTGTATTTGTTGAAGACGTCCAATATTTTATTGAATGTGCCGTTGATTAAGGTTGAGCCCGTTATAAGGCCTATTTGACAGCGTTTTGCCAATTCAATGAGACATGATGAACCGTCCAATATCTTTATGCCGAAGACTTCATTGCCTATGTTGTCCGGGTTTAAGTCTGTTACAAAAACCTTGTCATTTCCGAAAAAATTTGCTAAGTGCTTTGCTATTGCCGGTTGGTATCCAACTATACCTATGTTAACCCCGGATCCAAATTTAGAGGCGATGTACTCGGCCATTTTCCGTCCGCATTTGTCGGGTCCTTGGTCTTTACAGTGGATTGTGCGGTCGCATAAATCGAGCAATCGCCCTAAGGCGTTAGCCGTAGCGATGAAAATAGCCCTATTTTTCTCCGAATCCAATGATAAATTTAATGCTTCATCGAGGGTACCCTGCCAACGACAGGGGTATGAAGTGAAGGCCTGCCCCTTAGAGTCATTGATTTTGGCTTCCATTAATCTTTCTTCGCCTCGCTGTAGGGCAAAATCCTTGTAAGGGGTCGGATCGCCTATGGCTTCCTCTACGCCTAACGGCTCTATATGAACAACTTGGGACCAAAGATCTGGCCGATTTTGAAGGTCTGCCAACAGCTTTTTTCTGATTGCTATAAGTAAATTATATTGCTCTTCTTTATTGTCAGATTTAAAATTCATTTAGAGGTCTTCTCCTTTTGTATATTATCAGGGACAACAAATCCCCACTTGAGCCACATTGGAGTAGCATTTTCAGAACGACAGAATGCCCAAAATTTGCGTACGCCTTCGCCTGCCTTTGCCGTAAGTCCTCCTACTTGTTCTATGGTCATGCCGGGAATAGATACATAACTACCTTCTGCCTTAATGGCCATACTTAATGGTATAAACGCCATTTCGGCAGTTCGAGCCTTCACTGCTGCTACCGCTTGCGGAGCACTCCCAACTAGTATAATCTTTTTTTCTGTCATTTTTTTATCCCATATGCCTATTTTGTCAAGATATTGTTTTGCTAAATTGCCGTAAGCCGTGGTTTCCGGATCTGGAACTGCGATTATGGCTGTTTGAATCTTGGCTTCATCGATAGTCTCAGGTGAAACCTGCCATAAGGTGAGTTGGCCTATGGCAAATGCATCGACGTCAGTTAGTAGTCCTTTCTCCTTTAACCAATTTGGCCAGCGTGGCTCTGAAGCCAAAAACAATTCGTAAGGTGCTCCTAATGCAATCTGTCGCGCCAAGGGACCGCATGCTTCTTTTACTAACTCCATGGGCTCTCCGCCTGATTTAACGTAATTATCGACGACTTCTTCCACACAAGGGGCAATCCCTGCAGCAACAGCTACTATATTTGCCATCACAGGCGACCCGAATAAAAACAGAAATACCGATGCTACCGCTAAGATCCTGACAGATCGACTCATAACATCTGCCTCCTTAAATATATTTGAAGTTAAGTGATCACAGATTAAGGTAACATGGCCAATTATAAATTGCAACATTGTTGCAAATAGAGGAGAGCTGTTCTTTAATTCGATCCTTTTTCTGTGAACGTAAGACTGGAAAGCGTATTATCCTAAGAATCTATATGTGGGGGTTGATATCCAAGGCTTATCGAAAAACGTCGAGCGACATCTAAGAGTATGTCTCGTATATGCGCTATCTTGTCGTCATCATCAGAATATCGGAATTTTGGAAGAGCAACGCTTAGCGCTGCAACGACATTTTTCGTGTGTCCCCATATGGGGGCGGCTATACAAAGAAGGCCTTCCACATATTCCTCATTATCAACGGCGTATCCCTGCTCTCGAATTTTTGCCAGATGTTGACACAGCTCATCGATATCAGTGATCGTATTTTTGGTATATCGAATGAGGGGTTCATCTTCGAAAAGTTCCCTGACAGTCATCTCCGGAAGATGAGCTAATAGAACTTTGCCCAGTCCTGTACAATATGCAGGCATCCTTTTCCCTACGGGAAGATCGACTTTAATGGTAGCTGGGCTTTCAATTTTATCAATATAAATAACATATTTCCCGTCAAGAACGGCCAAGTTAACTGCCTCGTTAGATTTTGTAGATAACTCCTGCATAAAAGGCAAAGCTTGCCTTCTAAAACCCAAAGATTGTATTACATTATTACCAATTTCAAAAAATCTGAAGCTATTTGAGTATTTATGATTTGTGGGATTTTGATTTATGTATCCTAATGCCTTTAATGTTGAAAGGATGCGATGTACCGTGCTTCTTTCTAATCCAAGCTTTTCGGCGATTTCTGTGACCCCGAGTTCTCTGTATTTATCAAGTGTTTCTATGATAGCCATAGCCCTTTGAATTGATTGTACATGGCGATTATCCTTTTTGCTATCTCTCAAGTGATAATCTCTCCTTTTCATATTCGAAATAGTCAATCTAAATATGCATTATATCATGCCTATCATTTGGGCGTAGCTTGTTGTGCCCATTTGCAAAGATGTGTCTTTATGAAAAGTGCGCCTACTGATCATTGTACCTTTATCATAAAAGGGTCTCATGCCTTACCCTTGGCATGGGGCCCTTTTATGATCATGGAATTTAGCGAGTTATCATTTATCGTCCAATTGGGCTTTGGTAGTGGGAAAGATAAAAATGCTGATGATCATAATCACGAAAGAGAATAAAATTCCCGTGGAAGTAGCATTTAAGATCCAAATTCCCTTACCACCGTTACCAAACTGCAAAAATAACGTAATAATTATTCCTCCAACCGCGGAGAGTATGGCCCCTTTTGATGATGCTCTGCGACAAAAGAGGCCTAAAAATAATGGTGCAGCGAGGGATACGCTCATAAGAGAATAAAATATCTGTAAGGCTGTGAGGATGTTGGGCATCACGATCGCAAGGGCCACACCTATTACACCGCATATCAAGGTAACCTTTCTGCTCAGCTTTAAAAGGCCTTGCTCTGAAAGATTGGGACGGAAAAAGGTCTTGACTATATCGTTAGAGATAGATGTTGTCAGCATGTAGAGCACGGCATCGGCTGTGCTAACTTCTGCAGCGAAGATAGCTGCCAAAGCCAAGGTAGAAACGGCAAAGGGCATCATCTCCTTCATGGCTGTGGGTAAGGCTAGTTCTCTGTTTGCAAGGTTTGGAAAAGCGGCAAATGCGCACATGCCAATGATAACAGGTAAAAAGGCAAAGATAAGTTGCACAACGCCGTTCAACGCCGTTCCGACCTTGATGGCCCGTTCATTCTTGGCGCCATAAACCTTTCCGATAAGTCCCGGAGAAATGCAGAAAGAAGGAATGAGCATAAAAAGGTATCCGATAATGGTCGTTGCACCGATTCCCTTCCAAGAGAAAAATTGAGCAGTTCCCTCTGTTCCCAATTTTTGCGTTATGCTTGCCGCGAGGCTGCTCCAGCCTCCAACGTAAGAGATAACAAAAGGCGTTGCTAGTGCGAAGCCCAGAAGAATGACGACTACCTCGACGATGTTGACTATAGCAGCAGACAGGAGACCGCCAGCGGCGAAATAGAGAGTCGTGACACATGCTCCAATGAGTATGCCCCATACCTTGTCGATATTTGCTACAACATTAAGGATCCAGGCAACGCCAATGAGTTGTCCCGAAAACAGGGCAAGGGTCCCAATGGCCATCATTCCTGATATTAATCCGCGAAAGGATTTGCTATATCGTAGATCTAGATAATCTCCTAAAGTATAAAGATTATAACGGCAAGAGATGCGCCATATCTTAGGACCTATAACATATGCAAGTATCATGGATCCTATCCCTGCGCTGCCAATCCACCACCATCCTGAAATGCCGAACTTATACCCTATCCCGGCAACGCCTACGGTAGAACCTGCGCCAATATTTGCGGCTATTAGCGTTGTAAACAGTAAGCCCGTAGTCAATTGCCTTCCAGCTACAAAAAAGCCACCTGCTCCTTTAACCTTTTTGCCGATGAACCATCCTATGGCAATAAGAACTAAAGCATAAAGAACAATTGCTACCAGGTATCCATTCATTTTGTGCCCTCCTGACCAGCACCTCGTTGTATTTTCCGTAATACGGAATTGAATATTTATTTATGGAACAGACGCTTTTAATTATATGAAAGTATTTATTCCTGTCAATAATGATTGAGATGTTGATATTTATTTCTGCCATATTAGTAAGTTTCTAGGCGTAAGTGCTCAAGGACCATGCGCAGGCATTTTTAAAGAGGAAGTAATTTTTATGTCGTCTTATTGTCGGCGTGGAACGGAATATGTGAAAGTAAAAAATTAAATCGACCTCTCATGAACTTGACATGAAAACGTAATCAAATATAATGAAAGCGTTCCATAAAGAAATAAGCTGTTTTGCAATGCGGAATTCATGCAGGAGTTGAGAAATTGCAGGGCGTTAGAGGTGATGTTTGAAAATAAAGGAGGAGGAGAAATGTATAAATATGTGTTGGACTATCTCGACGGTGAGAGCTTGATACAATGTGCACAGGATCTCGTTCGCATTAACAGTGTTTTTGACCCGGATATTGACGGAGCAAACGAATCAGGTGTGACGGAATATCTGGAACAGCGACTTAACGCAGAGGGATTTGAAGTTCATGTCGATGAGGTCGTGCCTGGCCGTTCTAATGTCATCGCATTTCTTCGCGGAAAGGAGCCTGGCAAAACACTCCTATTCGAAGGCCATCAGGATGTAGTATCCGTAGGGGACCCCGGTAAATGGACATACGATCCCTTTGGCGGGCAGATCATTGAGGTCAATGGCAGAAGGATAATGTATGGTCGAGGAAGCAATGATACCAAAGGCAATGTTGCTGCAGCTTTTTTTGCCGCTAAGGCGATTAAGGATTCAGGAGTTGCCTTTAAAGGTGATATTTTACTATGCTTTCCCGTGGACGAGGAAGGGTCTATGATTGGGATAAAGGATTTTATAAAAAAGGGATGGGCAGACGATGTCGATGGGGCCATCATATGTGAACCTGAGGATAAAAATCTCTGTGTTTTCCAAAAGGGCGCCATCAGGATTAAAGTTATATTTCAGGGGGATCAGGCTCATGGTGCTATGCCTCTTTCCGGCGTGAATCCAAACTGGGCCCTTGCGCGATTTATCAACGAAATTAAGGACCTCGAAGATTTTGAAAAGGATAGGGTAATGAAGCACGATTACCTAGGGTGGCCAAGTATCACTCCAACCATGATTAAATCCCCCATTGAAGGCGTTGCACAGATTAACGTCATTCCCAACGATTGTTATGTAACCCTCGACATTCGCACCATACCCAATCAGGACCATAAGACTTTGGTCAGGCAAATTCAGGGCATCATTGATCGACTTAGCAATCGTTATTCTGATGGGTACGATAAATTTTCCGCATCACTGGAAATCGTGGACGATAGGCCATGGACGGAAGTATCTAGGGAAGAGCCGATAGTGAAAGCAGTGGATCGCGCCTTTCGAGACGTTGAAGGTTGCGAACCGAAGTACAATGGGGTGCCTGGAGCTACGGACGGCACATTCCTTCAGGCCTGGAAGGGCATACCTGTGCTCGTTACGGGGGCTGGCGATAGAGAAATACCTCACCACGTGGATGAGTGGGTAGACATAGATGATCTGATCGATATCGGGAAAATTTATACTTTGGCAGCCCTTTATTATTTAAACGAATAAACAAAATAGGAGGTAGTTTAAATGGACAAGAAAAAAATTCCCATACCAGATTTCAAAGAGCTTAAAAGGCAAGGCAAGAAAATTAGGATGGTGACGGCCTACGATTATCCAACTGCTGTCATAATCGAAAAAACTGACATTGAAATGATATTGGTGGGGGATTCGCTTGGCATGGTTGTTCTGGGATATGATGGCACTGTGCCGGTGACGGTAGAGGATATAATTCACCACGCAAAGCCCGTCGTCAAAGGAGCGCCCAATACTCATATAGTTGCTGATATGCCATTCATGTCATATCAGGTATCTGTTGAGGATGCCATTAGAAACGCAGGAAGACTAATAAAAGAATCAGGTGCAGATAGCGTTAAACTTGAAGGAGGCCTAGATTATGCCCCAACTGTTAAGGCAATAGTCAAAGCAGGTATACCCGTTATGGGGCACATTGGCCTCACCCCGCAGACAGCAGGAAGCCTGGGCGGTTTTAAAGTGCAGGGCAAAGATGCAAAAGCTGCTCAGAGTCTAATAGACAGCGCTGTAGCTTTGGAGGATGCGGGAGCCTTTGCCATAGTCCTTGAATGCATTCCCGCGCCGCTGGCCAAGATCATCTCTCAGAAGCTTGATATTCCGACAATTGGCATTGGCGCCGGTGTCCATTGCGATGGGCAGGTCTTGGTGACTCAAGATATGTTGGGATTATTTGATAGGTTTGTTCCTAAGTTTGTCAAGCAGTACGCGCAGATCGGTCAATTAGAGCTGGAGGCCTTCAACAAATATGCAGAAGAGGTGGCGTTAGGCGTTTTCCCCGACGATGCCCACAGCTTTACCATGAAAGAGGAAGTCATAAAGCAGCTGGGATATTAATCTATGACTGTACTGCTACATTTTAATATCATGTGTAGCAGTACAGCATTAAAAGGAGAAGAATCATCATGAAAATTGCCGTCTTAGGGTCGGGAGCTATGGGCTCTGTCTTTGGAGGCTTGCTAGCCGAGCATGAACAAAATGTGGTGTTGATAGATACGTGGAAACAGCATATCGATGCCATAAACAAAAATGGTCTGCATTTAGAAGGCATTGGCGGTGATAGGTTTATAAGCGTCAAGGGAGTTTCTTCGGCAGATGAAATCAAAGATCATGTTGATCTCGTGATTGTCTTTGTCAAGTCACCCTTTACCGAGTCTGCGCTTAAGGGGGCTTTACATATAATTGGCGAAGATACCATGGTTATGACATTACAAAACGGGCTGGGAAATGCGGAAAAGATCGCCGAGATAGCGGGTAGCGGTAGGACTATAGTTGGCATTACCAACAACGGAGCAACGCTCATTGAGCCGGGCCGCGTAAGGCATGCCGGATTGGGCGAAACTGTGATCAGCCCGTTTGATGGAAAAATATCTCAGAGAATAAACGAAATTGCACAGATATTCACCGAAGCAGGGCTTCCAACGAGAGTCTCGGATGAAGTTACAGTTCTTGTATGGGATAAACTTATGGTCAATGTGGGCATTAATGCTCTGACTGCTGTTCTTAGGGTTCCAAACGGTTATCTCGTTGAACATGCAAGCTCAGACAAGCTTCTCGAATATGCAGTAAAAGAAGCTGAGAAGGTATGCAAAGCAAAGGGCATACAACTTAGGCATGATCCCGTCCAACATTGCAGAGACGTAGCAAGAGCAACTGCTGCAAATTATTCTTCAATGTATCAGGATGTGGCTAAAAAAAGAATCACTGAGATCGATTACATAAATGGCGCTGTCGTTAACGAAGGCAGAAAGATGGGCATTCCAACCCCCGTGAACGAAACCCTTGTTTTGCTCATAAAGGCCATTGAAGAGGGGTATTAGAATAATCTGAGTTACATAAATCTACACGATCTTGCATTAAAACAAGATAAGTTGTTTTGAAGAAGGAGATGGAGACTTTTTGTGCGGTTTTTGTGAAATAGTCTCATTCGGGAGAGCTTTCCCGCCGATCGTTATGAAGTTTCTGGCCCGTTTAAGGGATGCGCCTAGTGCTTTTAGTCCCTGTTCATCAAGGTAACCATCTCGCCTTGCCTTTATTATCTTTTTTGCCGTTTTCGTACCGATGCCCGGCACTAGTATAAGCTTTTCATAAGGAGCCTTTTTGATGTCCACGGGAAACAAATGCATGTTCCTCAAGGCCCAGCACATCTTGGGATCCATGTCTTGCGACAGGTTTTCAGAGCCTTCGAAGATGTCTTCAGCTTTAAATCCATAAAACCTCATGAGCCAGTCTGCCTGATACAATCTGTATTCCCTCAAAAGGGGAGGGTGTTCGATCTTAGGCAGGACGTCATTTGAGTTGATTGGTATATAGGCGGAGTAGTAAACTCGTTTTACCAACTTATTGGCGTAAAGTTCATGAGAAAGCTTAAGGATGGTCTTATCCGACTCAGGAGTTGCTCCTATTATCAATTGTGTTGAAGCAGATATATGCCTTTCGAGCTCCAAAGAATAATTTTTGGCAGATTTTAAGGCGTTAAGAATATCGTTTTTTGATTTTTCCGGAGCTAAAAGTTTCAAGCTGTTTTCTGTGGGAAGCTCTATGTTGCAGCTAACTCTATCGGCGAGGGCCATCGCCTTTTTTATTAAATCATAGGAAGTTCCGGGGATGATTTTAAGATGTATGTATCCTTTAAAGTCGTATTCGTTTCTGAGCATTTGTGCCGCAGAGATGATAAGCTCCATTGTGTAGTCGGCATTCCTAAATATGCCGGAACTTAAGAACAATCCTTCTATATAGTTTTTCCTGTAAAGGTAGTAAGTCAACCGGGCCAACTCTTTGGGTTCAAAAATGGCCCTCTGTATGTCATTGGAACGTCTGTTATAACAATACATGCAGTCGTTAATGCAATAATTGGTGAAAAGCACCTTTAGAAGAGGAATGTATCTCCCGCTGGCACATGGGCTGTAGAAAATAAAGTCCTTTATGTTGTTACTGCAGCTTTTATTTTGAAGCTCTTCTTTGCCCTTTCCACACACCCTGTCGTATTTTGCAGCCTGGGCAAGTATTGCTAACTTTTGCTCGATCTTCATGGCTTCCTGGGTCTCCTTTTGTAAAGCCACTTTAATGTAATTATACTACCCCCTCAATCTGTTTTGCGTCTAATCGAAGAGACATATCTCAATAAATGCTAATGAATCGCAGTGAAATTATGTAGGTACATGGAAGCTCCAACAGCCAGTATTGCAAATTAATCGATTAAATTATATTTCCTTGACAAGAACAGTGAATATGTGATAGAAAAAAAGAACTTTGTGAAAGTAGCATTTTATACTTCATATTCAATTTTTTAACATCTTTATATAAAAGCTACATCCATCACTGACAAGATCTCACAGACCATATAGACATTCACTTAAAGAGCTTTAAAAGTTTGCAAAGGGAGGCGAGGCTGAGTGGCCGATACAAGGCTAATAATTGCGTCCAACAGATTGCCGTTTACTGTTGTCGACAACGATGGAAAATTGGAGTTGAAGGCGAGCGCAGGAGGATTGGTGACAGGCTTGAGCGCCTATCTTGACTCGTTGCAGCATTCGGCATTTACTAATCTTGTCGAGTATGTATGGTTGGGATGGCCTGGTGCATCCATAGATGACGAGCATAAAGAAAGCATAAAGGAGATTGCCGCAAGCAAGTTCAGTGCTTATCCCGTATTTGTACATGAAGAGACCATGGAGGCCTTTTATCACGGTTTTTGCAACAAGACGATATGGCCTTTGTTTCATTATTTCCCAAGCTACGTGGTATATGAAGATGAGAGTTGGGAGTCCTACAGGGAGGTAAATCAATATTTTTGTGATGCCATCATGGAGGTGCTTCGTCCGGACGACATATTGTGGATCCATGACTATCATTTAATGTTGCTTCCTCGCATGATAAGGCAAAGGATGCCTGATGTCCCCATAGGATTTTTCCTTCATATTCCCTTTCCCTCTTACGAGCTGTTCCGCCTGTTGCCCAAAAAATGGGCAGCTGAAATACTGGAGGGCCTTTTGGGTGCGGATCTGATTGGTTTTCACACTCACGATTACACTCAATATTTTTTAAGATCAGTGCTTCGTATTTTAGGCATCGAAGCCAACATGGGTCAGATGTTTGTCGATGGCAGGATGGTCAAGGCGGATACCTTTCCGATGGGCATAGATTTCTATAGGTTCCATGACGCTGTAACTTCAAGGGAATGTGAAATAGAAAGAGAGAAGCTGAAGAATACCCTTTCTGGTTTTAAAACAATAATTTCAGTAGATAGACTTGATTACTCGAAGGGGGTTTTAAACAGGCTCGAGGGCTTCGAACTTTTTCTGAAAGACAACCCGCAGTGGCACAAAAAGGTGGTGCTGTTGCTTGTGGTGGTGCCTTCCAGGATAGGCGTCGACCGTTATCAGGCCATAAAGACTCAGATAGATCAGATGGTGGGCAATATTAACGGCAGATTTGGAACGTTTAATTGGATGCCTATTATATACAAATACGGTCACGTTCCGTTCCATCAACTTGTTGCCCTTTATAGCATGAGCGACGTTGCCTTGATCACGCCCCTTAGAGACGGGATGAACTTGGTGTCAAAGGAATATGTAGCTTCCAGAAAAGATGAAACGGGTGTATTGATATTAAGCGAGCTTGCAGGTGCCTCTAAGGAATTGGTCGAAGCCGTCTTGATCAACCCTAACGACAGAGGAGAAATTGCCCTTGCCGTTAAAAATGCCCTCGAGATGCCCTTGGAAGAACAAAAAAGCAGGATTGAAAGGATGCAAAGCAGGTTAAAAAAATATGACGTAGTCAAGTGGGCAACGGATTTCATCGATGAATTAAAGGATGTAAAAGACGGGCAAAGCCAATTT
>Ga0209508_1001618_pt1 | contig 16815 bp, 14 predicted proteins | sample AD_UKC129_MetaG_FD_184427 | JGI IMG/M metagenome (GOLD analysis project Ga0209508, IMG submission 184427) | Active sludge microbial communities of municipal wastewater-treating anaerobic digesters from Canada - AD_UKC129_MetaG (SPAdes) (version 2) | ecosystem: Engineered > Bioreactor > Anaerobic... | reverse complement strand
GTTCTGGAAAAAGAAGGCATTGTTCCTTCTTCCCTTTTCCGGCTTTTTCTTTTTTTATCCCATCAGGATAAGCTAATAGCTGGTAATTATTTTTTCTATCCGGGAGAGTCAGTAAAGGAAGTAGTTAAAAAGTTGACTCAAGGCCCCGATTATGAAAAAGTTACTTTTCCAGAAGGTTTCACTTCTGAGGAAATGGCAAAAGTTTTAGAAGAAAAGGGTATTTGCTCTGCTGGCGATTACCTGGATTTCATCAATAAACCAGAGCTTTTTTCAGCTAGTTGGTTAGAAGGAGTTATCAGCCTGGAAGGTTTTCTTTTCCCTGATACGTATTATTTTTCTCCCTTTACCTCTCCCCAAAAAGTAATAGAGACTCAGCTGCATCATTTTGAGGAAGTCTTCCTTCCTCATTATCAAACCTCGCATTCTTTTTTATCTTTGAAAGAAGTGGTAATATTAGCTTCTATAGTGGAAAAAGAAGCAAAATGGAAGGAGGAGAAACCTGTGGTAGCCTCCGTTTTTATCAATCGCCTGAAACAGGGTATAAAACTGCAGTCTTGTGCTACTGTGGTTTATGCTCTTTATCGAGAAAAGGGATTGAGAGTAGAAAATGTGACGGAAGAAGATTTAAAAGTTGTCTCTCCTTTTAATACATATCTCGTTTCTGGTCTTCCTCCTCAGGCTATATGTAACCCGGGTCTGGATTCTTTGCTTTCCGTTCTTAATCCTCCAGCAACTGATTATCTCTATTTTGTTTTGCAAGACGATGGAAAGCATGCTTTTTCTCGAACTTACGAAGAACATCTACATCATAAAGAGGATAATAATCCATGAGCTTGAAAAGAAAAATTACCCCTTGTCTTATGGCAAAGAGTCTTCCTGATGTTTCTTTAGATTTTCTTGAGAAAAAAGGTATTCGGGGTTTGATAATTGACCTGGATAATACCTTGGTACCCTGGGGAGGTTTTGAACTCCCTCCGAGAGTGGAAGCCTGGATAAAAGAAGCTCAAAGCCGAGGTTTTAAGATTTTCCTGGTCTCTAATGCTCTGGAAGAGAGAGTGAATCATTTTCGAGAGAGTCTTGATATCCCGGGGATTTCTCAGGCTCAAAAACCTCGTCGAGGTGCTTTTCGTTTAGCTTTGGCCCAGATGGGTTTAGAAAAGAACCAGGTAGCAGTGGTAGGTGACCAGCTTTTTACTGATGTATGGGGAGGGAATCGTTTAGGTCTTTTTACTGTTCTTGTTTCACCAGTAAATGAGAAAGAGCTATTTTTCACCCGTTTGGTGAGGCGCATAGAAAGGCGAGTACTGAAAAGGCTAAAGGCATGATTACTGCTCAAACCCGGCTTCTGGGAGTTATTGGCCACCCTGTTGCACATTCTCTTTCTCCTCTTTTTCAAAATGCTGCCCTCTCTTATCTTGGTCTTCCTTTTGTCTATCTGGCATTTGATATTTCGCCTTCTTATCTAGAGAAGTCGCTGGAGGCTATGCGAATTTTTTCTATCAGAGGTTTAAACGTCACTGTTCCTTATAAAGAAGAAGTAATCCCTTTTCTGGATGTATTAGAAGAGGAGGCTCAGATTATAGGAGCAGTTAACACCATAGTTAACGAAGAGGGAAAATTAATCGGTTATAACACTGATGGGGTAGGCCTGTATCGTAGCCTGGAGAGAAAAGGGGTGAGCGTAGAAGGTAAAAAAGCTTTGCTTTTAGGAGCAGGTGGTGCAGCGAAAGCAGCAGTTTGGGCTCTTTGGAAAAAGGGGATAGCTTCTATTTTTATAATTAACCGAACCCGGGAAAGAGGAGAGAGCCTTGCTCACTGGGTAAGAGCAAAGTTTTCTCTGGAGATAGAAGTGGGAGAGTGGGGAAAAATGGAAGAGTGGGACTCTCTCTGGCAAGAAGCGGGAGTGATAGTGAATGCCACTTCTTTAGGATTAAAGGGAGAAGAAATATCCCTGCCCTGGGAGAAACTCTCTCCTTCAGTCTGGATAATAGATGTGGTTTATCGGCAGGGTTTGACACCTTTAGTTAGAAAAGCAAGAAGGAGTGGGATTCAAAGCTTTGATGGGAAAGAAATGTTGATTCAGCAGGGGGCAGAAAGTTTTTCTCTTTTTACTGGAGAAAAAGCACCCCTTGAGGTTATGGAGGAAGCTCTAAATTTTAGAGGCTAAACGCTAGATACTGGAATTGTGGGCTATCTGATCTAATCTACCTAAATTTAATAGCACCTCTTGTTTTACTACTCCCCTTTCTCTATAGGAGCGAACCAGCTGAGCATATTCATATTTTCCTGATTTAGTCACTTTGATGAACATGAGTGTATTATAGTATCCCGCAAAAACTGGTTAAAATATTAAAAACTTTAAAAAGTAAATTATATTGAAAGTCAAAAACTCAAGGTCGCCACGCATAGAGAAAGGCAAGGTCTTTCTCTATGGTCTTTGTCTTTTGTGTTTTGGGAGTTGGCAAGGGAGTGTACCTCTACTGAGGGAAGCTTTTCTCCTCAGTGGTTTTTGTCTTTTGTCTACGCCGTAGGCTGTTTTTATGGTTTAATCATAAATAGTGTCCAGAAAGCAATTGTGGGACATGATTAGATTATAAGAAGGCTTGTCCCCTTATAGTTATTGTAATGGATTTTTGCGGTTACCTATAATAAAGCAATTTTAAGATAAGTCCAAAAGAAAGCTAAATAATGGCGAATTCTGTTATAATTCAAGGAAATGACTTCAATTGTTGCTCTGGGGGGAGAGAATATGGAAGATGAAGAAGGTAGGGGAATTTTAGAAGGCATTTTTAATTTCTTTCTCCCTCAGCATTGTCTGGTTTGTGGCTCATATATTTCTTGCTCCCAGGGTTTTCCTCTGTGTCCTGAGTGTTTTTCCCGGATTGAGTATCTTAACAGTCCCTTGTGTGTGAAGTGTGGTAGGCCTCTTCCTGGCCCTTCCACTCTTTTGTGTCACCGCTGCCGAACTTTTCCTTTCCATTTTGACACTGCTCGGGCGGTAGCGCTTTACACTTCTCCTTTACGGGACTGTATTCAGGCTTTTAAATATCAAGGATTTACCTCTTTTCGCTATCTCTTTGGCGAACTTCTTTGTGAATATTTAGAAAAAAATCCCTTTTTGAAGGAGGTGGATTGTCTTCTACCTGTTCCTCTTCACCCTGCTCGTCTTAAAGAACGAGGATTTAATCAATCACTTATCCTTGCGGAGGAGATTAAAAAATGTTTCTCCATCCCCATTGTTTCTAAAGAAGTTAGAAGAATAAAGCCCACTTTACCTCAGGTAGGTTTGAAGGTTAAAGAAAGAAGAAAAAATATGCGAGGGGCTTTTGAAATAAAGGAGAATAACCTTTTTCAGAACAAACGGGTTCTCATAGTGGATGATGTTTTAACCTCTCGCTCTACTGTAGATAGCTTAAGCCAGACATTAAAGAGGGGAGGGGCAAAGGAAGTTCTGGTTTTAGTTCTCGCTTCCGGGAAATGAAATTTTATTCTTTAGAAGCAAAAAACATATTTTACTTCTGCAAAACCTGCACGAGATATTATCTTAAAAATGTTAGTGTTTATTTCCCCCGGTAGGTTTGAAATATAAAGGTTAATTTTTAGCGTGAGATTCTTGATTAAATCCAATTTTATTGTACAATGTTATTGAAAGATTATTCTATTTTTGAATATCAATTCGAAAAGGAAAGAAAATGAATAATTCAGATGTGGAGTTCGTTACCCGCGTTGCCTGGCTTCATTTTATGGAAGGAATGACTCAGCGAGAAATTGCTCGTCATCTAAACATTTCTCAGCCCAAAGTAGCTCGTCTCATAGACCGGGCACAAAAAACGGGGATAGTAAAAATTTCTATCGAGTCTCCTTTAGCTAATTGTCTTTTAGTAGAGAAAAAACTGCGAAAACTTTTCCCTTCCCTCGAGGATAGCGTGGTAGTCCCTGTTTCTCCTCAGCGAGATTTGCTGGAGACTTTAGGACAAGCAGGAGCCTGGTACCTGGAGAGAGTTCTAAGCGATGGAGATCTAGTGGGTATCGCCTGGGGTAGGACCTTAAAACAGGTGGCTTTATCTATCAAATCAGTTTCAGTTAAAAATCTCAAGTTTGTCACCCTAGTGGGAGGGCTAACAGCTTCAGCTTCGCTCAATCCTTATACCATTGGGGAGAGATTAGCTTCTATTTTTGAGGGAGAGTGTTATTATCTTTATGCTCCAGCGGTGGTAGAAACAGAAGAGATTCGCGATTTTTATCTGCGAGAACGAATTAATGAAAAGACTCTCAACCTGGCTCGTCAGGCTAAATGGTCTCTTTTAGGTATTGGAGCAGTTGACCCTCATTACTCTATTTATGCTTTAACCGGTTTTATTGACTATCATGAGTGGGAACTTTTAATTCAAAAAGGAGCAGTCGGAGATATAGTGGGTCAGTTTTATAATCAGGAAGGAGAAATCATTGATACTCCCCTGCATCAGAGAACTGTGGCTATTCCCTTAGAAGATATTCGCCATATGCCTCATGTAATTGGTATTGCCGGAGGAGATAATAAAGTGGAAGCCATCTTAGGAGCTTTGCGAGGTGGCTTTATCAATATTCTTATCACCGATGAGGGGACAGCTTTAAAAATCATAGAAAAGGGGGAGAAAAGATGAGTGAAATAACCTGCATAGGGATACTAGTAGCCGATCTGGTAGGACGTCCTATTGACCGCTTTCCAGAAAAGGGAAGGCTAATGTTAGTGGAGGATATGGAACTCCACGCCGGGGGATGTGCCCACAATACCGGAGTGGATTTGAAAAAATTGGGAGAAGAAGTAAAAGTAGTGGGAAAAGTGGGGAGAGATGGTCTGGGAGAATTTATGATAAATTCTCTGGTAGCGCATGGAATTAATACCGGGGGAATCTCGAAAGACGATGAGAATCATACTTCAGCTACCATGGTAATAGTAGATGGCCAGGGAGAGCGGACTTTTCTTCATTATCCGGGAGCCAACCGGGGTTTGCGAGAAAAAGATATAGCCGATAGTTTTTTAAGTAGCTCGCAGGTAGTGCATATAGCGGGAAGCTTTCTCATGCCTGGTTTTGATGGAGAAGAAACGGCTAAAGTATTGCGAAGAGCCAAAAATTTGGGGGTTATTACTTCATTAGATACTGCCTGGGATGATACGGGAAAATGGTTTTCTACCATTGAGCCTGTTCTTCCCTATATTGATATTCTTCTCTCCAATCGTGATGAGGCTCACCATATATCAGGAAAAACTAATCTTCCTGATATCACTCAGTTTTTTATGAATTATGGAATAAAGGTAGTGGCTATTAAAATGGGGGAAGAGGGAAGTTTTATTATGACTGAAGAGGAAAAAGTTTTAGTCCCTCCCTTTTCGGTAGTAGCAGTAGATGGGACAGGAGCAGGTGATGCTTTTTGTGCCGGGTTTTTAGTAGGATACCTGCGAGGCTGGGACCTCTATGAAACGGGGCGTTTTGCCAATGCCTGTGGAGCTATGTGTGTTAGAAAAATGGGAGCCACCGAAGGGGTGGGAAGTTTAGAAGAAACCTTAGCTTTTATTGAAGAAGCCGAAGGAAAACATAGATGAAAAAAGGAATACAATTTGGAGCAGGTAACATTGGACGGGGGTTCATTGGCCACTTGCTCTGGGAATCAGGTTTTGAGATTATTTTTGTGGAAGCCAGAGAAGACCTGGCTCGATTATTGAATGAACGGAAATCTTATCCTTTGCGTCTTCTCCGAAAAGATGGGAAAGAAGAGGATTTAATAATAGATAACCTCAGAGCCCTTTCTACTCAGGAAAAAGATAAAGTAGCTAAAGAAATAAAAGAAGGAGATGTAGTATTTACTGCTGTAGGAGTAAAAAATCTTCCCTTTATCGCTCCTCTTTTAGCTCAAGGGTTAGAGCTTCGCTCTCAGGACGGAGGTTTTTTAAATATTTTTCTTTGTGAGAACTTAAAAGATGCTCCACAGCTCTTGAGGGGAGAAATAGAAAAATATCTTTCTCCCGCCGGTAAAAAATTTTTAGAAGAAAAAGTGGGGTTAGTGGGAACAGTGGTAGCTCGGATGGTGCCGGTTATGGGAGAGCGTTACGGAGTAGAAGACCCTCTTTTTGTGGTAGCGGAATCTTACCACCACTTGCCTTTTGATGCTCAGGCAGTAAAAGGAGAAGTACCAGAAATAACCGGGTTGAAAGCGGCAAGCAATTTTCCAGCAGAAGTGGATAGAAAATTATTTATCCATAATTTAGGTCATGCTACTTTAGCTTATTTGGGATACCACAAAGGTTATACCTATATCCATGAAGCCATAAAAGATGAGGAAATAAGAAAGGTTCTCGATGGAGCCTGGGAAGAAGTTTCTCAGGCTCTCTTGCGGAAATATCCCGATTTAAACCGTAGGGAGCATCAGGAATTGGTGGATGATTTACGAGAAAGATTTGCCAATCCTTTGCTTTTAGATACCTTAGGGCGGGTAGGAAGGGAGCCTCTCCGAAAATTGGCACCCGATGACCGTCTAATAGGAGGAGCGCATTTGTGTCTTTCCCAAGAGATTTTTCCCCACTATATAGCTATAGCTTGCGGGGCGGCTCTTTCCTACGACTGTCCTCGGGATGAAGAAGCGGTAAAACTGCAAAAAATGATTCAGGAGAAGGGGGCAGAGAAGGTTATAGAGGAGATATGTGGAGCAAAAGCAGAGAGCAAGTTAGGTCAAGCCATTCTTTCTGCTTATAAAAATTTTTCTCGAGAAAGGAAGGAGTGGAAATAAATGAAAGCGGCGGTGTTTTATGGGCCAGGTGACATAAGGATAGAGGAGCGTCCTGTGCCTTCCTTGAAAGGGAGAGAGATTCTTCTTAAAGTGGAAGCCTGTGCTATTTGTGGAACTGATGTGCGTATTTTTCGTCATGGCCATCACAATATTCATCCGCCCCAGATAACCGGGCATGAGATTGCCGGAGTGATTGCTGCTTTAGGAGAAGGAGTGAATGGATATAAAGAGGGAGAGAGGGTAGCCGTAGCTCCTATATTGCACTGTGGAGAATGTTTTTATTGCCGGAGAGGATTACCTAACCTATGTTTAAACTTTGAAGCTCTGGGGTATCATCATCCTGGGGCATTTGCTGAATATATGGTAGTTCCAGAGCGAGCGCTACGAGGAGGAAACATCAACCGTATTCCTGATAACTTATCTTTTGAAGAAGCCAGCTTAACTGAGCCTCTGGCCTGTGCTTTGAATGGAGAGCTGCTCTCTCAAGTAGGAGTAGGAGACTATGTTTTAGTAGTGGGAGCAGGTCCGGTGGGATGTATGCATATAACGCTCTCTCGTGCTTTAGGAGCGAGCAAAGTTATAGTTTCAGAAGTTCAAGAAAAGAGACTTTTAATGTCCCGGGAGTTTGGAGCTGACTATTATATTAATCCGGAAAAAGAAAACTTAAAGGAAAAGCTTCTTCAGGTTACCGAAGGTGTTGGCCCCACGGTGATAATTGTTGCTGCTCCAGCCCGAAAAGCCCAAGAAGAAGCTCTGGATTTGGCTGCTGCTCGAGGGCGAATTAATTTCTTTGGAGGTCTTCCGGGAGATAATAAAATAGCTCAATTAGACAGTAACCTCATTCATTATAAAGAACTTTTGATTCAGGGAACTTCTGGCTCTACTCCTCTTCATAATACCTGGGCTTTAGAAATGATGGCGGCAGGGAGAGTAGAAGGGAAAAAATTAATCAGTAAAGTGGTAAGTTTAGATGAGCTTCCTCAAGCGATTGAGGAAGCGGAAAGTGGAAATTATTTAAAAATAGTAGTAAAACCTGGAATAGGAGGATAGAGATGGGGTCTAAAGACAAATTTCTTAACATGTATCGGGATATGGTGCGAATTCGCCGCTTTGAAGAAACGGTGAGTGATCTTTTTAGCCAGGATAGGATTAGAGGTACTACTCATCTTTATATTGGAGAAGAAGCCGTGGCGGTGGGAGCTTGTAATGCTATTAATCCCGATGATTATATTACTTCCACTCACCGCGGCCATGGACATTGTATTGCTAAAGGGGCTACCTTGGATAAGATGATGGCTGAGCTCTTTGGTAAAATTACTGGATATTGTAAAGGTAAAGGGGGATCTTTACATATTGCTGACCTTAATGCTGGAAACTTAGGAGCCAATGGCATTGTGGGTGGAGGGATTCCCATTGCTGTGGGCTCAGGATTAACTGCTAAATATAAAAACACGGGAAAAGTAACAGTATGTTTTTTCGGTGATGGAGCAGCCAATACCGGAGCTTTTCACGAAGCCTTAAATTTAGCTGGGGTGTGGAAACTACCAGTAGTATTTGTCTGTGAGAATAACCTTTATGCTATGTCTGTGCCAGTTAAAGAGGCTTTTCCCATTCAAGATATCGTAGAAAGAGCTCAATCTTATGGAATGCCTGGAGTAATAGTAGATGGTATGGATGTTTTAGCGGTAAAAGAAGCAGTGGAAGAAGCAGCCAAAAGAGCCCGGCGAGGGGATGGTCCCACTTTAATTGAATGTAAAACTTATCGCTATTTAGGGCATTCTAAAAGCGACCCCCGGGCTTATCGGACTAAAGAAGAAGAAAATCAATGGAAAGAAAGAGACGCTATAAAACGATATAAGAAATGGTTATTGGATAATGGAGTAGCAACGGAAGAAGAGATAAAGAATATTGATGCAGAGGTAGAAAAAGAAGTAGAAGAGGCAGTAGATTTTGCCGAGAAAAGTCCCTATCCTCCGCTGGAAGAAATTACTAAAGACGTATACGTAGAAGAGGATTTTGCCGAATTAGAGCGAAGGAAAGGAACTAAAGTAGTTAGAGGAATCAGTGAATGGAAGGGAGAAATGAGAACCATAACCTATCGGGAAGCGCTCAATGAAGCGCTAAAAGAAGAATTGAAGCGAGATGAAAATGTAGTATTATTGGGAGAAGATATTGCTCTCTATGGGGGAGCTTATGGGGTAACTCGAGGGTTATGGCAGGAATTTGGCGGAGAGAGAGTCCGCAATACTCCTATATCGGAAGCAGCCATTGTGGGCTGTTGTGTAGGCTCTTCCATTACTGGTTTGCGGCCGGTAGGGGAAATCATGTATATTGATTTTGTCGGTTTATGTATGGACCAATTAGTAAATCAAGGAGCTAAAATTCGGTATATGTTCGGCGGAAAAGCCCGGGTTCCTATGGTTATTCGCACCGAAGGTGGATGTGGTCGCTCCTCAGGTGCTCACCATGCTCAAAGTCTGGAGGCCTGGTTCTTGCATACTCCAGGTCTTAAAGTGGTGATGCCTGCTACTCCTTTTGATGCCAAAGGTTTACTTAAAGCTGCCATCCGAGAAGATAATCCGGTACTCTTCATTGAGCACAAAATGATTTATAACAGTCAAGGTCTTGTTCCTCCTGAAGAATATATAATCCCTCTGGGAGTAGCAGATGTGAAAAGAGAAGGGAAAGATGCAACTATTATTGCCTATTCTCGAATGCTCCTTTTTGCTCTTCAGGCAGCAGAGGCTCTCTCTCAGGAGGGAATTGAGGTAGAAGTGATAGACCCTCGCACTCTTGTGCCCTTGGATATGGAAACTATTGCTCAATCAGTTCGAAAAACTAACCGGGTGGTTATCGTTCATGAAGGATGTAAAACCGGAGGAGCAGGGGCAGAGATAGGAATGAAAATTCAGGAAGAGCTTTTTGACTACTTAGATGCTCCTATAGTACGCTTAGGTGCAGCAGATGCTCCAGTTCCTTGTAGTAGATATTTAGAGGATAACTCCATTCCCCGACCAGAAACTATAGTTGAGGCAGTGAAAAATTTAGTGAGGAGGTAGTGGTATGGCTAAAGTAGAGTTGGGCATTAACAATTGTTTTGCTTTAGGCCGCTATCCGGAGCCTGAAGAATGGCTACGGATAGTCAAAAAAGAGCTGGGTTTACAACATGTCCAGTTTTCTTTTGACCTTTTAGACCCGGTAATCATTGATGAGGAGATAGTAAAAGAAAAATGCGCTTTTATCCGCCGCTTAGCTGAGGAACAGGGGGTAAAAATAGACACTGCAGTTACGGGAGAGGCAGCTCACAAATTCAATTTACTTTTAGACCCCGACCCCGGGATGCGTCGCTCGTATCTGCGGTGGTATGAAAAAATGGTTCGGGCTGCTTCTCTTTTAGGAGCTGAGGGTTCAGGGATTTATATGGGAAGTTTGAGCAACAAAGATGTAAATAACCCCGAGAGAAAAGCATATCTAACTGAGGTGCTTATAGAAGAAATTGCTTATTTAACTTTTGTTGCTCGGGAAGCAGGGCAGAAATATCTTCTGTGGGAGCCTATGTCTCTTCCCCGGGAGATGCCTTCTACCATTGATGAAACTAAGGAACTGTGGGAGCGAGTGAATAAAAAGTCCCATATTCCGGTACTTTTGTGTCTCGATGTGGGGCATGGTTATTATCGCTCCTCTGACCCTAAAGACCTGGATTATTACTCCTGGCTTCGAGAGCTGGCTCATCTTTCCCCTTCCATTCATATGCAACAGACCGACCGGAAAGGAAGTCGACACTGGACTTTTACCGAAGAAAATAACGCTCAAGGGGTAATAGTCCCGGAACGGGTTTTAGAGGCTATTGAAGCTTCAGGGGCTAAAGAAGTGATTTTAGTATTTGAATTTTTCTTCTCTGCCCATGCTCTTAGTGATGAGAGTGCTTTAGATAGTATGAAAAAGAGTGTGGATTACTGGAGAGAAGCTCTGGCTCATTTCTATGGAAAGTAAAGCTCGATTATATTTAATTATTTTCTTAGCTTTTTACCTTCTCGCTGTTTCTATGATCATCACCGGGGCAGTTATCCCCCGGTGGATGGATGAGTTTTCTGTATCGGCCGGCCGAGCAGGGCGGCTCTTTTCCTTTTATTATCTCCCTTATACCGTGGTTACTTTTAGTAGCGGTTTGCTCTCTCAGCGCTGGGGTAAAAAGGTAGTTTTGCTTTTGGGACAAGCTTTTTTAGCTGGAGGGTTTTTCTCTGTTAGTGTTTCTCCTTCTTTTTCCTTGATAGAAGGGGGATTGTTGCTCTTAGGGATAGGAGGGGGACTTTGTGAAGCTCCTTTTACTTCTCTTATTTCTCAAATGTTTCCAGGAGAAGAAGGCTATGCTCTCAATCTATCTCAGATTTCTTTTGGTCTGGGGGCAGCCAGTGCTCCATTTCTGGCCGGATTTTTATTAGAAAGGGGCTTTTCCTGGAGATTATTCTATCTTTTCCCCGGAATTATCTCCTTTTTGATTTTTGCTCTTTTGAGTAAGGAAAAATTTCCTCAGGAAAAAGAAATAAAAGAAGAAAGTCGTCTTTTTGGACCGAGAGGTAATGGCTTTATAGTGGTGAGTTTTTTAGCGATGTTTCTTTATGTGGGAGCAGAAATAGGTTCTTCTTCTTGGATAGCTACTTATTTGGTTAAAGGCCTGGGAGGTAGCTTATCCTCGGGGGGAATAGCTCTGGCAGTTTTCTGGAGCGCCTTAACTATAGGGAGATTTGTTTTTGCTTTTCTTTCCCGTTCTCTTTCCTATCCAGTTATTTTGCGTTTTTCTTCCTTTTTGAGCTTAATTTTTCTCCTTTTTCTCAACTTTACTCATGAGGTACACTGGGCTATTTTAGCCTTAGGAGGAGTGGGGTTTGGCTATTCTGTTATCTGGCCTTTGATAGTAGCCTGGGTAGCACAAAAAATGGGAGAAAGAAAAGAGGAGGCTATCGGTTTTGTGGTAGCCTTTGGAGGCGTAGGGGCGATGTTCTTTCCCTGGTTGGGAGGAGTTATAGGAGAAAAATGGGGACTTTCTTATATTTTCTGGGTGGTTTGGGTTTTGGTTCTCTTTTTATGGCTGGTTTTTCATTCTTCTTACTTCAGGGAAGGAGGTGAAGAAATTGGCTTTGGTGGGGATAGATGTAGGGACGAGTGGTTGTAAAGTAGTAGCTTTTACTGAAGGTGGGGAGATTATTGCTTCTGGTTATGAAGAATATCCTTTTTTAACTCCTCGTTCCGGATGGTTAGAATTGGACCCGGATAAAATCTGGGAAGCAGTGCTAAATTCTTTAAAAAAAGTAGCAGCACAAACAGGAGATACCATAGATGCGATAGCAGTAAATTCTCACGGTGAGACTCTCATTCCTCTGGGTAGAGATGGTCAAGTTCTCTATCGGGCAATAGCCAACTTTGATACCCGGTCGGAGAGATACGTAGATTTCTGGAAAGAGCGCCTGGACCCTTTCCAGATTTTTCAAATTACCGGTATGCCCCTTCACGGAATGTATACCGTGAATAAAATTCTCTGGCTCAGAGATGAAAAACCGGATATTTTTGAGAAAGTAGATAAATTTTGCTGTGTGGAAGATTTTGTTCTCCATCGCCTCACTGGTGAAGAGCCGGTCATTGATTATTCTTTAGCTGCTCGTACTATGATGCTGGATGTGGTACATAAAAAGTGGTCAGATGAAATTTTACACCTTGCCTCTTTAGACAAAGATAAACTTCCTCGCCTTTCCCCCTCTGGAGAAGAAGTGGGCCATCTACGTCCTTCTTTAGCTCAGGAGTTAGGTTTATCATCTATAGTTATGGTAGCGACCGGAGGTCATGACCAGCCTTGCGGAGTTTTAGGCTGTGGGGTGAGAAAAGAAGGAGAAGCAATGTATGGGATGGGGACTTCAGATTGTGTGGCTTTAAATCTGGGAGAAAAACCTCGCCTCACTCAAGAGATGATGGAAAATGGTTTTTGCTGTTATCCTCATGTGGTGAAAGATTCCTACCTCACTCTTTCTTATATCGCCTCAGGTGGTTCGGTTTTGCGCTGGTTTCGGGATACCTTCGGCGGCGAGGAAAAGGAAATAGCAAAAAAGGAAGGCAAAGACCCCTATCAAGTTTTGATTGATACCATTCCTTCCCATCCTTCCTCTCTTTTTCTTTTGCCTCACTTGGCTGGTTCCGGGACTCCCTATCTCGATGGCTACTCTCGCGGAACACTTCTAGGCTTGACTTTTGAAGCGAGCAAAGGAGAAATAGTTAGAACTATCTTGGAAAGTCTTACCTATGAGATGAAAATCAATCTGGATTTATGGGAAGAGTTTGGTATCCCCCTGTACAACTTGCGAGCAGTAGGAGGAGGAGCTCGCTCTACCCGCTGGCTTCAGATTCGAGCCGATATTTTACAAAAGCCTCTCTTCCCCCTTTTTACTGAAGAGGCAGTGGCTTTGGGAAGCGCCATGTTAGGAGGGAAAGCCCGAGGTATATTTTCTAATCTGGATGAAGCTATAGCGGCCATGGTAAGATTTGGGAAAGAGGTTTCTCCCTCTCCAGATAAAAAAGAGGCCTACCAACTTAGATATAAAATTTATCAGAAAATTTATGGAGCAGTAAGGGAAATAAATGAGGAAATCAGTAAATTGTTATAGAAAATCCCTCTCTTACAGAGAGACGGAAGTAAAATATAGGTAAGTTTGCAGGCTCTTGAGACTTAAAGAGAAATTTAAGCGCACCTTGAAAAGTGAATAAAAGACTATAAAGGGGCGCTGCCTCCTCATAACCCCCAGAAGGACTAAAGCAAAAAAACAGTAGAAGATAAAAACTTAAAAGAGTAAAGAACTACTGAGGGAGAAAGCACCCCTCAGTGGGGGATACCTCCTTATAACCCCGAACTATAGGGGGAGAAAAAACTCCCTCTATAACCCTTGGAAACATAAAAACTCAAAAATAAAACACAAAAAAACTAACTGAGGAAAGAAAAGCATCTTTCTACTATTAGGGGGAAAATACCCCCTAATGACCCCCAAAACAAAGAAAAATAAAGACTTAAAAACAAAAAACACTTTGAGGGAAAAAGCATCCCTCAGTGGGGGGAGAGGGTTAGGGTGATACTTATTTAGTTCAAAACTGCCAGAAATTTTCGGATTTTTCCAAAACTTAAATAAAGAGGAGGTTTATCTAATATGAAAAGTAAAGGTTTTGCCACTGGAGTGTGGGTGTTCGGTAGTTGTCCAGACCGTTTTTGTACTAAAGGCTACAAAAAGGAAGTTTCCTTAGAAGAATCTCTGGACAAAATTGCCTCGATAGAGGGTTTGCGAGGATTAATGATGCACTATCCTGCACCTCTCAATGAAAATAATGCTGAATATGTGAAAAAGGAGATAGAAAAAAGAGGACTGCAATTGGCTTCCTGTGATGTAGATCTCTTTAGTAGTCCGGAGTTTTCCTGGGGAGGGTTGATGTGTGAAAAAGAGATAAGGAAAAAAGCTATAGAGATGAGCAAAAAAGCTATGGACATAGCAGAGTATTTAGGGGCGGATGTGATGAATCTCTGGCCCGGGCAAGATGGTTTTGACTATCCTTTTCAAATTAATTACCGAGCTCAATGGGACCTTTTGGTGAATGCGCTTTCTGAGATAGCCAGCCACAATCCCCGGGTGAAATTGAGTTTAGAATATAAACTGCGGGAGCCACGTACCCACTCTACCATAGCTAATGCTGGACTGGCCTTGTTCTTATCTCAAACAGTAGGCCAGAATGTAGGAGTAACCATTGATCTTGGGCATTCCTTTAATGTTAAGGAGTCGCCAGCCAATGTAGTAGCTCTTTTAGATAAATACGGTAAGCTTTTCGCCTTGCATCTCAACGATAATTTCCGGGATTGGGACGATGATATGGCAGTAGGAAGCGTCCATTTCTGGGAAACTTTAGAATTCATTTACTACCTTTACCTTTCTAATTATGAAGGATGGTTAGGATTGGATATTTTCCCCTATCGAGAAGACCCGGCTTTGGCCTGCCAATTCAGTATAAAGATGATAAATTACTTTTTAGAAATAATCCAGAAAATAGATAGGAAAAAACTGGAAACAATGCAGAAAGAGGCGGATGCCTTATCGGCTCTTCAGTATATAAAGAGCTTACTTTAGAGAGGAGGAGAGGCTTTGAGCTACCTGGGTGTAGATGTAGGAACCACGGGTTGCAAAGTAGTGGCTTTTACTGAAGGTGGGGAGATTATTGCCCGTTCCTATCGAGAGTACCCTCTTTATTACCCACAGACGGGGTGGATAGAATTAGATGCTGAAGAGGTTTACCGAGCAGTAGAAGATAGCTTGCAAGAAGTGTCCCAAGATTTACGAAATGACCCTCCTCGCAGCCTGGCCATCTCTTCTCAAGGAGAGGCAGTAGTTCCGATAGGAGAAAAAGGAGATTGTTTAGCGCGCAGTATTGTTACTTTTGACCAGCGGGGAGATGAATTTGTTCCTTTCTGGGAAGACAAAATTGGTCGAAGACGCTTTTTTGAGCTTACCGGAACTTCTCTTTCCGGGATTGGAACAGTGAACAAAATACTATGGTGGAAAAAATATAAAAAGGATGTATTTGAGAAAGCTCGCTATTTTTTATGTTTTGAAGATTTTATAATGTACCGCTTGGGGGTGGAGCCAGCCATTAGTTTTTCCCTGGCGGGGAGAACTATGATGTTTGAGGTCCAAAAAGAAAAGTGGTCAGAAGAAATCCTTTCCTTAGCGGGGATTGACCCCATGCGTTTAGCTCGTCCTCTTCCTTCTGGGGAAGTAGTGGGAGAAGTAACTTCTTCCTTTGCTCAAAAGATGGGATGGAAAGAAAAAGTTATAGTAGCAACGGGGGGTCACGACCAGCCCTGTGGAGCTTTAGGTTCAGGAGTGATTAAACCAGCTCTGGCTATGGATGCCACGGGAACGGTAGAATGCATAGCTCCTGCTCTGGGGGAATTAGTTCTCAGCCCGGTTATGGAAGAAAATAACCTTTGTTGTTACCACCATGCTTTTCCTTCTCTTTATCTTACCATGGTTTATAATTTTACGGGAGGAGCACTTCTGCGCTGGTTCCGAGATAATTTTGCTCAAAAAGAAAAAGAAATAGCAGAGAGGGAAAATTGTGATGTATACGACCTCATTCTCTCTCGTCTTCCCTCTCAGCCCACCAATATCTGGGTTTTACCCCATTTTACGACTACTGGGACTCCTTACTTTGATACTCAGTCTGGCGGAGTAATTGTGGGGCTTAAGTTAGAGACTTCTCGAGAAGAATTCATCAAAGCACTTCTTGAGGGAGTAAGCTATGAGATGAAATTTAACCTGGAACTTCTCTCTCAGGCAGGAGTAAAAGTGGAAAGGTTACGAGCAGTGGGAGGAGGAGCCAAAAGCCCTGCCTGGTTACAGATAAAGGCTGATGTCTATGGGTTACCGGTAGAGACTCTGTCTGTTACTGAGGCAGCTTCTTTAGGGGCGGCTCTTTTAGGGAGGAAGGCGAGAGAGAAGATAGAAGATTTTGCTGGTTTAATTAATCAGTTAGTGCAGGTTAGGGATGTTTATGAACCAGATAAAGAGAGAAACGTGTTATATAAAGAGAAGTTTGAGGTGTATAAGAGAATTTATCCAGCTCTAAAAAATCACATCTGGAAAGGAGAGAGATAAACTTGAAAGCTGCTTTTTTCCTGGGTCCGGAAAAAATGGAAATTAGGGAAGTGGAAGTTCCTCGAGTGGAAGAGGGGGAAGTACTCCTTCGGGTGGCAGCCTGTGCTATATGCGGAACTGATGTGCGAATTTTCCATCATGGTCATCCTCATGTTCATCCTCCTCAGACCACCGGTCATGAAATAGCCGGGGAAATTGTAGAGGTAGGAAAAGGAGTAGAGGGGTATAAAGTAGGAGATAAAGTGTCAGTTATCACTGTTATTTCCTGTGGCCGCTGCTCTTACTGTCGGCGGGGTTTGCAAAATTTATGTCCAGAGCAAAAATACATCGGCTATGATTACCCGGGAGGGTTTGCCGAATTTTTAAAAAT
>Ga0209508_1001605_pt1 | contig 17001 bp, 7 predicted proteins | sample AD_UKC129_MetaG_FD_184427 | JGI IMG/M metagenome (GOLD analysis project Ga0209508, IMG submission 184427) | Active sludge microbial communities of municipal wastewater-treating anaerobic digesters from Canada - AD_UKC129_MetaG (SPAdes) (version 2) | ecosystem: Engineered > Bioreactor > Anaerobic... | reverse complement strand
GCAATTCTATATGCTATCTTCCATATTCGTAAATCCTTAAAGTTAATCGAGTTAATCTGGTAAGTAGTAAAATAAGGGGAAACAAAAATCACCCTGGTTTGCGACCAATCCACATCAGCCTTCTTCAAATGCTTACCAAACGTTTCCTGATACGCCAAGACGCACTCTGCTTTGTTGTTGAGCACCAAAGATAAATACGTATAACCTTGATCAATGACGCTGAAGTTCTCACCTTTCTTGTACTCAATAACCACAAACGCTTTAGCTTCCTCATCAAATGCTAATGTGTCTATTCTAAAGTTCTCGATTGCAAACTCACTTTTTACCAGCTTTAACTGGAACAAAGCTTCCAAGTTATCATCACACAGTTTTTGCAAGTCCTTCTCCAGCTTGAAATCATCTTCTCTGATGCGTTCAAGTTTTCCATCTTTTATCGCATAAAGTGGCATGTTTCCCCTCCTATCAACTCGGACAATACTCAATGCAACATTTAGAGCTCTTTATCATATTTTAGTCTTAGAAGCATATAATAAAGATAAGAATGATTCCGTTGTTCAGGAACAAAACTGCGCCTTTTTCTATCGTAGAGACATATACAACGCTCTTTATATACATGACTTCCTCTGGAGGTGGAGTGCAAAATGAAAACTCTTTATGAACTTTGTGTGCCGAGACCCGAGACTATCATCGGCAATGATGCCGATGATGTTCAAGAGTTAGATCAATTACTGCGTGGCCAAATCGACCCCAATGATTTCTTCGAAAAGACCTTTGTTACTGAATCCATGAAGCGCGTATTCACAAGAGCGTTTAGCAGATTCACTGACCGAAGCGTTAGCAGTGGCTTAATCGTACTTAAGCAGGCGATGGGCGGTGGAAAAACGCACACTATGATAGCCACAGGGCTGCTTGCAAAGCATCCCCATATAAGGCAGAAAGTACTGGGTAAAGACTTCCCTTACCATTATGACGGTGAGGTACGTGTTGTTGGTTTCACAGGCAGGTGGACAGATACCCTACCGTGGTTAGAAATTGCTAAGCAACTCGGTAGGGAAGACATGCTACGCAAAGAAGTACTAATGGGCACGGCAGCTCCAAGTGATCGCGAGTGGAAGATGCTGCTTAAAGATGCGCCTACATTAATCCTCCTCGACGAGATTCCCTTTTACTTTGACTATGCTCTTTCTATCCCCAGAGGAGAACAGACTTTAGCAGACTTAGTAAAAACCGGTTTGGCGAACCTTTTCAACGCCATGAATAGCGATGAATTATCAAGAGTAATGGTCTTACTATCGGACTTGGAAGCAGCTTACGAAAAGGGCGGCGAGTATGTGACCAACGTCGTAGCCGATGCTCTCAGCAAAGAGGCGGAGCGGACTGCTGAGCCAGAAAGGCCAGTTGACATAGGTGGGCCAGAGATATACCAGATACTTAGGCGAAAGCTCTTCAAAGAGTATCCTCAAGAACCTGAAAAAGATCCGAATGTTAAGGAAATAGTACTTAATTATAAAGATTTTGTCTCAGAGCTCGAAAAATCCGGTCTTATTCCTACAGGTTTCGGCGAACCAACAGTTAATTATCTTGCCCAAACATACCCATTTCACCCAGCTATTGTTGACCTTGTCAAGAACTTTCAGAACAATCTGCGTTTTCAGCAAACCAGAGGATTGCTAAGACTGTTAAGACGATTCGTACGCTACCTCTACGCGAATGACGGAGAGATAGCAAAGAATAAGTATTTTATTAGTGTAACTGACTATAATCTTGATGATGAAGATACTCGAACGCTGATAACATCGATAAACCCAGAACTCAACAATGCACTCCAGCAGGATATCCACGCACTTAGCCGACGTGCTGCTGCACAGATTCTTGACAAAGAGCAAAACACAAACCTGGCGAGCAAGTTCGCAAAAGTCATATTGTTCGCCTCCCTTTCCACCACCGATCCAAACGCTGTTGGGGTTTACGATGAAGAGATATTCCTCTATGCCTTGGAAAGAGGTGACAGAATTGCTGATGCAAAGAACATTCTTGATCGGTACTGGAGTAAAACGATGTTCGGAAGAGAAAACGACAAAGGTAAGAAGTACTTCTCCTACAGGCAAAACGTCATAGCCACTTTCAATATGACGAGGACCACAATTACCACTGAGGAAGCAGAGAACAAAATAATAAGTGTAATTAGAAACTTCTTTAGCCCACAGGCCAGCAGCTCTGTTTACCACTATGTGGAAGCGTTGCCAAGCGACCTAAAAGCTTTGGAAAACAACATAAGAAGCAGAAGGGACTTCGTAACCCTCATTGTCTCTAAACCTGTAGATCCAAAAGGTTCCTTGAACGACGAGCTACGGGAGTGGTGGCTGAGCAGTGTCCAGTGGAAAAACAGAATACTCTTCTTGACTGGCTCACAACGCTACTACGACACCCTCTTAGAAAAAACTCAGGACTACATTGCCTGGGAAAAAGTCACGAAAAACCTCCATGATACAGGAGCAAAGGAGACAGACCCAGAGTATCAAAGAGCCTTAAAACAAAAAAACCAAGCTTCATTGGACATTATTCAGTATATGAAAAACTCCTTTAACAAACTCTACTACCCGGGATATGACATAGGTCAAAGAAGCCCTTCACTAATAGAACTGGAAATCGACTATTCTTCAATTTCCGGACAACCGCAGCCTGTTCAAAGTACTTTTCTTACCCAGTCGCAACTTAGGGGCTCCGCTGAACAGAAGGCTGATGACATTCAGCAAATCCTTCAGGGCAACAACAGAGATGGCGCCGCTGTAATATCAAAATCACTGGAAAATGTTAAGTATTTCAAATTTGATGTAAATGACCCAAATGATATCGAAGAACTCCTCAATAGGTTCAAACTAATCATCCTTGGGGAAGAATCCAGAAGAAAATCCATTACAGAGAATGAAGTCTTTGAAAGGATGGCAAATAACCCGCGCTGGATATGGCATGACCTAACTTTATTAGACAAGTTGATTGAGTGGATGGTTAGTAGAGGTGACTGGCAAAGGGATGGAGAAGCCATTATCTTAACACCAGAGCGCATACCTGAAATCCGTGCCTCCAGCGAGCTTGAATATGATTTCGAGAATGAAACGGTAAGAATTCCACTCTACCCCACAAATGTGGACTTTATCTACTGGACATTCGGAACTAAGATAGACGATTTGGGCAAAGCACACAAGGAAACTAATGTAACCGAACTCGTGCTCAAACCGGAAGAAAACACTAATGTCGCCATTTTACCTGGCAATGAAGAACGACTTGGTGAGCCTATCACTGTAAACATCCCTGTAAAGACTTACCACGAGAAGGAATACACTAACGGCGAAGGCAGCAGACGCATTGTTTTCAAAACGTTGCCAAAGGTTAAAGAACTATACTACACATACGAACCGACTGCAGACCCAGTTGAACAGGGAATAGTAGCAGAAAGCAATGAAATTGTGGTTCCGCCTACTGTAGAAGAGGTACGCTTCAAAGCTTCATTGGACGATAGAACCATTGAACTACCTCCCATAAAGTTCAAAATTACTATTAACATGTCGAAACCACTGGTTTTCAAGCCAAAAAGCATTAGATACGTAGTAGCTACAAATATGCAAGAACTCAGAAGAACCTTGGAAAACCTTACCAGATACAACGCATACATCAGCGAAGCCCAGGTGACCTTTGAAACCTCTTCTGAAACCATGTCCTTTACACTCAAAACTAAAGAAGACATTTACAAATCGCCTGAGCAATTTGCAGAACTTGTAGAACAAATTTCAAGGATGCTTGTCTCTGACGATGATCCAAACGTAAACATGAGCACCCAGCTGCGCACTTTACGCTTCGAACGGGGAAAAGAATTCCTTGATTGGATAAGAGACTTCTCAAGTGTAAGTCTTGAAGAGTTAGACCTTAGTGAACTGGAGCAGTAGCCGTGAGCCCTATAAGAAAACAACGAAAGACTGAACCGGTTCCAATGGGACCAAGCTACGGATTCGGCTTTGAACCACAAGAGACCTTGCACCACTTCATGGTAGTCATCCCTAAGGTAAAAAAAGAACCTGTGAAGGTGATAGAGCGCTTCGACTGGAAAGGTGAGGAAGACCTAAAAGTTGAACATTTCAGGCAAAGCATAAACAATAGGCACAAAGCTGCTATAACTCAATTAGTTTTTGATAAAGTAAAACCGTTCCTGACACAAGACCTGAATTTACGTCTTCGTCGCGAAGGTTACAAGACGGGTAAATGGCAGGTAGGTAATAACCCTGTGCATTGGCTTTTAGGTAAAGAAATCACCCTCTTGTTCTGGGCAATAGAGGACATAGCTAACCCTGATGATATTCGGCTTTTTAAAGCCATTATCAACTGGCGAGGACTTAGACCTGAAGAGCGATGGTTTCTCTATGATCTTATCAACGCAGCCAGTGGTGGTGTCAATGATCGTCAAGGGTGGCGCATGGCAATAAAATGGGGGCTGCTGGAAAACCCAGTAGACGAAAAAGACATACGGCAGCTTGAACTGTTTAGCCAAGGGCAAGAACCCATAGAACCTTAAAGGAGGAGCATTTAGTATGACTGATTACCACCAAAGTGTTATAGAGTACATCTTCCCGACAACCTTGGTTTCAATAGAAGCTTATAAAGAAAGGAAAGCTGGTGCAGGCCAGATTCTCACAGCATTAGGCAAATGGTGGGGACGTAAGCCACTTTGCTATGTGAGAGCAGTCCTTCTTGGGATCCTCATGCCTGTTTCAGGCAATATGGAAAAAGATCTTGACATATACCTTAAGCTCATAGGCTTAGATGATAGAGAGCTTGAGCGAAGGAAGAATAAAACAATTGAACCGTGGCTTAAATACCAATATATGTCTGAAGCGGAGAGAAAAAGATATGGTGCAGAAGTAACATACACAGGTTCAGATACCGAACTTATGCACATGACACCTCAGCTTGCATTTGACAAAGCAACTCGGGAGGAAAAAGCAAGAGATTTCAAGATTACGTTTAGCAACCTTCGTAGGGAGGATGCTAAAGAGCTGGAGATGAATATTTTTCACCGCCTCCCGCACGATTTGAAGATTCGCTACTGCGAAGGTTTAGATAAAGTTGACAATCTAAGCAAAGAAACCTGGGGGGAAATCAACGACTATCTTGGAACCAATGCACACAGCTATCCAGAGTTTGTGGAGCAGATGGGCAAGAAACGCTTTGGTGAAGTGCCTACCGTAGGTGACCCGTTCTGCGGTGGAGGCAGTATCCCCTTTGAGGCAGCACGCTTGGGTTTCAACGTTTACGCATCAGACTTAAACCCCTTAGCGGCAGCTCTTACATGGTCTGCTGTGAATCTGCTTTCTCTACCTGAAGAAAAAATCAAAGAGCTGGAAAATTTTCAGGAACGTGTTTATGAACTAGCTGATAAGCAAATAACTGAGTGGGGCATAGAACACAACAGCAAAGGGCACAGAGCAAAAGCTTACATTTACCTAAATGAGGTTACATGCCCAGACTGCGGATGGCGTATTCCTCTCTCTCCCACTTGGGTTATAAGCCAGAAAAAGAAAACGGTAGCAAAGCTTAAAGAGAACCCTACAACGAGAAGTTTTGATATAGACATTGTTAACAATGTTAGCGCGAAGGAAATGAAGGAAGCACAGCAGAGTGCGACAGTAAAGAACGGTAAAATTGTATGCCCACACTGTGGACATACAAATGCTCCTGAGGTGATAAGAGGCGACAAGAAACTGCCTGATGGAACTATAAAGTGGGGCCTAAGAGAATGGGAAAAGGATGAGTTTTTGCCAAGGCCTGATGATGCATTCCAAGAACGACTTTACTGCATTATGTGGATAGACGAAAGCGGTAATTGGTATTATGCCGCACCCACAGAAGAAGATATGGACCGTGAGCAAAAGGTGGTTTCACTTTTAAGTGAACGGTTTAAAGAGTGGCAAGAAAAAGGCTATATACCCAGTAGCAGGATAGAGGAAGGATACAATACTTCCCAGCCTCTAAGGGAACGTGGTTGGAGATATTGGCACCAGCTGTTTAACCCACGTCAACTGCTACTGCTTGGGCTGCTCGGCGAGCTGGTTGATAAAGAAGCAAAAACAAAGGAAGAAAAACTGGTAGGGATGCTGGGAATAAACAGAGTGGCAGACAGGGGCTCAAGATTGTGTATGTGGAATATGTATTATGACAAAACCGAAAATACTTTTTCCAACCAAGCTCTGAATACTCTATATGTATACGGAGCCAGAGGATTAAGCTTCTTAGCAAGTACATGGTTTTTGCGCTTGGACAGATTTCTCGAACCTGTTAGAAGTATAGTTAATCCTTCTGATGCAAAAAATCTGACCCATTCTGCTCACATTTGGCTCACCGACCCACCCTATGCTGACGCCATTAACTATGAAGAGATATCTGAATTTTTCTTAGCTTGGGACAAGAAGTGGCTTAACGAGCTTTTCCCTGAGTGGTATACCTCTTCTATGCGCGACAAAGCCATAAAGGGAAAAGAGGATGCTTTCGAGTTCGGTTTAAGTGAAGCACTGGCAAAAATTGAGGAAAACACTTTTGATGGTGGTTACGTCGCCATTATGTTTACCCATCAGAGCACGCAGGTTTACGCAATGCTCGTTAATATGCTTCTGCAAACTAACCTAAAGGTGCTTAATGCATGGTCTGTTTCTACCGAAACGGAAGCAGGCGGCTTAAAAGAAGGTAACTATGTGCAGTCTACAGTTACCATCATCATGCAGAAGGACACTAAGTCACGTAAACAGGAGGCAATCCCTCAGGATTTAGTTCTGAGCACAAGAAATGAGGTGCAGCGCCAGATAAATCAGATGCTGCAGGTAGAAAGAACATCAGGTGGCACCTTGTTTAGCCCAGCAGATTTCGAACTAGCAGGTAGTTACGCATCACTAAGAGTGCTTACCTCATACAATCTTCAGGCGAACCAAAAAGAAATAGAGCAGTTCATTGATGGTATGAGGCATTATGCCAGCAGCTTAGTTTTGCCTACAGGGTTAAAAGTACTCAACTTAGACTTGGATGAAATGAAGGATTTTTGGAACAAACTTAACCCCTATGAAAAATACTACGTACGAGGTCTGGAACTTGAACGTATTGGTGAAAGAAAGCGCAAATCATTTCAAGATGCATCTAAGAGCCTTCAAGTCTACGACTATCATCAACTACTGGGTGATGCTAAAGCAAACAACGCGAGGCTAAAAACAGCTTGGGAGCTGGAACAGAAGCTCATAGACACACAGCATCCCTTTAGCACCACAGACCTCAGATACATTTTAGCAGCCATATTCGTAGCAAGGAAGAAGGCAAAAGAAGAGGGCGACGAAACTCTTGGTATAGAAGCAGGCTACACTTGGCTAAGACAGAAGTTTGGTTTTGAGTACCTGACCAAAAAAGAGAAGATAGAACATTTGCTTAGGTACATTGCCCAATACAAAGACATACCAGGTATGGAACACTGGAAAGAGGATGCTAAGGTAGCATCACACATAGCAGACCGTGTGTCTGCAGATAGATTCTAAGGGTAGGAGGTAACGAGGTGGACTGGGAGTTACATGAGAGGAACGAAGAGGGGGAGGAGAACAGACAGTGGGAACAGCATCCAAAACTGATGCGTTTCACATCAAGGGAAGCACCTTTATTAGAGTCTTTTTTGAATCCGAACCTTAGAAATGCGCTGTCGTACGACAGACTCGCAGGGTATTTCAGCTCGTCAGTGCTTGAAGTAGCTGGTGAAGCCATAGAAAGTGTCCAGGGTAAGGTAAGGGTGATTTGCAACTCGCAGGTAGAACCCAAAGATGTAAAAATCGCACGCTTAGTGGAGCAGAAACTTCTGAGCGAATTTAAGAGTGCAAACATGGAACAATACCTCCCTCAAATGCAAAACAGGTTCAGGAAGCTTTACGACCTACTTAGCACAGGAAAGCTCGAGATTAAAGTGGTACCAGAAAGAATTTATGGACTGGCTCACGGTAAGGCAGGCGTAATAACTAGAAGTGACGGTAGCAAGATAGCATTTTTAGGTAGCATGAACGAAACAAAACCGGGCTGGTCTAAGAACTATGAACTCTTATGGGCTGACGAATCAGAGGATGCAGTTGATTGGGTTCAAAAAGAATTTGATTATTTTTGGAATAATGAATTAACTTTTCCCCTGTCGAAAGCAGTAGAACAGGAAATTGAACGGCTTGCTAAACGTCAAGAGATAAGCTTAGCGGACTGGAGAGCTAAACAAAAACCTGAGGTTTCGCCGTGCAGCGTTGTAGTTGAATCCCCTTTTTACAAACGCGGGGAGACTTTATGGAATCATCAGAAACATTTCATCAAAATGGCTTTTGATGACCACGTTAGGTTTGGGGGAGCAAGGTATATTTTGGCAGACGAGGTGGGACTTGGCAAAACCACTCAGCTTGCCATAATTGCTGAGCTCATCGCACTCAAAGATGACAAACCTGTCTTAATCATTGTCCCGACCCCCCTACTAAAACAGTGGCAGTGCGAACTTGACAAGGAGTGGGGTATCCCGAATGCCGCTTGGTCCAATGGAAAATGGATACTTGAAGATGGAAGCGAAGACGCAACGAGAGACATAGGAAATTCACCAAGAAAAATAGCAATAATCTCCCACGGTATCGTAATACATAGTGCCCAAAATGAAGACGAAAACAGTAGCGCTCAAAAATTACTGCGAAATGAGTATGCAGCCGTCATCGTTGATGAAGCACACAAGGCTCGAGTACGTAACCCTGCCAACCCCTACTCTGCTCCACGGAACAACCTAATGACTTTCTTAAATAAGATATCCCTAAGAACCAAAACGATGATCCTAGCCACAGCTACGCCCATACAGATGGATCCTGCAGAAATTTGGCACTTGCTGTACGTATTGGCAGGTGGAGACGGTTGTAAAGACGAAAGTGGACAATGGAAGTCAAGTGGCGATGATAGACCTCTTCCTTGTAAAATGGTCTTTGGCAGTTGCACTTCGCTTTGGCTTAGGGAACCTGAGAAAGCCGTCGGATTAGCCACTGGAAGTATTAAGCCCCACGAATGGAGCCTAAAAGAGGTATGGAATTGGATAAGAAACCCATTACCGCCTTCCTCTGAAAGCGAAGTCATTGCTGAGCTCAGAGAACACTTGGGCATTCGTGAAAACGAGTTTGGCGTCGTTGGTCCAAATAACAAAAACATAGATTTTGATAGTCTCAATGATGTAGCAAAAGGAGATATAGAGCGCCTTGTGAGGGAAGATTTCTTCGAACAGCACAACCCGTTTATCAGGCACATAGTGAGAAGACGTAGAGAAATGCTCGAGAAAACTATAGATGAGACTACTGGAAAACCTTACGTTACTCCAATAGGAGTAACGTTTGTAGAGGGACAAGAAAGGGGCCTCAGCCTTACCTCGCAGATGTTCGAAGCGTATAAAAGAGCTATTGACTTTACCGAACATTTGCGCGATCAGGGTGCAAAAGGTTTCTATAGAGTACTACTTTTGAGGCGTTTAGGTAGCTCAATAACTGCAGGTCTTCGTTCTGCAAAGAATATCTACAACAAAAGGGCAATCAACCAAGAAATGTTCAGTACAGCAGAACTTGAAGACATGGAAGAGTTTGAAGAAACAGAGCAACCAAGAAACAGGTACGTTGATGTTACAAGCGAAGAACTGTATATCCTTAGACAAATCATAGGTCTGTTAGAAGACCAAGTAGACAATGACCCGAAGTACGCAAAAATAAAAGAGCTTTTATCAAGAGATGAGTGGATAGAGCGCGGCTGTCTTATATTCTCAGAATACTATGACACAGCAAGAGCTGTAGCTGAAAGACTTTCAAAAGATTTCCCAAATAGACTGATTGGTCTTTATTCAGGCGTGGCACAGGGGTCAGGTGTGTTTCTGAATGGTGATTTTCAACCACTTAACCGTGGCGAAGTCAAGGCTCTGGTGCAAGACAGAAAACTTCGCTTTCTGGTAGGCACAGACGCCGCTGGTGAAGGCTTGAACTTCCAGATGCTTGGCAGCCTCATAAACGTGGACTTGCCCTGGAATCCCGTGAGGCTCGAACAGCGCATAGGAAGGCTACGTAGGGAAGGGCAAATATTCGATGACGTGTGGGTTTACAACCTTTATTACGCAGGCACCATAGAGGTAGAAGTACAACGAAGAATAGTGGAACGGATAACAGGACAAGAAAGCGTGATAGGGCACGTCAATCCTGTACTTTCTCAAATCTTGATGGAAACCCTCAAGGAGGAAGGTATAGAAGATAGGACTGAACATCCGGTGGAGCTCAAGTATAGGCAACACCTCAGTCATGTTGATTTTGAGAGCTGCCCTTTGATCATAAATGATGACGAAAGGCGTCACCTTTTGATGGAAGGCTGGAAGAAAGTTTAGTAACCCTCCAGGTTTTTGAAAGGAGCCATGCACATGTCTGAGCGATTGATGACCATACGCATGCACATACCGCAGCAGTTAAAGAGAGACAGAAACGTTAGGATTTACCTTCCACCCGATTACTTCACAAATGTAAATAGGCGATATCCTGTCATCTACATGCAAGATGGACAAAACCTTTTCGAACCAAGCCCACTTTCGGGTTTTTCTTGGGAAGTGGACAAGACCTTGGACAGGCTTTTTGAAATGAACCCACAAAAATATGCCTTCATAGTTGTTGGCATTGACAGTAACACTGTGGGAGTGAAACGCCTTGATGAGTACTGCCCGTGGCAGTGCAGGATTTACGAAACCCCTGAGGACCCTTGGCGTTACATGCTTGTTGGCGGCGAAGGTGACCCCTACACCTTGTTCGTTGCTCAGACCTTAAAGCCCATCATTGACAGCGAATTCAGAACACTACCAGAACGTAAGCATACCTTAGTAGCCGGAAGTTCCATGGGTGGGCTTATTTCTCTGTACATGGGGCTCAAGTACAACAATGTATTTTCAAAAATTGGAGCTTTCTCCACAGATCTCGTATTCGCCTACGACCGCATGGTGGAATTCATAAACAAGCTTGAAGTGGACAACGAAGTTAAAGTTTGGCTTTATGTGGGCGGTAAGGAGGTTTCTGACCCGCAGCGCCCTGAAGAGGCACTGGCTTTTCTCAGCACCAACACGAAATTGTGTGATGTCCCTCAAAAGAAGTTAGGGCAAGAAAACGTCACCTTTGTGGTGGACCAGGATGCCACCCACAGTGAGGAATACTGGCGCACTTACTTTGAAAAGTTTATAAAGTGGCCACGCGTGAGTAACAGGCACCCACTGTAAAAGCTTCTCAGCGCAGCCCACTGTCTCACCGTGCTTATTACATCATCACAAATGAAACTCGCTTGCCCGTTTATGCTCCGTATTTCTCCTGCACGAGCCCCAATATGCCCTTTTTGTCAAGTAGTTCCATGGGAACCAGGAATGTCAGAGTGGCAACACCGGGTAAGCGACCAATACCAATGGCTCCGGTAATGGTGGCTCGGTTAAGCACTTCCGCATACGAAATGCCCAAGAATTTGGCAGCACGGGTCAAACCGTTCTCAGTGGCTTCGTTTATGGTGGCACCTGTTCCCACAAAGCACACTGGGTAACTCTCCTCAATCTGGTTTTGTCCCCACTCCTCTGCCAAAACATATGCAGCATCCATTTCTTCATCAGTGAACGGTTTCGCCACCGGTGGTAAGTCGTCCTCATTGGGCAGTATGATGGGACCTTCCACCGCCACACCCTTAAGAACCTTCACTTGCAGAGTGGCAATACCTGCAACATCAGTGGTGTGGCCGGCTATTTCACCATTACCCTGCATGGCATGCATGTCGCCCAAGTAAATACCCGCGCCTTTCACCTTCACTGGCACAATGACCACAGCGCCCTTGCGGGTCATGTTCACATCCATGTGCCCGTCAGTCCTGTGTTCATCTAACTGCTCCTTGGTCATTCCGTACTCATGAGGAGCGCCGATCAGCAGTTGTCCAAAATCACCTGCATTGTGTGAATCGGGGAACGGAATGGAAGGTGTGGAACCCAACTGACCCAGGAATGGACGCATTCTTGCCACAGTGCCCACCAGGTCATGCGGTGCCAGCACAACCACAGGATTTTGCACAGAGTTTGCAGGCGTCTGCATGTAGTAGCGTGGATCTTCCCCTATCATGCGTGCAATCTCTTCTGACACGGTTATGCCAACGCCCTTTTCATGATCAAACACAACGGTATAGCCGTTCTCGAACTTGAACGCCGCCACATCAGCCCCGCACACAGCGCAGCGTATGGCATCTGGACCCGTGCCTTCTATTTTCGTCTCGGGCCGCTCTGTGCCACAGCTGGGGCAACGTTTTGCCACAAAAGGATCTCCTTCATACCTGCCCTCAATGACCACATCTTTACCCGAAGAAGTTGCAATGGAAGTTACTTGCAAGTCTTTTATGTAAATTGCTACGCTGTCTCCCACTTCAGCGCCTTCCACGTAGACGGGCTTGGTAACCTCGTGTCCGCCTTTAAGTTTGGGTGTTAACATGGGACCCCAACAACCAGGAGCCGTGTTCGCCACAATGTAACCGCCATCTTGAACAAAGTATTCCATTTCCTCATTGGGATCCAGCACGCCGTCGGTGAATTTGTCCACAAACACCACGGACTTAAAGTCTTTGCCTGCCATTCGTATCTCATCTCCCCTCTTTCTTACCAAATGTTCCGAACTTGTTTTTCACAACACGTTTTTCTCACCGTCGCCACCAAATACTACCTTTGTTAGCATCTTGGCGGGCCAGTCCTTATCCTCAAGGAACAACACATGTTTCTGTTCATACAACGCCTTGGGCTTATCCATGTCGGGCCTCTGCTTGATCAGGACATCATAAGGCGTCGTCGAAACAATGAAAGCGTCAAGCGTTACTTTGGCCGGTGCTGGCGAAGTACCTGGTGGCGGAGCCAGCCTTCCCGCTTTGCCACTCCTCATCTTTTTTCGTAGCTGCTTTTCAATGGTCTTTACTCCACTGCAGCAAAAGTTAATTTTTTCATCGGCCAGACCGTGAGCGTGAATTAGGCCATGTGGGTCCACAAACACGATGATTTGTTCACCACCTGGCTTGACCAACCAAATAATGAAGTCAGGATAGAAGCCCGCCCATTCCAGCTGAAAACCAATCCCGGTTCTGGACTGGTTTCTCATCACATACGGGGTGAAACCACCCGGCACGCCTTTTTCGCTCACATAATGGTGCAAATCCTTCAGGAATTTTTCCTCCCCCTCGTTCAACGGTGTTGGATGTGCCTCCCAGTCGTTATCCTGCTGTGCCTTCTTGACCAAGTTATTCATGGCACGCTGAGAAAGCAGCGGCACGACGACCAACTCATTCAGAACCAACAAGGGATCGACGTTGCTGTTACTGTTGTTTCCACCGCCGTTGCCAATGTTTACGGCATTGCTACCAGAACCCGCAGATGCGTTTGAAGTGCCATTCAACTGCGTGTTCGTCGTCGTCATCATCGTCGCCGTCGTCATGTTCACAACCAGGTTCTTCAGTCTTTGAACGGCAGTTTCGTTGTCACTGGGCACTTTGACCACGTAGTAACTGGGCTGCTCCTCATTCACAGTGAACAAACTCATTTGCCGACTAGTACCGGTTGCTTCCTCCAAAGTCGCCGGTTTCATGTTTCTTGTTTTCCAATGGCGTTCCTGTTTGCTGTAGAACGTGTCCACGTACTTTTTCAAGCCCTGAATAACAACACCCTGTAAATCGGCAACGTCTTTCACGGACCTAACTTCAAAGCCGGGGTAGTAAATGGTAAGCCGGTTGTCTTTCCAGATACGCTTCAAGGAATCCACATCGAAGACCAGGTTCCAGTAAGCGCGTGATTCCTTAAAACGTAACATTTCCAAGTAAACCGCTTCCCAATCCACGTAATCAGCATATTCATCCCACGACAGTGGTGACGTACTGCCCTTTCCCAATTTAACTTGACCACCTTCGATGGACTCCGTTGTCGTTGTTGTCGAATCCAGTGGTCGGCTCCCATCATAAGCACCTATTTGCGGCGATAAATCCAGTGTTACCGTGGTAGTACCACTATCACCAGCCACCACACCGTGCTCTTCGTCTTCCTGTTCTTCTTCTTTTTCTCCTACTCCTACTACTGTTTCGCCATAATCATCCATGATATTTTCAGCAGAACCTAACGCCAAAACCACACATTCTTCAAACGGTTTTGACGTGCTGCGCACAGGTACAACCAGTTCTTTCCATTTTTCCTGATGCCGCAGCTGAATGGGAATTAGTATTTCTTCGTAATCCACGCCTTCTTTCCTTATGGCTTCAAGAAACTGTTCCAAGTAATTTGCTTTTATGCCGTAAATGAAAAGCGTTTCCAAAGCGCTCAGATCAGTGTGGCCACTTCTTTGCAACGTCATGTTCTTTCCTTTAATACGCACCCCGCGACCAAAAAGCTGAATAATTTGCGGACCTTGACCACGGCCCATATTCAAAAGCCCCATGGAAGAAACACGCCACGTGTCCCATCCCTCAATGAATTTTCGTGATCCCAGGAGCACGTTAATTCGGGAATCAGTTTCCTTTATTTGTTCAAACAGGGAGGACGTGATGACATCTTTTTCCAATTCGAAACCGTTGCTTTTCAATGCTTTTACAAGGCCGCTGTCCTGCCCCACATTTATGACGCCAAAGTAAGGGTTTTCCCCCACGCGCAGCCCGAATTCGCCTGGTGCGTTACTTAGCTGAACCACTCGTAATGAACCGCGACCATGAAAAACACGCTGCATGAGATCATTCCACAGTGCATCCAGCCAGTTATGTGAGCCGCCGTCGTTTTCGCTTTCCACCTGCTGTGCTCCGATGAAATCCTGCCGAAGTTCATCAAACCGGTCACCAAACAAATCGTTTCCGTCATCATCCAAGTAAGCACCACCCAAAATGCGCTCAGCAACATCCTTCAAGCCACTACCATCCACGGCTTCACGGAAGAAACGCGTCACCAATGCCACATCGGAACTTTCGCCCTGAACCGTGGCTCCCACAAAGATCCACAGTGGTTTTTCCAGGTTGTGAAGAATGGCCAAATCCCGATGCTTCTGGTAACTACGCAGCTGTTGGTAAAAACTGAGTAGGTTCGCGGTGAACATGACGCGGGAATAGTCCATCTGCGCCAATGAAGGAGCCTTTTTCACGTTCATGACCCGGAAATCTTTTCCGTACTGGTCATTGTAGAAATACTTGTAGGAGTAGTTGAAAATGATGGATTTTGCGTATTCCTCCATGGTACTCCAATCTTTCTCATCCAGAATCTGCCCAAAAGTAGCACTGTATTCGAAAGTAAAACCGTTTGCACCCAATGCCTGACGCAGGCGCGCCCAAACACGTTCCTCGCTTCCCTTCCCCTTGTGCCCTTCATCCACAAAGACCAAATTGCGTCCTTCAAAAGCGTCCACGGGCAACGTCACGCCGCCACCCTTTTTCTCCTCTTTCAGCTTCGTAATCTCAATAACCAGCACCTGTCCAGGAGCCATCACAGTGGAGCCAGTACTTGCAAGTAAGTTTTCATGGTACAAAGTTGCCGGGATTCCGCTTTTTAGCAGTTCATCATAATGCTGCGAGGAAAGCCCTTCATTCGGAGTAACTAAGATGATGTTACTGGGTTCAAAAGGTTTGTAGCGCATGAACTGGAGGTAATTCATGTGCATGATGAGTGTTTTCCCACTTCCAGTTGCCATCCAGAATGCCAGCTTCTTAAGATCATCCACGGTGAAATTGCTTAGTTCCTTCTTGAATTTGACCTCGTTGGCATACTCATGCAGGAAATCGTTCAAGTCGGTGACGAACTGGTTAGTGTCATTGGTAAGTCGATCCAGGTAAATTTCAGTGACCAGTAGTGCTAAGTACTGGAAGTACTTCAATGTCACATTGTTTCTGAGTTTGTTTATGTGATTCACATATGTTTGAATGTTCTTGTCGTAAGCCATGAGCAAGCTCGGTTCAATTTTCAAAGTGTCCAGTTCGTCGATGAGTTTCCTGCAAAAGTAAGTGACACCATCCGGATCCACACCGGGCTTAGCCCGGAGAAGCACCTCACGCACGCTTTTCAAACTGGCCACACCAAGAACTTCCCGCAAAAAGTAGTTGTTCAGCACCAAGTACTTCTCCACGTTACTCACGGCAAGCTCACCCCGGTCGGCGGTTCCATGAACCGCTTGAATTCCGGCTCGATGGCCATGACAACGGCACCATTGACGTCATTGCTGGTCAGCGTGGTTTGACCATTCACGTAAACCGCTCTTAGCATGAGAACTTCACCAGCAACTTCCTTCAAACCCTCCACGATGAATTTCCTGTCAGCGTCGTAGTCAGCCTTCTTCCAGCGATTGTTGTCCCAATCACGCCAAACAACCGCCACGTTTTGCCCATTTTCTTGATCCGTCCCCAACACGAACAGGTACTTATGACCGTACAAGGAAGAAAAAGATGAAGATGATGATGTTGTTGTTACGCCGCGTTCAGCAAATGGCTCACTGCCATCGCCCACGGCCTTCATGACCATGCGTTTCACATTGAGCCCGAGCAAGTAATTAAAGGTCTCGGGGAGGTCAACCACGACCTCCTGCGGATCACCGACTTCCTTCAAATTCACCTTCAGTTTGTAACTGAACGGCTTACTTAACTCCTGAACCCGCAGTAAGTACGGCGAATCCTTTGATTCTTCTGTGAGGAAGTACTTAAGCAAGTACTCGTCCTGGAACAAGCTCAGGTAATTGTCGTTGGCACTCAGCTCCAGGTTATCCAGTGCATCCTCATATTGCTCCAAAATTTGGTACTTGAAGAAACCGCCAGCAGTTTTCTCGTTGTAAGTTTCTTTAACATCTTTTTCCTTGGATATGCCAGATTTATCATAAGCTAAGACCTTTTTCATTCTTGGCAAGTCCACCGTCCAAAAGTGCTCGCCCATTTCCACACCGA
>Ga0209508_1001604_pt1 | contig 17006 bp, 16 predicted proteins | sample AD_UKC129_MetaG_FD_184427 | JGI IMG/M metagenome (GOLD analysis project Ga0209508, IMG submission 184427) | Active sludge microbial communities of municipal wastewater-treating anaerobic digesters from Canada - AD_UKC129_MetaG (SPAdes) (version 2) | ecosystem: Engineered > Bioreactor > Anaerobic... | reverse complement strand
TTATTCCAGTGTTTCTTGGGGAGAATCTTTTTGTCTCAATTTCAGGAGCTGAGATAATACTTTTCTCTCTCCTCAGGTAATTTTTTGTGTTGTTTCCCTGCTATTCGTTGCGATATAGAATATTAAAGGCATAGCATTTTGTCTTTCTTAGATTTGTGTTACTATTTAACTGGTAAATTTTATTAAAGAAGTAAATAATCTGCTTCAGGCGGTGCGCTCATAAATGAATAGATATAAAGTAACCATACTTCCAGATGATGTTCTTCTCCTAGTAACAGAGGGCACTTTTTTGAAAGAAGTTTTTATAAGAAGTGGAATAGATTTTGAATTTCCTTGTGGGGGGATGGGGTTATGTAAACGATGTAAAGTAAAAATCATTAAAGGGGATGGCAAAAAAGAAGATGCTTTTGCCTGTCAATTGAAGGTAGAAAGCGATCTGATGGTTGAAATATCAAGTAGAGAAGAGAGGCATACAATATTAACAGAGGGTGTAGAGCGACGGGTGGTAGTAGACCCTTTAGTAAGGAAAGTTTATCTGGAACTGCCTCTCCCTTCTTTAAAAGATAATCGCGATGACTGGGCTAGATTGGTAGGAAAAGAAGGAATAAAGCCGGATCTTCCTGTAATACAGGATTTGCCGGAAAAGCTAAGGAAGAGCAATTTTAAGGTAACTGCGGTAGTAGGAGACCATAAGATTATCAGTGTGGAGGGTGGAGATACAAGTAACAAACTATTAGGTATGGCTTTTGATATAGGGACTACAACCGTTGTAGGCTACCTTATAAATTTGAAAACCGGAGAGGAAATAACCAAAGTTTCATCACTGAACTCTCAAACAAAGTTCGGTGCAGATGTGATTTCACGTATTACCTTTGCTTCTGATACCCCTTTGGGGTTAGATAAATTGCATAGAGAAATTATAAATAAATTGAACAACTTGATAGGAGAAGCGGTAAACACAACTGGCTATGAAGCTGAAAATATATACACTATTGTGGTGGTGGGAAATACCACCATGCACCATCTTTTTCTTAAGATACAGCCTGGATATTTAGCTCGTTCTCCATATGTACCGGCTGTGACAGAACCAATGGTTGTGGATGCAAGTGATATCAATCTCAGAATAAATTTAGCAGGGAAAGTCTTTACCTTTCCCAATGTAGCTGGCTTTGTAGGAGGAGATCTGGTAGCAGATGCTCTGGCTTCAGAGATGGATAAAGCTAAAAAACTAAAACTTTTAGTAGATATAGGAACCAATGGAGAAATAATGCTCGGTAAAGAGGGGAAATACCTGGCTTGTTCGGCAGCTGCGGGTCCTGCCTTTGAAGGGGCACAAATATCATGCGGAATGAGGGGAGCTTCAGGCGCAATTGCTTATGTATCCCTGGATGAAGGAGATTGTAAATATACAGTAATTGGAGAAACGTTGCCCAGAGGGATAACAGGCTCTGGACTTGTGGATGTGGTAGCCGAGCTTCTAAAAATAGGAATAGTGAATAAGAAAGGCTCAATGCTTGAGTCTGATAACATAAAAAGCGAGCTGGGCAAAGAATATAAGGACAGGATTATCAGTATTGACGGTATTTTAGCATTTGTAGTGGCTGAAAATACAGCTACAGGACAACCGGTATACATAAATCAGAAAGATATTAGAGAATTTCAGCTGGCAAAAGGTGCAATTGCAGCGGGGATTGAAATACTCTTAAAAACTTATGGGGCTAAAGTTGAGGATATAGATGAAGTATTTCTTGCTGGTGCTTTTGGAAACTACCTGAGACCTGAAAGCGCCTGCAGAGTAGGATTGATTCCTCAAGAGCTTGAGGGAAGAATAAAAGGAATTGGAAACGCAGCAGGTATCGGTGCAAAGCTGGCTATGCTTTCTAAAGAAGAGTATGAACGAGCGATAGTACTCTCTCGAAAAACACATTATATCGAGCTCAGCTCCCACCCTGAATTTGAGCGTACATTTTTAAATAAGCTGGATTTCTAACAATTAAAAGTAGACGAGTTTACTTCCAGGGATCGTCAAAATACTGAATGAAGAGTTATATGTTGAAATAAAATTTATCTCGAGAGAGGTACTCTCATGTGTTCAGCTATGCTTTAAGAGAGTGAAAAGATGAAAAATATTGTTATTGCCTGTCAAACGATAAAAGATGAGTTGACTCTGGCTATCAAGGAAACACAGTGCGAATATCCGGTTATCTGGATAGATTCAAGCTATCATTTATATCCGGGCAAATTGAGATTAAAACTTCAGGAAGAAATAAACAATTTGAAAGACTTTGATAATATATTGCTGGCGTATGGTTTTTGCGGTAATGCGATAGCGGGTCTTAAAGCTTCTAGCGCTAATCTTGTCTTTCCCAAAACTGATGATTGTATTTCTATAGTTTTAAGTAAAGACGGGGAACTTCGGCAGATGAAAACTGCTTATTTTTTAACCCGGGGCTGGATAGAAAGCCCTGGAGGCATAATGGTAGATTATTCAAATGCTTTAAAACGCTATGGAGAAGAAAAAGCTAAACGGATGTTTAGTCTTATGCTAGAGCACTACGATAAGTTAGTAGTTATAGATACAGGTGCTTATAACATAGTAGACTATATCGAGAAAATACAGAAATTCGCTAAAATCAGTGGTTTGGATCTGGTGGTAGAGAAAGGCGGTATAGGGCTTTTAAAAAAACTGCTGACCGGACCTTATGACGATAAATTTTGCATCATAGAGAAAGGGCAAGAGGTAAACATCGATGATATATTATTGTCTTAGGTGAAATTGGAAAGAGCAGTTTCCTGTAGCATAAGTTTTAAGATGATAACGCTGGAAAATGCATCCCAGCGTGGCATCTTGGGTTTTATAGGAGGCATTTCTTCCTTATAGTTATATGGCAGATTTTTCCTCTACGAAGGGTAGCAATGATAACAAGTTTTGCGGGATGCTATAGATATTGGTGGTTGATTACCGGAGTGAAAAATTAAAAGGTGTTTCAATATTTAGCAAAAATCATGCAAGGAGATTGCCAGATGGAAGACCACAGCTACTTCGTCGGGCATATTAACAGCAGTAAAATTGGATTTGTGATTTTATCAGTCTTTCTTAGCTCTAAGACGCTTTCCCAGCTCTCAGGTTGCGGAAGTTTTACTACTTGCCCCACAAAAATCGCCTCTTTCTGGGAGTCGATTTTATAGTCGACGGACTCGTGCTTTTAGAGAAAGTGGGAAATCACAAGAGAGGCTCTATAGAGCTCTGGTGAGCCGTGCAGGAATCGAACCTGCGACACCCGGATTAAAAGTTGTGGGCATAGGGTTTTTTATACACTTTACGATGTCCTGAAGGTGCTTAAAATAAGGATTTTTTATTTTGGAGTTTTTTAAATTCTTTACTGGTTGCTGTCAAAATTGCTGTCAAGGTAAAAAAATGATGGAGCAAAAAATTCTACGCTGAAGAGGGTTGATTTATTTTGGCATACTACCAAATTTTCTATGGGTTGCTTCAAAAATTACCAGCTGGATCTATTCTTTACCACCATACTTCTTTTTAGATATTTTTTTCCACACAATTTGGTATAGAGCCAAATAGCCATTGAAATCAGAAAAGGATTCTGGGATAATAAGAAAGATTTTGCAGGCTCCAGGGAAATGTGAAAAGAAAACATCAGAATAAGAAAAATGCTCAAGCAAAAGGATGCTCAACATGATCGTAAAAAATGAATTGGTCATAATTGATATGATTTCAGCTATTCTCGTAACTCTAATTCTTTTTACTGAGGAACGAATACTACGAATCATTCTTGGTCTTCCTTTTATCCTTTTCTTTCCTGGTTATGTCCTTATTGCTGCTTTGTTTGTTAGGAAAAAAGACCTTAGCTCTATTGAACGAGTAGCTTTAAGTTTTGGCCTAAGCATCGCTATAGTTCCTCTAATAGGTCTAATGTTGAACTATACCCCCTGGGGAATAAGAACCACACCTGTTCTTATTTCTTTGTTTCTTTTTATTTTACTGCTTTCTTGTGTAGCAATTTTCCACCGTTCTCGAGTTCCAGAAGAAGAGTGCTTTTGCCTCTCCTTGCAAATGATCTCTACAGCTAAAGAAAAAAATTCCCTTTTAGACCGAGCGCTTTCGATAATACTGATTATCTCCATTCTCCTGGCTATAGGCACTTTGATTTATGTTATTGCCACACCCAAGGTGGGAGAGCGATTTACTGAATTTTATCTCCTAGGGCCGGGGGGAATGGCTGAGGGCTATCCCCGTGAACTGGCACCGGGAGAAGAAGGGAAAGTCATCATAGGGATAGTAAATCGGGAATATGAAGAAGTTACATACACAATCACTGTTCGAGCAATTCAAGAGACAGGTGAGAGCAAGAAAGAAAAAAGCTTGTCCATTTTAGGACCATTCACTTTAAAGCATGAAGAAAAATGGGAAAAGCCCTTTGTTTTTTCGCTGTCAGAAAAAGGAGAAAACATTAAAATAGAATTCTTACTCTTTCGGGAAGATAAAGAAGAACCCTACCTTAGTCTTCACCTGTGGGTAACGGTTTCATAATTCTTTTCCCTAATCTTTATCTCTTATTTTACCCCCATCTCTCGTCTTTAAAAGCAACTTCATTAGCCCCCTGAGGCCACCCAAGCCTTGCATAATTGAGCTGTAATTCATATCCCGTCGCAGGAAAAAACGACATCCTCTCCATACTATTTCTTCTCGCTTCAACATCTCAAAAAATAATGCCGGGAAAGTAGCAAAAAGCCGCGAAAATTTTTGAGCTATCTCGAGCTCTGGCACAATATGCTGGTTAACAGCCTGCTGATACGACAAAAGGTCGGAGTTTCCTTCGGCAATAGCAAGAGTTATAGTCTGAGCAGCCAGTTGAGCACTCCAGATAGCGTTATAAATTCCCTCCCCTATCAGGGGGTCAACTAATCCAGCAGCGTCACCAACTAATGCTGTCCTACCCTCGCAAACAATAGGGTTACCTCTTGAGATGGGTAAGAGTGCGGTATCTTCTCGAAGAGTTATTTCTTTATCTAAACCGTAGGAAACCAAAAAGTCGTGGTAGTGCTTTTTCAAATTTTTAGCTCCCGAGCTCAGGCAGGCCATCCCCACAGAAAGATGCTGAAGCTTAGGGAATATCCAGGCATAACCTCTATTCACTCTCCCAAAATCCAGAATAACTTGTGACTTTACCTTAGCCAAAATCTCTTCTTCTACCTCAATTTCCCTCTGGATAGCAACAATCCATTCCCGTCTGGTTTGTAGTTTCAACTCCCGAGCAACCAAACTATTAGCGCCATCAGCACCAACAAGATATTGAGCGCTAAAATCACCCCCGGAAGTGGAAACCTCTATCCCCTTATCATTTATCTTGATTTGAGTAGCTTCACTTTCTTCAAACACCGCTGCTCCTGCTTCTTTAGCACGCTGAACCAGAGCATAATCAAACCTATCTCGCATGACAGTATACATAAGAGGACTAGAATGTTCTCCGTGAAAGGGAGTTTTTCCCTGAAAGCTAATATAAACTCTCGTAATGGTATTCTCAACCAGCCCTTGAAGGTCAATATCCAGCAACTTAGCAGCACCAACACTAACTCCCCCGGCACAGCATTTATAGCGGGGTAAACGCTGCTTTTCTAAAATAGCTACCTCTATTCCCTTTTTTGCTAACTCATAGGCTGCAACTGACCCCGCAGGTCCAGAACCAACGACGATTACCTGATACTCCCGTCTCATTTAATGCTCCTCTTGTAACCCGGTATAGCTTACCTTACCCAGGACCTGAAGCTGAGGTAGATATCTGGTTGCTGAAATTGATATTGGTCCAATAATAAGTCTTGCCGATTCCAAAACTCCCACTACCTGATAGGCCCCAGGTTCGCTCTCCGGGGGAAACTGGAGAGGGACAGTGCTCGATAGTTCAATTTGTTCCCCTCTTCTAGGGAAGGGATTAACGTTTAAAGTGTAGCCAGGGTTCAATATTATATCGTTACCTGCTTCATTATTATCTAACTCTCGCCGAGCTACAATACGGCTGGTGATTCTGGCTCCCCGAGGTGATATAGGTAAATTCCCTTTGTATATTACCTCACTCTTTATTAGAGCAAAAAAGGTCTCGCCTTTGCTAATTTCTGTTTCACTCAGTTGAGCCTGATAAGTGAAAGAGAAAAAATCCCCCAGACTCTGAGCAATCAACTGGCCACTACCTGCAACCAATCCTGAGTAAAACACTATGCTAAAAACGATCAATCTTAAAATTGTTGTCCCCAACTGCACATTTTTCATAAGCTATTTCCCCTTTTTTCGTAAAAATAGCTTAACAATAAGATAAGGCTACTTAGTTTTTTCACATTCACACTCACTTTCACTCTCTTCTCAATATTATTTTATAGCATAAAGTTCTTTTTACAAGATTCAGTTTTTGTTATCTCATCTTATACTGGATAGTTCTATTTTTTCTGTTTTAGGCTTATAAGGGGCATAATCAGAGTGAAAATACAGTAAATAACCAGGCTCCAAGCAACCAGAAAGGGTTGAATATTTACTTTACTTTTTGATAATGATAGATTAACACCAGGAAGATTGTAAATCCAATGAGTTCCGGAATGTATACCCCCGGGTCACTCATTAATTCGGCCAGCCACGTATGTAACCACTGCTGACTATTTTCTTTAGGAAAAGACCAGCCAAAAGCTGGCCACAAGAATGTGTCGGGTTGTAACCATAGCTCATCCAGGATATCATGACCCAGGCATCCCAGAGCGGTAATAATCCCGGTGTTGGAATGAAAACGAAACCAAAAATAACCCCCGATTACAAAAAGACTGAGAAGAAAAAGCAAGGTATGGGCATAGATTCTTCCATTTCCAATGGTATCTTTGAGGATTATCCCACCTAAAGGCTTGTCGATGATATCAGGAAGCATTGAGCCAATGAGGATGGTGGGATAGTAAAACATTAGATTTAATGGTTTTTTAGTTAGCCAGCGATAAACTGAAGCTCCCGCTTCAAAAGAGCCCAGAGTTATTCCTAAATGTCCAAATAGCAGCATTCGCTTTCCCAAGTTCTTTCCTGGATTCTATACGTTGTCACCTTTTTTATATTTCAATTCCTCCCAAATTTCCAGCTTTTTGCCCTTTGGAATATACATCATGATAGCATATATAAATATTATAGTTACCCACAAAAATCTACTGTAGTGTACATCTATTTATTGTTTCACTCTTCTTAGCTTTGAGTTTGAATTGTAACAATCCGTTGATGTCACCATTAACCTCGCCTGGCAGCCTATGGCAAAAACTTAAAAAGCATAAAAGGTGGAGAAGGCTAAAACCATAACGCTGGGGAAATACACCCAAAAAAAGAGGTAATTCAAAACTTATAAAATAGACATACATCTGGAGTATAAAAAGGAAGTATGCTCTATAAAAATAGTACTTTTCTAACAGCTTCTTGTTTACTTGACATTGATAAACACTTTCTTGTAATATACTTTTGTGAGGTATTTCCTAAAGGGGAGATAGAAAAATCTGTAGATATGAGAGGTAAGAAAGAGTAGAATAAATTTTGTTCTTAAAAAGAAGTTTTGTTTTCTGTCTAAGTTTACTGGAGGGAGGATATTATGAAAAATTTTGTAGCAATAATGTTATTGATTCTGTTCGTCTTTACTCTGCCCGTTCTGGCCAATCCTTTAGCTGATGTACCTTTAAATCATTGGGCTTATGATGCAGTGCAGAGCTTAGCAGCCAGCGGCATTGTTATTGGTTATCCTGATGGTACTTTTGGTGGCAACCGAACTTTAACTCGTAATGAATTTGCTGTGGCCATTGCCCGGGCGATTGGCTATCTGGAAAGTTCTATGGATAGTGCTAATCTCGCTACTCAGGAAGACCTGGAACTCCTGGAAAAGCTTATTCAGGAGTTTGCTGACGAGCTGCAGAAGCTTGGCGTTACGGTAGAGGATATAAAAAATGTGGTAGGTGAAAATAGTCAGGCTATCCAGGCATTAAATTCCCGGGTTTCTGAGCTGGAAAGTTATGCTGAACCTTTGAAAGTGACTGGAGAGCTCACTACCAAATACACTGGTTATGTACCGGCCGATCCAGATTCTACAGAAAAAGAGGGTTGTGAAAAATGGCCCAAAACCGGGTATCGCTTAGAGGACCAGGTTGATTTTCATTTACTGGCTACTATCAATGAGTTTACTACCTCTGGCTTGACTCTTACTGTCACCGATACTTTCACCGATAACCCCTCCGTCTCCGCCGACCATTTTTATGTAGAGTATAAGCAAGACCCCTGGTACATCCGGTTTGGTAGAGTCCAGCTAAAGAGGTTCGATTTAGGGCTGGTTTTGGGTTTGTATCGACCGGCAGATCCGGAAAGCTCTTATGCTCTTGATTTTGATGGCTTCTATATAGCCTATCAGCCGGAAGGAAGTGAGGTAGCGTGGAAAGCGGTAGGTAGCCCTAACGATTTCTATATGGTAAGGGCAGAATGGGAAGATACGGCTCTGGCTCTGACCTGGATGCCAGAAGGTGATGAGCTATACAGTCCAGAAAACTCCGACCTCATCGTCAGCGCTGCAATGAAGACTGATTTTAATCAATCGGATGTCCGGATGACTCTAGAGGGAGCCTATGGCGTTTTATCTGATACTTATGGCCTGGCTGGAGAGTTAGCTTTCAAAGTCAAGGAAAATGCTACTATTACTCTTTCAGGTCGCTATATTACTGAAGGTTTTACACCGGTATCGTCTCAGTATATAGAGTGGGTAAATGATACCTGTGGAACTGAACAGCGTATCAGCCGGTGGGATGCCAGTAATCGGATGATCTTTACTCTTCCGGGGAACTTTCAGCTCTCCGGGCAAGGGAAAGACCAGGAACAATGGAAATTGAGTTTTGGTTATACCTATGGAGAAAAAACCACTACTGGAGAAAAGATTTCGGATGAAGTGAACGCCACTTTGACTTATATCCCTGCTCAACCGGTAAGTGGAGAAAGCGCTACTCTACGAGTTAACTACTACATGATGAAAGATAATTACGGAGTTTTTGGTGGATACCGAAATTACCCCCTGGAAATTCAAAACGAAAGTCAAGAAGCTTATATAAGTGCAAATGTTCAGTATGTTCCTGATTCTTCAGAAATAACTGCGGTGGGAGAACTAAGGTATCGCTGGCTGGAAGAGAAAACTACCCTTACTTTTCAGGGGCGTTATGATTCCTCTCCCAAGAAAGAGGACTTTTCTACCTGGGGCTTGCTGACTAATTTGGAATGGGAAATGGCCAAAAATACCCGGCTCAGCTTAGGTTATGAGCTGAATACCTGGGATGGTAGCCTTTTCGCTTATGATGACGATAGAGGGATTATTGATAAAGCTGGTACTATGAAAGCAGAGCTTAAAGTGAGCTTCTAAACTTTCCTACCTCTTAGGGAGTAAGTTGATGGGGAAATCCTCGATTGGGAGAGGTAAGGGAGTTTTATATTTTGCCCTTCCATTCCCTCAGGTTATAAGGGGGCGTTGTCTTTCCTGTCTAAAGAAGGAGGGAGGAGGTTGGGGATACCCTCTTTTATAGAATAGTTGTGACCACACTTCCGGCAATAGAGACTTCCTTCTAAAACTTCTCCCGAGGCATTTTTCTCCTTTATAGTTAGTTCTAAATTTGTCTTGCACACGGGACAGGCTAAAATATCAACCAGTTCCTTCTTCATTATAGTCATTCCTCCTTATATCGAGAAAGATCTTTCCCGATAATCATTTGTCTTATATTATAGTTTTGGTTCTTCTATTTGTCACCCCGGCAACTTTCGAGCCGTTTTTAGCCTGTCCCTGAATGGTTCTGTCATCCCCTTGTCCATCATTCCTGAGTGTTTCTATCGACTATAAGGGGGTTTACCCCCTTTATAACCCCCGGAAAAGCGTAAAAACCTAAAAACAAACACGGAAAATACTACTAGTGGGAAAAATCTCCACCAGTAGTATTTAGATTCCCGATAAAAAATTTCGGGAATGACAAAACTAGGGGGAAACCTCGAATTCTTTTTCCATCTCTTTTTTCCTGTCATCGCGAGGAGCAGGACAGTCTGCGACGTAAACTAAAAAAGCAAAATAGATAAGAAAAAATTGGAACGATTACGCTGGAGAAAAGAGCCTCAGCGACGTGGCTATCTCACTTTTCGCTCCTTTTTCCTTCTAGGAATAGCTCTACATACTTTTTCCCTCGACTCTCTTTTATTTCCTTCTCCCTTGAATCCTTTCCTTTTCCCTCGCCCTTTGCTGGAGAGCCCCACATATTCCTTCCCTCGCCCTCCGAGGGAGAGGGTTAGGGTGAGGGTGTCTTCTTGCCGTCATTCCTGAATGTTTCTATCAGGAATCTATATTATTTAGAATAAAAGCATTTGGATTCCCGATAAAAGATTTCGGGAATGACAGGAAGGGAACGTCATTCCTGAATGTATCTATTACCCCGTTACTCGTCATTCCTGAATGCTCCTATCAGGAATCCATATTATTTAAGGGCAAAGACATCTGGATTCCCGATTAAAGATCTCGGGAATGACAAAAAGGGAAGCCTTTTTTCCTCTTCCAGTATATAAAAAGAAAGGCAAACCTTTATGTCTTTTCTCGGTCTCTATCTTTGAATTCTTTTCCTTTTTTAAAGAAAATCTCTGCTATGTGGTCCTGGTCGATGGGGACTCGAGAAAGAATTCTCAACCCTATTTTTTTAGCCCAGGAGGGAAGATGATAACACTTTTGCAAAATTTTCTCCACCAGAATATCTTTCCCGAGAAGTGCTTTCCATTCCTTTTCATATTCACCGAGGTTCGGAGTGGAGAGGTGAATCACCTGCGAAGCTATTTGTGCAGCGCGAAGCCCATACATCAGTCCTCCTGCAGTGTGGGGTTTAACCATCCCGGCTGCGTCCCCCACCAGAAAAACTCGCCGGGAAGTGAACTTTTTAATAGGGCCGCGAGGGATAAAAGCTGACCTCAGCCCGGAAAACTGGATTCCTCTTTCCTGAAGCATATCGGCAAGAACTTTTTGAGGCTTATAGTGAGGAGGTAGAGCTAACCCCCATTCTACATTCTCCTTGCGGGGAATTCTCCAGGAAAAAAAGCCCGGAGTTTTCCTGGTAAAAAAGAGGTCTACCTTATTCTCATCTCTTTCTTTCTCTGAGAAGGCGATACATCCTTGAAAAAAAGAAGGAGGAGGAAGATCCAATGACTCTCTAACCCGGGAAAAAGCTCCATCTGCCCCGCCCACGAGATAAGAGTGTAGAGTTAAATTCTGGGTGGCGACTACTACCTCCCCGGGAAGCTCTTCCACCTGGCAGACTTTTTGCCCGAAAAGAATTTTGCCTCCCTGTTTTTCAATTTCTCGAATTAAAAACTGGTTGAGCTTTTCTCGATCAATCAAAAAAGCTGACCCTCTGAAAAGATATCCCCGGTCATTTATCCAGAGGGTTGCTTCGGTGTATTTCTTCTCTATAAAAAGCTTGGCTTCATCAGGAGAAAAGAAATCCAAAAGGTGAGAAGACACAAGACCTGAACATACCTTTTTCCCTAGCTGCTCCTTCTGCTCCAGGATGACTACCTGATAACCCTTCTTTAAAAACTGCAACCCCAGATATAACCCAATTGTTTCCCCTCCCACTACAATCAAGTCATATTTTTCCACTTCTTCCCCCCTCTATTTTTACAGTTTTAAAATATAAAAGTAATTAATCTATTAAAACTTTGGCAGTGCTTATTGACCATTCTGAAGCTTTGTGGTATTTAGTATACCATAAAAAATGACAATTTTTTTTGAAGTTTTGCTGATTTTATCTATTATAGTATCCCGCAAAACTGGTTAAACTGTTGAAAGTTTAAAAAAAGTAAAATTACATCAGAAGTGAAAAACTCAAGGTCGCTACACACAGAGAAAGACAAAGTCTTTCTCTGTGGTTCTTGTCTTTTGTGTTTGTTTCTGAGTTTTTCGGGGTTTATAAGGGGGCTTTGCCCCCTTATAGTTTGTAGTCTTTATCATCTATGGTGCCTTTATCTTACGTCGTAGACAGTGAGGGATACTATATCTTCTCCGGTAGTCTTTTTTTGTCTTTGGTCTTTCCGGGGGATTATAAAGGGGTACTCCCCTTTATAGTTCGGTGCTAATGAGGAGGTCTTGATTTATCAGTAGTCTGAAAAAGGGAAAAATAACAGGGAGCAAAAGTGTAGAGCATCAATGACACAACAATCTCAATGTTACAAGACACTTAAGCCGAAAGTCATTGCCGCTATCCCTTGTTACAGGACAGAGCCCTATGTTGGAGATGTAATATCCCGGGCAAAAAAATATGTTGACCAAGTCATAGTGGTAGACGATGGCTCCGATGATGGCACAGGGGAGGTAGCGAGAGAAGCGGGAGCTCTGGTTATCCGACACGAGAAAAATAGAGGTAAGGGTGCTGCTATGAAGACCGCAGTTCAAAATAGTGATGCTAATATAGTGGTGTTTTTAGATAGTGATGGGCAACATAACCCGGATGAGATTCCAGAGTTGATTGAACCTATTATTCAGGGTAGAGCAGATCTTGTAATCGGCTCGAGACACCTTCCCGGTTCTCAAATTGCCTCTCCTTCCTTTAAGCGGAGACTCACTAATACCTTAGCTTCCATCATTATTTCCATAGTTATCTCTGTTTTATTGCCTTTAGCATTGTGGTTGAATCGCCTGATCAAACCACTTGCATCCAGCCAGATAGCTACCAATCATCAAATCAGGACTAAACGCTGGATAACCGACTGTACCAGTGGCTTTAGGGCAATCACCAGAGAAGCCTGGCAAAGACTTGACCTGACTGCTGATGGTTTTCAGATAGAGGCTGAAATGATTTATGAGGCAGCGAAAAACAAATTACTAATTGCCGAAGTTCCCATAAGCTGTAACTGGAAAAGCGGAGTATCCAGCCTCTCTATCTTTAGGGATGGCTGGAAGACTGTAAAACTCCTGGCACAAAAACTTGTCTGCGAAATTAAGGGTGGTCAAAAAGTTCCTCGAAATCAAAGTTTGTAAAATCAAGGGGAAATGTTAAAGTTAAGACGATAAAGATAGTCGACAGTCAAAACAGTTGGGAGTCAATAGTCGGCAGTCAATAGTCTATAGTCAACAGTCCGGAGTATAGAACCAAGAATCGTTGCAGAACAGCCTACGGCGTAAAATTAAGAAAAAGACTTAAAACGTAAAAAACAAAAACTACTGAGGAAAGCTTTCCTCAGTGCCTAACGGTGTAAGAAAAAAAGCACAAAAGATGGAAAAGACTAAAAAGCTATAACGCTGGGGAAAATCGTCCCAGCGTAGCAATCTCAGGTTATAGGGGAGTTTTCTTCTCCCCTCTTTTGGAGAGGGAGTTCTCTTTCCTCCTGCCCCTCGCGGGAGGGAGTGCCCGGGTTGCCTGCTAAATCATTGATTTGGTAGGGTGGATAAGGGAGGGGGAGTTTCAGTAAAAAGATTTTTTGAGGGAAGAGACACCCTCACCTTAGTCCTCTCCCTCGGAGGGCGAGGGAAAGAATATGGAGAGTTCTCCCTGAAAGGGCGAGGGAGGAAAAAGAAAGGGGATTCATAAGGGGGAAAAGCCCTCCATAGTACTTTTCTGTCATTCCCGAGATTTAGCGGGGAATCCACGTGCTACCTGAGTATGTTTTCTCCTCAGGTAGCACGTGTTCTTTACGTTTTTTATTTCCCTTTCAATTTTTTTGAAGGGGGGTAATAGGCTTAGTATTACCCATATCTATCTGGTCTGGACATAAGACGGCGGTTTTTGCTGGGCGCGGCAATCCCTCTCTGACTGGTCATTGCGAGTTCGTAGTTTCGTTTACGTGGCAATCTCGTTTTTGAAAAAGCAGATCGCCACGGGAAGCGAAAGGGCGACCCTCGCGATGACAAAATAGGAGGGCAACAATTATATTTAGGGTTTGCGGTTAACCATAACAGTGTCCAGAGAAAAATTGTGGGACATGATGAGGTAATAGGGGGACTTTTCTCCCCTATAGTTGTTTTAGACCCCGGCTTAAAGATTACTGGGGTGACAAAAAGAGGAGGTTATAAGGGGCACTCCCCTTATAATTCTGAATCATTCAGGGGTGACGGCGAGGAGGGAATAGAAACATTCCCAGGAATGACAACACGGAGGAGCTTTCCTTCTCTCCCTATGGTGAGGCTTAGCAGCTGGAGATATACTTCTTTATGGCCGATACAAAATTTTCTATATCTTTTAAATCAGAAGTAATTATATTATATAATTCCTCATCGCTTATCAAATTATAGAGATGAACCAGTCGGTTTCTATATCCAGCCATCTGTATCAATTTTTCACTTAGCTCCTTATCTATAACGCCTATTTCTCCCAATCCTTTAGCTATTGACTTATATTCAGTAGATAATTCTATATATCCTCTTTTTGCCAGAATATGACGACCTATATCAAAGACGGCTTCTAACGTTCTTCTCAGGAAACTTTCTGCTGCTGCTGCATTTCTTTTTTGAGATATAAAGGAATCTTTATCCAGCAAAGCCAGATCGTGGAGCTCCTGGAGAAAGGAGTTTATAAAAAGCAGCCTTTCCATAACAAATTGTTTATTTATCATATTAATATTTCTCCAGAGCCTCTTCTATATATTTCTCCAGGACATATTTAAAATCCGCTGCCCTTCTGAGTATCATCATTTCGTAGTTGTCTTTAAACTCTTCACTTGCACTGTATACGCATATTCCTTTCAGTGCTTCAATTTGAAAAACAGAATGACTCTCCTCTAAGAATACTAAATCTAAAGGATAAGGCCTAAATAGCTCTTCTAACTCGTTATATATATCCCCATAGAGTTTATACCTTTCTGTCACATTTTCTAGGGGGTCTGAGAAAACTACTCCCACATCTATATCGGCTAACGGGTCATTTATGAAAGTATCCTTGTCTTCTAAAATCCTTAGGGCATTTTCTTTTTGAGAGCCAAATAGATATACGAGAGCAATATTATATTTCTGGCAAATTTTTTCAAGTCTTTCTAATTTGTTCATATATCTATTATATCAAATCAGGATTTTTTATTGAAAGTGGTTATAGAGGAAAGGCCCCCTTTATTGTTCGTTCTTCTCTGCCCTGCCTGAAATTTAGCCAGGCATCCAGATGTTTTTACTGGTAGGGAAATCCTGCGCTAGTAATCTTTGTTTTTTGTTTCCTGGGGGTTATGAGGGGGATGTTCCCCCTCATAGTCTGCACCCTCACCCTAACCCTCTCCCGTCAAGGGCGAGGTGTTTATGCCAACCCAGGGTGTCCAGAAGCTACCGAGATTGCCTGTCTATAAATTACCGGATATAATGTCTAATATAGTCATAGTCTTTAGGAAAACAAAGAGATCGAGGGAAAGAATATAGAGGGCCTCCCTAAAAGACCCTGAAAGGGAGAGGGAAAAATAAAGAGATTGAGAGAAAAGAGTTTTTTGTGGGGGAAAAGAAAAAAGTTGCCTTTATTGCTGGAGGTAGGCTAATATGGAAAAGATAAAAATTTTCGTGATAGAGAAAGTCATGCTATACTCTCGATTAATGACTATTGACTATTGACTGCCGACTATCGACTCCAGACTCTCGACTATCGACTATTTGTTAAAAAGAAAGGGAAGAGCGGTGAGAAGAAGGGAAGAGCTTGAAAAAGAGCTTGAGAAAATTACTGAACGATTAAAAAAAGACCAGAGTGTCAGGTTGGTTTTGCTTTTCGGCTCTCTGGCACGAGGAGATGTTAGAAGCGAGAGCGACATTGACCTCCTGGTGGTGAAAGAGACTGATAAAAAGTTCCTTGATAGGCTCGACGAATTTTATAAGGATGCCAGCATAGCGATGGATATATTCGTTTACACGCCTGAGGAGTTTGAGAGTCTGAAGGATCGTAGTTTTATTAAAAAAGCGGTAGAAGAAGGAGTCATACTATATGAAACCTGACCGGGGTGAAGAGGGTAGGAGATGGCTCTTACAGGCCGAACAAGATTTAGATGATGCACGATATAGTTTTGATGGTGGGCGATTTCATTTGGCTTGCTTTTTAACTCAACAGGCTGCCGAAAAGGGATTAAAGGCTTTTTTATATGCACAAGGAGAAGAACATCTATTCGGGCATTCGGTTGCAGAGCTTTGTAAGAAAGCCATCGTATACGATAACGAGTTTGAGAATATTAAGAGAGCATCGGTTCTGGATAAGTATTATATTCCGACGAGATATCCTGATGGATTACCTGGAGGCGTTCCCTATGAAATGTTTGATGAAGATGATGCGTCGAAAGCAATTGGTTTAGCCGTAAGCGTCATAGAACTGGTGAGAAAAAAACTCAATAGGTGAAAATAAACACCCTATCACTTTTCAAGATCTGACCGATGGCTCAAAACTTTAGATTCTCGACTGTTGAACTCTTTTCGGGGGTGGCGAGATAGTGAAAAAGTTGTTAACATATTATTTGAGGAAATGATGTTGGGACCGGGAATAGAACAAATGGCCAGAATCCTGGAAGAGCTCAGCCCGGGAGAGTTAGAGATATTTGAGTTTCTCTTTTTCCTTTTCCCGCCCTTCGAGGGAGAGGAAAATATAGGGTTCTCCAGCAAAGGGTGAGGAGAAAGAAGATTATTCGAGGGCAAGGGAAAAGGAAAAATATTTTAGGAATTCCCTTTTCTGTCATTCCCAAGATCAGCAATTGGGAATCCAGAGTATTTCCCCTTATACTGGTGGAGCTTTTCCCACCAGTAATTTTGGTTTTTGTGTTTTTTGTTTTTCTGGGGGTGATAGGGGTTTTTTTCCCCTAATTGTTTCTACCAACCCAGGATGTCCAAAAGCTACCGAGATTGCCTGTCCTTAAATTGCCATATATAATGTCCAAGTAATAATCTTTAAGGGGAAAATTCTTTAAGGAAAATACTGAGGAAAGGAGAAGGACCTCAAGGATGGATAACTAACTTCCCCAAGGTCCCCCAAAAGGTATG
>Ga0209508_1001603_pt1 | contig 17013 bp, 16 predicted proteins | sample AD_UKC129_MetaG_FD_184427 | JGI IMG/M metagenome (GOLD analysis project Ga0209508, IMG submission 184427) | Active sludge microbial communities of municipal wastewater-treating anaerobic digesters from Canada - AD_UKC129_MetaG (SPAdes) (version 2) | ecosystem: Engineered > Bioreactor > Anaerobic... | reverse complement strand
GCGGCAGTGGGCCATTGGCAAAGCGCAAAATGCACCGACAAAACAGTCGGAGAGACAAAAGCTTTTAAATGTTTGGAATCCGGATACGCAAGGATTTCAAGTATATAACCAGCCCCACTGGATTACCATTGACACTACTGCGGATGAGATCAATGGCAAGCTTCGCCACCAGGTCTACATTGACGGTGTAAAGTTCCTGGATTTTGTGGATAACACAACGAAAAATCGGATTACCCGGTTTGAAAACACCTGTACCGGTCTGCGTGTCTGGAACTGTCGCGTAGCATTTCAGAACGATCCCTCCGACCCTATTAACCAATTTACGGGAAATCGGATTCAGTGGATCCGTTAGATGCTAAATCATCGCTTTACTCAACAGCTGTCACTCTTATGAGCGACAGCTGTTTTTTTAAGCAAAAGGAATTGCTTATACTTGGGAAGTCATAATAATACTTTAGTTGAAAAGGAAAAACACTGGCAAGAAAAGAAATACCATACCTGTCCTGGAAATAAACTATGAAAACTAAGATCAAGTAAAGCATACTGTCATGTGGGGGGAGTAAAAAAAGAATGTCCGAAAAGAAATTGCCAAACCGCGCGGAGATTCCTGAGGCGGACCGCTGGAAGTTGGAGCATATCTACGCCACGCCGGAGGATTGGGAGCGGGAAGCGGAGGAGGTCAAAGGGTTGCTGCCATGTGTAGCGGCTTTTCAGGGCCGTTTGGGCGAGTCGGCGGCAGTCTTGGCCGATGCTTTGGAGTTGCGCGACCGGATCTCCCGTAAGGCGGAGAAGCTCTTTGTTTATGCCCGGATGCGGCGGGATGAGGATAATGGGGATACCTTGGCGCAGGCCCGGGCTGACCGCGCCGAGAACCTGCTCACGCAGGTGCAGAGCGTATTGTCCTACTTTACCCCGGAGATTCTCAGCATACCGGAGGAAGTAATCAAGGTATATCTACAGGCTGAACCACGCCTGAAGGTTTACACCAGACATATCCATGAGATCTTGGAGGAACGGCCCCACATCCTGTCGGGCGCAGAGGAACGGATCCTCGCCGAGCTAGGCGAGGTCTTAGGTGCGGTGGATACCGCCTTTACCATGCTGACCAATGTGGATATAGAGTTTGAACCGGTTATAACCAGCGATGGTGAACGGATTGAGTTAACCAAGGGACGGTACAGCCAGTTTATGGAGGGTGAGGACAGGGAAGTCCGGCGGCAGGCCTTTAGCCATCTCCACCAGGGGTACAAGAAATTAGCTAATACTTTGGCGGCCACCTTGGCGGGGGCGGTGAAGCGGGATGTAGTCTTTGCCCGCTTGCGTCGGTACGGTTCGGCGCTGGAGGCGGCCTTAAGTCCGGACAAGGTGCCGGTGCAGGTCTATGAGGAACTCATCACCACGGTCCGGCGCTTCCATCCCCAGCTTTATCGCTATTTTGCCTTAAAGAAAAAAGCCCTGAATTTAGATGAACTGCATTTCTATGATCTCTACGCCCCAATGATCTCCGGGATTAAAATGGAATTTAGCTACGAGGAAGCCAAGGCCCGCGTCCTGCGCGGTCTGGCTCCCTTGGGGGAAGAGTATATCCGTAAATTGAAAGAGGGGCTGGAGGGCGGCTGGGTGGATGTCTACGAAAACCGCAACAAGACCGGCGGCGCCTATGCCTGGGGTTGTTACGACTCCCACCCCTATGTGCTCCTGAACTACCAGCCCAACCTGAGTTCGGTTTTGACCCTGGCCCATGAGATGGGGCATGCCCTGCATTCGGCATATTCCAATGTCCATCAACCTTACATCTATGCACAATACCCGATTATCCTGGCGGAGGTGGCTTCCACTGTCAATGAAGTGTTGATGATGGAAGATCTTCTGCTGGAAACCACGGATCCGAAGGTCCGCCTGTACCTGCTCAATCGGTTCTTGGAGGAGTTTCGGGGGACGGTCTTTCGGCAGACCATGTTTGCCGAGTTTGAACGGGTGATCCACCACAGTGTGGAGATGGGTGAGGCTTTAACACCGGAGTACTTATCCCAGCAGTATCTGGAGTTGAACCGCGCTTATCACGGGGACGGCGTGGTGCTGGATCCGGGATTGGAGGTGGAGTGGGCGCGGATTCCCCACTTTTATACCGGTTTTTATGTCTATAAATATGCCACCGGTTTTTCGGCGGCAGTGGCCTTAGCCCGGCGGATCCTGAAGGAAGGTGAGCCGGCGGTCTGGCGCTACCTGGAATTTTTGCGGAGCGGCAATTCCGATGACCCATTGGTGTTGTTAAAGAGGGCGGGCGTTGATCTGACCACACCGGAGCCAGTGACAGAAGCCTTGCAATATTTCACCGAACTACTGGACCAGTTGGAGGCAGAACTGTAAGTTAATTGCTCCTTTGGGATTCCGGTGGGAGTCCTCTCCACGAGAAGGTATCGAAAAAAAAACGGCGAAATCTTAAGTTAACTGCAGGGAGAAGCGAGGGGGTTGGACGATGGATGCTTTGGTATTGGCCGGAGGAAAAGAGAAACCTTACGGTCTTGAACTAACAACGGATGCTGCATACCCCATTGAAGGCCGTTCTATGCTGGCCCATGTGATTGATGCCGTGGCGGGGACGGGCAAATTCCGGCGAATTGTGGTTGTGGGTGACCAGGAAGCAACGGCAGAGAAGATTCCGGGAGTCATTTGGCTGACTCCGGAACTGTCGCTCTCCGACAACTTAAAGAAGGGTCTGGAGGCCACGGAAGATGCCGATTATGTCCTGGTGACGTCGGCGGATATTCCCCTGGTGACCCCGGATGCGATCACTAAATTTCTGGCCCAGTGTGCTGATTCCAACGGCGACATATACTACCCCATCATCGCCAGGGAGGTGTTCGCCAATACCTCGCTGGCGGCCCAACGAACCTTCCTAATGTTGCGCGATGGGGAATTTACCGGGGGAAACATGGCTTTGGTAAGGCCCCAAGCCATTTTAAACCGGATGACTTTGGTGCAAAAGGTGCTGGAGATGCGGAAAAACCCGGTTTACTGGGGTAAACTGCTTGGTTGGCCGTTTTTTGTCAAGGCTTTGACTGCTGGAGTGAGTATCAAGGAGATCGAACGCCGGGTGAAACGACGGTTTGGTTTGACCGGAGTGGCGATTGTCAGTGATTCGCTGGGGATTGGGCTGGATGCCGACTCCGAAGAGGACCTTGGTTGGATCCGTTTCTATTGGGGTGTGGAGAAGGAAGGATGCACCGCCGGGAACTATGAGCGCTTAAAAGCGTTATTGACAGAGCTGGAAGCTCATTTGCGCAACGGAGAAATCCGTTCGGCCCGGGTAGAAGTGGAACTCCTCCCCAATGGGTTGGGCGGGATCCATGTTAAAACCGAACCCACCAGCTAAACCCTTGGTGTCCCGGACTTTTGGACGAGTCGTGGATCTGTGGATTGACGGAGAAGGTCCAAGGAAAACCGGATCAAGGAGGGAAGAACATGAAAAATCGGCTTCTGATCTTGTCGGCTTCCATTGGCGCCGGACACGTTAAAGCCGCTGAAGCGTTGGCCAAGGCTTATAACGAACAATTTGGGGGCGAGGCCGTTCATCTTGATTTCTTCCGGTATGCGTCGCCGACCATCAGCAGATGGGCGGAGCAGGCCTACTATATTATGACCAAACATACACCCGGCGTCTATAAGTTGCTATATGACATTGAAGACCGTTCCAACAGCCCAACAAAGAAGATGGAAGTGCATCTCGGCACCAAACGGTACAAGGATCTGATTAAGGAATACCGGCCCGATGCCATTATCAGTACGCATTTTTTACCAGCTGCGGTGGTTTCCCATATGTATCAGCGTTTCCCCATCCCCAACGGGGTCTTGTTAACCGACTACATCTCCCATCCCATGTGGCTGTATCCGAATAACCAGCGGTTTTTTGTGGCGCATGCCGGCATGGCTGAAGAACTAAAACGCTTTGGAATTGAAGAGGACAGGATTCGTGTAACAGGTATTCCGGTTCGGCCCTGTTTTGCCCAGAAGTTTGATCGTCGGCAGCTCAGGGCCAAGCTCAAACTTGATCCGGAACTGGTGACCATCTTGTTGATGAGCGGTGGGAATGCCATCGGGCCGCTGGTTGAGGTCTTGAGCGCCTTGAGCCGCATCGACAAACCCTTCCAGATTGTGGCAATTACCGGACGCAATCGTAAGGTCTTCCGGGAGTTGTCGCGGGTGCGCAGGGCAGTGGGCTTGCGGGGGCGGATCCTTGGTTATGTGGAGAATGTCCACGAGTGGATGGCCATCTCTGATCTCCTGATCTCCAAGGCTGGCGGGCTGACAGTGACGGAAGCCCTCAATTCCGGTCTACCCATGCTGATCATTCGTCCTACCCCAGGGCAGGAAGTGGGGAATACCGAATTTCTCCAACAAGCCGGAGCATGCCTACCGGTGAAAAATGTGAAAGAATTGATTGGCGCCTTGGATGGGTTGCTGAACAACCCGGAGCAGCTCAGGATGATGAAGGAGAGTACCTTGCGGTTGGCGCGGCCGAATGCGACCATGGATATTTTGACGGAGATGGAGGCGTTGCTAGAGGCATCCCGACAGCAAGCAGGTCTAATCTAGAGGTTTGCCAATTAGAGCGGGTTCTGCAGGCAGTGAGGAGAGGGGCGACCGGCAAGGTCGCCCCTTTGTGGTGGTGCGCCATGCACGGTTGCGGTTTTTGTGCGGGTCAGTCGTTTTCTCCTCTTCGTTAGAGCTAAATTCCTTTGCTAGATCATCAAATCAGTCTTCTTTAAGTTCTTTCCGGTAAATATTGCAGCCTCTGTTTTCCCAATGAAGGCAGGAATCGCAGCCCGCGTCCTCCACTTCTTCCCCGTAGGAATAAGCAAGGTTCTCTGCGACAGCGATGGGCTGGTATTCTTGGCATTCGAGGGCGATGCTATTCAACTGAGCTCTGGTTTCTTGGTCCATGTGATTGATCCACCTCCGGGATCAGTCTGGATAGTCGGTGGTGTTTATATGCATTATTTGCAGGTAAAGCGGGAAACGGAGGGACTACGGATGACCAGAGTGTAAACTTTTTGCGAAATCTTGTGTGGAGATCTCTTTGTCTGGTATAATAATAGACAAGAGTTTTTGTGCGGCGGGACTCTCAATATTCTACTGTTGGGCGCTGTTCGTTTGGCGCCCGGCCAACTGGAGGTGTTTTTTTATTGTCTAAAAAAGATAAAGTCTCCCTGATTCCGCTGGGGGGCTTAGGGGAAATCGGCAAAAACATGTTGGCGATCGAATACAACAAGGATTTTTTGCTGATTGACGCCGGTTTGATGTTTCCTGAGGAGGAGATGCTCGGGATTGACTTTGTCATTCCCGACTACAGTTTCCTGGTGGAACATAAGGAGCGGGTGCGGGGGATTGTCCTGACCCACGGGCATGAAGACCATATCGGGGCTTTACCCTATTTGCTCCGGGATATTAATGCACCGATTTACGGATCGCGCTTGACCATCGGCCTGGTGCAGGGGAAATTGCGCGAGTTTGGGCTGGAGAGGGCAGTGGAGTACCGGAGTATCAACCCGGGCGATAAGGTAAAAATCGGGCCTTTTACGGTGGAGTTCATTCATGTCAATCACAGCATTGCCGGTACTTATGCCCTGGCGGTTCATACACCGGTGGGGATTATTGTCCATACCGCCGACTTTAAGATCGACTATACACCCATCGACGGGGACCCCACTGATTTACGCAAGTTTACCGAGCTTGGCGCCCAAGGGGTGTTGGCGCTCTTGTCCGACAGCACCAATGTGGAGGGTGAAGGGTTCACGCCATCGGAACGGGTGCTGACGGAGAAGTTTGAGGAGCTTTTCTACAAGGCCGAAGGGCGGATTTTGGTTGCCACCTTTGCCTCGAATATCCATCGGATTCAGCAGGTGATCAACGCCGCCATGGCCCACGGCAGGAAAGTGGCCCTGTCCGGCCGGAGCATGATTAATGTGGTTACTACTGCTATTGACCTGGGTTACTTACGGATACCCGAAGGGGTTTTAATCGACCTGGATGATATCGGAAAGTATCCTCCGGAGAAGCTGGCCATCGTTACGACCGGCAGTCAAGGTGAGCCCATGTCGGCTTTAACGCGGATTGCCACCTCTGACCATCGAAAGATTTCCATTACCCCCAATGACACGGTGATCATCTCGGCTTCGGCCATCCCCGGCAACGAAAAAATGGTGGCCCGGACCATTAATCACCTGTTTAAGCTGGGAGCGAGGGTCATTTATGAAACGACCACCAGCATCCATGTTTCCGGACATGCCCGCCAGGAAGAGCTGAAAATGATGCTCACAATGGTCCGGCCCAAGTACTTCATCCCGGTCCACGGCGAATACCGCCATCTTGTGCAGCATGCCCGGTTGGCCCAGGAACTCGGCGTACCAGGAGAGAATGTATTTATTCCCGAAAACGGGGACGTGATCGAATTCACCAGGGATTCCGGGCGGATCGCCGGCAAGGTTCCGGCTGGCAGCATCCTAGTGGACGGGCTCGGTGTGGGTGATGTGGGTAACATAGTGCTTCGTGACAGGAAGCAACTGTCCCAGGACGGCATCTTGATTGCAGTGGTCACCATTAGCAAGGATACCGGAGCGATCGTGGCCGGTCCCGATCTGGTTTCCCGCGGTTTTGTGTATGTGCGCGAAGCGGAACACTTGATGGAGGAGGCCAGGCTCAAGGTTAAAGATGCCTTGGAGAAGACGGTTAACGGCGGCAATGCCGAGTGGTCATCGATCAAATCCACCATCCGTGAGGTGTTGAGCAAGCATCTTTACGAAAAGATGAAACGGCGGCCGATGATCTTGCCGATTATCATGGAGATTTGATTATTGTTGTTGAAAAAGAGCGCAAGGCCCGACCGGGTTGTAATGCTCCGGCTGGGCCTTGTCGTCGCCGCATGGTGTTTATCAGTCCGCAATAAACATAAACCCGCAGGTAAGCGACCTGCGGGTTTATAATTATCTGCTGAATTTGGGGTGCAAAAAGTATTTGCCATTTTTAAAGGGATAAATTGAAACAACAGCGAAAGATTTCCTGGGTTTGCAGAATACAAAACGGGGGGATAAGTTTTGCAACAGACAGGGGGAGTAATTTCTCCGGCAACAAAGGTATACGGGCTTTTTGGCGATCCGGTGGGGCATTCCCTGTCACCTTTGTTGCACAATACGGCCTTTCAGCTTTTGGGCATGGACTGTGTTTACCTGGCTTTTCGGGTGCAAGCGCAGGATTTGGCCACGGCTGTTGCAGCCCTTCGTGTTCTGGGGATCGCCGGCGTAAATGTTACCGTGCCCCATAAACACCGGGTGGCCGGACTCCTGGACCGGTTGGAGGGAGACGCGGCTTTGACCGGTTCGGTCAATACCATACGTAATAATGATGGAGAGTTGGTGGGATATAGCACGGATGGTGCCGGATTGGTCGCCTCCTTGCGGGAGGAGGCGAACTGGGAACCGCAGGGGAACTCTGCGGCGATCCTGGGAACAGGAGGAGCTGCTGTGGCAGTGGCCTATCGTTTGGTCCAAGAGGGGGTAAAGCGCCTGGTCTTACTGGGCCGGTCGGAGGAAAAGGCCGAAAAATTGGCGGAGGAAATCCGGGCAAAGCTAGGGTTTGTTCCGGAAACGGGCGGCTTTGGCGATGTCAAGGCAGTGGCAAAGATCCGTGGTTGTTCACTGGTGGTCAATGCCACGCCCCTTGGCATGACTGGTTATGCCGGTGAACAGATGCCACCGGTGGATCCAGAGCTTACAGATGGTGATGCCCTGTTGTGCGACTTGGTTTACAATCCTCTCCGGACCCGTTGGTTGGAGAAGGCAGAAAAATGCGGCCGACAGATCCTGCCCGGTTTAGGAATGCTAATCTACCAAGGAGTAGAGGCCTTTCGCATCTGGACGGGTATAACCCCGCCGGTTCAGGTAATTCGGGAAAAACTGTTACAAATTATGATTTAGTGTTCTGTAAATAGACCGATATTAATAGTAAAGATTGCTTTTTTGAATTGTTACAGAGATATTAAGAATATGTTCATAAATTTGCAGGAGTTTAACATTTAATGGCGAAACTAATAATAGTTGAACTTAATTTTTCCATAGAAGTCAGTAATAAATATGGAATAATTTTTTTAAAAAAACGCACTAGTTTATAACGAATTTAGGAGGAAAAAGACTAATATTGGCGAAAGCTATAATACTAGTCTTTTTTCCCCCTTTTAACCAGGTTAGGAGGACTTTTGATGGCGGTTATTTTAAAACAAAAACTCGGTGACATCTTATTACAGGCCGGGTATATCACAGATAAGCAGCTTGAGGAGTGTTTGGCCGAGCAGAAAACCTCCGGCAAACGCTTGGGTAATATATTGGTTGAGAAAGGATATGTCACAGAACAAAGCCTGATTGAGGTCTTGGAGTTTCAGTTGGGCGTACCCCATGTAATTCTGTCGAAACGTCAGATTGATCCAGAAGTGATTAAAGCGGTACCAGAACATATTGCCAAAAAATACAAAGTGTTTCCAGTGGAGAAGCGCGGTAATATTTTAACCTTGGGGATGCTGGACCCGACGGACGTTTTTGCTCTGGACGATATCAAGATTTTGCTGGGTTGTGATATTCAACCTGTGATTATTACTGAGGGTGATTTAAACAAAGCCATCGGCCAGTACTACCAGATTCAGAGCACGATGGAGGAAGTTTATAAAGATTTCAACCTGGAAATTCAGGATGAGAAGGAAGAAGAGATCAGTGCCCACGAACTGCGGGCAATGGTCGAGGATGCACCGATTGTAAAGTTGGTGAACATCATTATTTCCCAGGCCGTCAAGGACCGGACCAGTGATATCCATGTGGAACCCACCGAGAAAGAGGTGGTGGTCCGTTACAGGATCGACGGCCATTTGCGCCAAGTGATGACTTCCCCCAAAAACACTCAGGCGGCAATTATTTCGCGGATCAAGATCATGTCGAAGATGGATATTGCCGAAAAACGCCTGCCGCAAGATGGCCGCATTAATATGAAAGTGGATAATATGGCCATTGATATTCGTGTTTCCTCGATTCCCACAGTTTTCGGGGAAAAGATTGTTATGCGGTTGCTCTTCAAATCCAATGTTTTGGCGAAGATTGAAACGTTAGGCTTTCTTCCGGAGACGCTTCAACTATTCCGGTCGGTTTACAGCCACCCCCATGGGATTATTCTTGTGACCGGCCCGACGGGCAGCGGTAAATCAACAACATTGAGTGCGGTTTTGAATGAATTGAATCAGCCGGATGTTAACATTATGACGGTTGAGGATCCCGTGGAATACCAGATTCCCGGTGTTAACCAGGTGCAGGTCAACACCAAAGCAGGGTTGACCTTTGCCAGCGCTTTGCGGTCTTTCCTCCGGCAAGACCCGGACATTATCATGGTCGGTGAGATCCGGGACAATGAAACGGCCCGGATTGCCACCCAAGCAGCGCTGACCGGACATTTGGTCCTTTCGACGTTGCATACCAACGATGCCCCCTCCAGTATTACCCGGTTGATTGATATGGGTATTGAACCGTTTCTAGTGGCGTCGACGGTGGTGGGGATTATTGCCCAGCGGCTGGTGCGGGCCGTTTGCAAAGAGTGCAAAGAAGCCTACGAGATTACAGAGAATGATCCGGCTCACCACATTATCCGCAATACGTTCCCGGATCTTCCGGAAGGACCGATCACCGGATACCACGGGAAAGGCTGTCGCGCTTGTAATAATTCGGGTTATGCCAAGCGTTTGGCCATCCATGAGGTTCTGGTGATGAACCACGAACTGCGGGGATTAACCAGTAAAAACGTGTCGGCGGACATCTTAAAGGAAGCGGCAATCCGTTCCGCCGGGATGAATACCTTACTCAAAGACGGATTAATCAAGGCGCTGGCCGGCAAGACAACGGTGGATGAGGTTATTCGCGCAGCATACACCGGGGATTGATAAGGGGGATGTGGAGTGGTTAACATCCAGGATCTATTGCGAATCTCATTTGAGGAAAAAGCCTCTGACTTGCACTTGACGGTGGGGCTGCCGCCGTTGCTGCGGATTCATGGCGAATTGACGACTTTAGAACAGTATGAACCCCTCACCCATATGCAAATGCAGGAGATTTTGGCGCCGCTTTTGGATGATGCAAAAAAGAAAAAGCTGGATGAATGCGGCCAAGTGGACTTTTCCTACGGTGTACGGGGCTTGGCCCGTTTCCGGGTCAATGTCTTTAAGCAACGGGGAACCTATGCCGCGGTGATGCGGTTGATTCCCGTGGAGATAGTGCCTTTGGAGGCGCTGGGCCTGCCGCATTCCGTCCGTTATTTTACAGAAAAGACCCGGGGGCTTTTCCTAGTGACCGGCCCGACGGGCAGCGGGAAATCCACCACCCTGGCTTCGATGATTGATATTATCAATACCGAGCGGCGTTGTCACATTATTACCCTAGAAGACCCCATTGAGTTTTTACATAAACATAAGTGCAGCATTGTTAACCAACGGGAGATTGGGACAGATACGGATAGTTTCTCCAACGGGTTGCGGGCGGCCCTCCGTGAGGATCCCGATGTGATCCTTGTAGGTGAGATGCGGGACTATGAAACAATTGCAACAGCTATTACCGCCGCTGAGACCGGGCACTTGGTCTTTGCCACGTTGCACACCAATGATACGGTGCAAACGGTGGACCGGATTGTGGACGCCTTCCCTCCGCACCAGCAGCAACAGATTCGCGTCCAGCTTTCGATGACCATTATCGGGGTATTATCCCAGCAACTCTTGCCGCGGGTGGATCAACCCGGGCGGGTTGTGGCAACAGAGATTATGGTGGCAAATTCGGCGATTCGCAGTCTGATCCGGGAAGGGAAAACCCACCAGATCCGGTCAATGATCCAGACTGGCGCTAAATACGGGATGATTACAATGGATGCCTCGCTTCGGAGTCTGTACCAACGCAGGCTGGTTAGTTTCCAGGAAGCTTATATACGTGCGATTGACCAGGATGAGTTTCGGAAGTACGCTGAGGAAGCACGAATATCATAGGCTTGGGGGTAAGATAAGACATGCCAAGTTTTGCATATGTAGCCAAGGATCGGACTGGACGAACCATTAAGGGCGTTGTGGACGCCCCCAATCAAAAGGAAGCTGCGGACAAACTCCGGAAAGACAACCTGTTTATTACTTCTTTGGTTTCTACGGACAAAGCTGTCTCAGGCAAAAAAGCACTGGTGTCGGAGAAGGGCCGGGTTACGCTGAAGGACAAGCTGTTCTTCACCAGGCAGTTCAATGTTATGCTGCGGGCCGGCCTTAGCATGATTGTGATTTTGAACAACCTTTTCAGCCAAGGAAACAATAAGTTTTTAAAGTATGTCATTAACGAAATCCGCAAGGGCGTTGAAGGCGGTGAGAGCCTCAGCGTGGCGATGGGCCGTTATCCCAAGGCCTTTGACAAGATGTTCGTCCACATGATGGAGGCCGGTGAAGCCAGCGGTAAGTTGGACGTCAGTTTGGAGCGGATGAGTGAGTACTACCAAAAGGAATACGAATTAAGGAAGAAAGTTACCGCGGCGTTGGTATACCCGGTAATTATTACGGTTGTTGCGGTTATCGTGGTAACCATTTTGATGATAGTGGTCCTGCCCATGTTTGCCCAGATCTTCCGGGATGCGGGTGTGCAACTTCCCCTTATTACCCAGTTGCTCATTAACTTTGGTGAATTTGGGAAAAGGTTTTGGTTTTTGCTTCCGCTCATTCCGGCTCTGGTCTTCTTCGTTTACAGGGCTATGCGGGCCAATCCGAAAGGCAGTGAGATGCTGGACAAGTTCTGGCTAAAAGTGCCGTTAATCGGGGACTTGCTGCTCAAAGTCGCGGTTTCCAGGTTTACCCGGACCTTTAGCACCCTCTTGGACAGCGGGGTTCCGCTCCTGCAGGGGCTAGACATTGTGGAGAAGGTTGTCGGCAACGCTGTTTTGGCCAAAGCCATCCGAGATGCGGCTATCAGTGTCAACCGGGGGTCCGGCTTAGCGACGCCGCTGGAGAACAGCGGGATCTTCCCACCCATGGTTTCCCAGATGGTGGCGATTGGTGAAGAGACCGGCAACATCACTGCGATGTTGGAACAGGTTTCGGAGTATTACGATAAGGAGGTGGGGTATGCGGTAGAAAACTTAACTACAATGATCGAGCCCCTGATCATTGTAGTCCTTGGTGGTGTTGTGGCATTTATTGTTGCAGCCATCATGATCCCAATGTTCGACATGTCTTCCGGGGCGACATTACGCTAGTAAAAAATATAGGGAGGTAATAGCATGATTTTAAAGAGGCAAGAAGGTTTTACCCTTATTGAATTGTTGATTGTCGTCGTGATCATTGGTATCCTGGCGGCTTTGGCCGTTCCCCGCTTTATGGAGAACCGGGAGGAGGCCCAAGCCAATACCTGCCGCGGCAATATGCTCATGATTGAACAAGCTATCTCCAGAGCCAAGTTTGATGGAGAATCTTGTGGAAGTGTACAGGATCTTGTCAATTGCAAATATTTGATGCGTGCGGTCAGATGCCCGAAAAATAGGAATGCTGATTATACCATTAATTCTGAAACGGGATTAGTTTCTTGTCCTTCAGGTCATACTTTGGATGTTAACTAGCGGCGGTGGCGGCGGCTCCAATCCCTGATCCTGAGTCAAAGCAAGCCTAATAAACCAAGCAGGGGGGAGCAATCTTCCCCCCTGCACCAAAAAATCTTATTAAGATGGTGGAAGAATGCTCTTGACAATATTAATACTTTCCTTTTTGTTTGGTGTTGTTATCGGCAGTTTTCTCAATGTCTGCATCTACCGGATACCAAAGAAGATATCCATCGTTTCTCCACCGTCCTCCTGCACCAAGTGCGGCTACCGGTTAGGGGTATTTGATCTAATTCCTCTCTTGAGTTATCTCTGGTTGAAAGGACGCTGCCGGCGATGTGGTGAGCAGATCTCCTGGCGTTATCCGGCGGTGGAGTTGCTGACGGGACTATTATTTGTTATTGCAGTATATAAGTTCGGCATTTCTTTGCTGGCATTGAAGTTAATCGTCTTTGGTTGTTTAGTCATCACGATCTCCTTTATTGATTTGGAATTGAAGATAATACCAAATGTCCTGTCCCTGCCTGGCATGGTCTTGGGCCTGCTTTTCTCGGTTCAGGATATTTGGAATAGCATATTAGGTTTGGTTATCGGTTTTGGCATTATTTTTCTAGTTGCGCTCTTATGTCCGGGCGGTATGGGCATGGGGGATGCGAAACTCTTAGGGATGATTGGCGCCTTTTTCGGGTGGAAGGTCGCCCTCGGCACACTTTTCCTGGGCAGTTTATACGGGTCGGTAATCGGTATTGCTTTACTGGTTTTACGGAAGATTGAACGGAAAACCCCTATACCTTTCGGACCCTATTTGTGTCTTGGCGCGTTAACCCTGTTGTTTGCCGAGCCTGTGATGAAGCTTTTCCCCTGGTAGGAACCGGAAGTTGAATTGCCGCCCCAGCCGCAAGGGGAATGTGTTGCAACCATGCCTGAAGGGTGGTAAGAAACGGTTGCTGTTACAAATTGGCAGAAATATAAGCAACGGAGATTTGGGAGGTTAGAAGATGGGAAAAAGCGCACTCGGTTTAGACATCGGTTCCAGTTCCATCAAAATCGCCGAATTGCAGCGGACAGGGTATAGCATTAGGCTGAAACAATATGGAGTTTATCCTATACCCTTTGGTACGTTGGAGAACGGCGAAATTAAAGATCCACAGCTGATTGCGGATCAAATTCGGCGGGTGCTGAATGATTTAAAGATCAAGACAAAAGGAGCGGTCATCGCTGTTGCCGGGCAAACTGTTTTAGTCAGGCACATAAAGTTTCCGATCATGGCCAAGGAAGAATTGGACAGCGGTATCCGCTTTGAAGCGGAACGCTATATTCCTTACCCCATTGAGGATGCTTGCTTTGCCTATGAAGTGATTAACGAAGACGCCGGCAATAATGAGATGGAAGTCATGATTGTGGCGGCCCAGCGGCAGTTGATTGAGAGTCATGTCCAGTGCCTGAAATTAGCGGGGATTCAACCGTTGGCCGTTGATGTTCAACCCTTTGCCTTGGTTCGGGCCCTTGGGCTTACCAAAACCCAGCACAATAAGACCATGGCCGTGCTGGATATTGGTGCAGGCACCTCCGACTTGGTGATTTATCGTTCAGGCAGCCCTCGTTTTACCAGAATTATTCCCATTGCCGGTAATCGTTTAACGCAAGCGGTGGCGAACGAGTTTAAAAAATCCTTGCAAGAAGCAGAAAAACTAAAGATCAAACTGGGGAATCCCTTGACCGAAGAGGCTTCAACCGATGAAGCCAGGGTGAGCAAAGCAATTAGCCCGGTGCTGGATGAACTAATTGTCGAGGTGCGTCGCTCCTTGGATTATTACCGCCTCCAGCAACGGGGCGATGAAGTTGACCAGATTGTGATTTGCGGCGGTGGGGCACGACTGAAGGGTTGTGAAACATACTTCACCCGTGAATTGGGTATGCGGGTGACAAAGGGAAATCCTTTAAATCTTCTTACGGTTGATCCCTCGGATGAACTTTTTGATACAGCGCCGGTGTTATCCGTGGGAATAGGCTTGGCGTTACGGGAGGTGGAATAGTTTGAAAATCGATTTACTTCCTCAAGAGTATCGGCCCCAACCATCTCTGAATGTCTTAAAAATTTCTTTGATCATCGTACTTATTTTAACCGTCTTTGTTTCCGGTTGGTATTTAGCTTCAGACATTATGGAGCTGAAGAGTCTGCATGAGAATATCCAGATTGCCCTGGATGAACTAAAGGTCCTCCAAGAAACCGTTGAAAGCAAGCAAAACATCCAAAAAGTTTCGGAGGAGATTGAAAGGAAGAAAAAGGAGATTGAGATTTTAACTGGTCCCCATCTGCAAATGGGAGAGATCCTAGGTGAAATGTCAAGTGTCCTGCCGAATAATTTCTGGTTTGAGTCCCTATCGATTGACAAAAACAATAATTTAATGCTAAAGGGCGGGACCAACCGCTTGAGTGCAGTGGCGAATTATGCCGAAAGCATTGAAAGATCTCCCCTCTTTAAGCAGGTTAGTATACAATCGATTTCTGCCAGTGCAAATGAGAATGAGTACTACCGGTTTGAGATGGATATTGCACTGGAGAAGGTAGGTAATGCAAATGACTAAAAAGTTTCCGGTACTCTACATAATACTAATTATATTGATCCTTTTGATCGGAACCGGTTTTGTCTTCGCCCATATGTCGCTGCAGAAACAGATCGAGCAGAGTAAATCCATGTTAATGCAAAAGCAGCAGGAAGTAACGCAACTGCAAGCTAAAATCAAAGAACTTAATGAATTATCCGAGACACTAAACCAACTCCGCACAAAACAGGGCTCCTATGAGCAGCTGATCCCTAAAAAGACAGATATACCGGGCTTAGTCCGTTTATTGGAGTACTTTGCCGAACGGAGTAATATTAACATTGAGAAGATAACCTTTAAAAATGAGGAAGAAACCACTGGACTTTCATCCATCATGAAACAGACCTGTGAACTGTCCATAAAAGGGAAATACCAGTCGTTATTGCAATTTATCCAGGCAATCAAGACGTCACCCCGGCTGATCGGTGTCCGCGGGGTAAGTGTGGATGTTGACCAAGAAAGCACTGATATTCAGTTTAGACTAACAGCAGAATTCTATTATGAAGGCGGCACTAACCAAGCCTCATCAGGAAACGCACGGTAAGGGGGGTGTAAAAATGGCAAACATGGGAAAACCCCAAAAAATGAGTCCTTTGACATGGGTGGCTCTAATTGTGGGGACGCCGATAATAATTTATATGTTACTCTCCACCTATGTCTTTAAACCTAAAAATGAAGATGCAAGCAACAATTATTCCAGAACAACGGCGACCCTGCCAGTTCAGACTGGAAAGTCTGTTGATACAGTGTCGGGGGCGCAAGATGATGGCGATAATCAGGTAGTCATACGGACGGCAACTGCTGAAAAAAACCCATTTAATATTCCGATGCTTTATCGTAAGAAGGGAGCAGGTTCTGAAGCTACCGATTATTCTTTTGAAACGAGTGAAGAAGATAATGTTACAGAAAATAAACCCAGCATTGTTTCGGAAGAGGTTCGTTTCGGAGCGGTTTTTCAAAAAGAACATGATAAAATTGCCCTGATTTACTCAGGTGGCCGGGGGCATATCCTGAGGGAAGATGATGAGATCCCAAACACCGGGTATACAGTAAAAACCATTGGTACGGGCCATGTTGTATTAACCCATAAAAATGGGAGCACAAAAGTGCTTAAATTGAGGGGTGACAAATGAAGATGAAAATGAAACAAAGTGGTTTCATCCTTGGCGTAATTTTGTTGCTTGTCATGTCTTGTTCAACGATTTTTGCCCAGAACATTGTGGATAATATGGATATCGTGAATTCTGACATTCGCGATGTTTTCAGAAGCCTGGGTGAAATGGGCGGCTATAATGTATTAATGGATAAAACCGTCCAGGGTAATGTTACGATGAAAGTTTCCCGCAACCTGACAATCAAAGAAGTCATTGAGCTGCTTGCTCAGACCTATGGGTATTCCTTCCGTTGGGTTAACAATAACACCACAGTTATTGTCGGTGATGCTAAAACCTTTGTTGGTTTCGAGTCCCGTTACGCTAAAGTCTATAAACTTAACTACGCTAAAGCTGAAGAAGCAGTTGCTGCTTTAAAAGTAGTAGTTAAGGAAGAACAGATCGGTGTGGATAAACGGACCAACCAATTAACAATTCTTGGCAATGTCATCGAACATGAGAACATACAAGAGATTATTGCTATTATGGATCGGGTTGTCCCCCAGGTGAACATCGAATGCCGGGTGGAGGAAATCACAAAGAACGCTTCAAAAAGCTTGGGGTTTGATCCCATCTATGTGTTTTCCAGAGAAGATTCTAAAGGCAATAAAGATTC
>Ga0209508_1001599_pt1 | contig 17050 bp, 23 predicted proteins | sample AD_UKC129_MetaG_FD_184427 | JGI IMG/M metagenome (GOLD analysis project Ga0209508, IMG submission 184427) | Active sludge microbial communities of municipal wastewater-treating anaerobic digesters from Canada - AD_UKC129_MetaG (SPAdes) (version 2) | ecosystem: Engineered > Bioreactor > Anaerobic... | reverse complement strand
TGTATGTTTCACCTGATACTGCTGATATGTTCTGTTCAAGATTACCTGAAGATGTTGCTGATGCTTTATCTGCTTCTTTATTAACACTATCATAAGACCATCCTGTTCCAAATGTCCACCCATCAGAAGAAACAAAATCCCCATTCACTACCTTTTCCACTCCAAGAACATTTATTACCGCACCTATTCTATGTTTTTCTCCACCATAGATTAGACTGGTATGTCCGTTAGTAAAGACTATGGTGTTATCAGGTGATATGGTGAACTGACCTTCAAGACTACCTTTACGTTTAATCCATACTACTGTTCCATCAATAATTTTGTCATTGTAGTCGTAGGAATTGAAATTTGGTGTAGTTGAACCAGTAGTGCCTGAAGTAATGCATTCAAGATAAAATGAAGCTGGACGCTGAATTGTAGATTGATACAATGCTACCTGTCCTGCTGTGTATGAGTATGATAACTTGTAGTGATAAGCTAATATTCTTCTTTGTTTGTATGTAACAGGGTCAGAATAATCTGAAGGTAATGAGTCAACTATATATAACACAGAAGCTACAGCATAAGTGTAAGATGTAAAAGTATTAGGATAAGTTTGATAGGCTATAACAGTCCCTTCAGGTAAGTTAGCAGTTATCATAGCTCTGACAGCGTATTGAGAAGCATAAGACAGAAAAGTCATACCCTTCATGGTCTTTATCCCACTATCTGTATAGACGAAGTTGGTTAATTCTGAAAAGTCATTTTCTCCTATAAGTGCTGGTGAAATAGATGTTATAAGCTTTCCATTTAATGGTATGTCTTTTGCTTTGTATGATATATCCTGCACGGCTGTCTCCTTATCTGTTTTTCCACTGCCACTTTATGACAGGTCTGTATTCTTCATGTCTTACAGGACTATATCTTCTCACAGCTGTTTCGTATATAGCAAAGTATTTATCTCCATATGCTGGTTCTCTGTCTTTGTATTTGTATAACCAGCATATGAAGCATGCTATTGGTATCAGCATATCGTTGGGTAATGGTATAGGGCGGTATGGAGAGTAGATGGGTGGGAATGAAGGGGTGTAGTAGATAGGAAGAGTGAAAGAAGAAGATGGGGTAGGGTAGAATGTAATGGTGTTAGTTGGTGGAGGAGAGATCAGGTAAGAGTCGCCTGAAGATATACTGGTAGAAGGTATGGTAGCTATAGTTAAAGATGTGGAAGAATTATACGCTATAACATAACCATTATAAGTAACAGAACTATGGGTAACATGAACTGTTGCACCTACAAGAGATTTGGTAAAACTTTTGCTTGTATCTACAAGGTTGACCTCTCCATTGGATAATGTTGAAGATGATGTTGCTGTTCCTGATATGAGATTATCAGGGTAGGTAAAGTTGAGTGTGTAATTAGCAGGAATGTCTGCTGTTTCTGTGGTGTCGTAAGAGATATAGGTAGAATAGTCTATGTATGTGATTTTGTTGTTGTTGTAGTAGATGGAAGGCTGAACATAATCATCCTGTGATTTGACAAAGAATTTTAAAAAATCATCTGGTAAGGTATATGATGATGTTCCTGATACTATGCTGATGGATGATGATTTGACATACAGTTGAGTTCTTCTTGCGAACTCTCTCAAAGCGGTATTTAAGAGTTCGTATGTTGTGGACTCGTCTAAAAAAGTTGATGTAGATGATTCATTGATAAGCGTATATACCTTGCTGATAATAGAGTAGGCATTCATAGTATTACTCCTTAAACTTTTACGACTCTATCTCTTTCAAAGTTTTTCTGCCATAATACTCATTCAACATTCTGTTCGTATAGTAATCCAGTATTTTTTTATCGTGTGGAATATCTGGTGTAGAAGGCATAAATGGATTGTATAGTATCTCACATAATCCCTGTCTTTCAGCATCAAGAGAAGCTTCAAGTGACGCTATTTCCACTGTGCCTTCCTCTAATATTTCTTTTTTTCTGTTGTTGTAAAATACTTTCTCACACTTTTTTTTAATCAATATAACACATACACCATGCTTATCTGCTTCCTCAACCATACACTTTGTAAGAAACTTCGCAGCACCTTTCTTTATGTTAATGATTGTTTCAGGCTTATACTGATACCTCCTTTTCTTTCTCTGGATAGTATCCCCCATATCTCCACCTTTATTTTAATTTTTTTACTGCTAATTCTACTTTTCTTTCACTTCCTTGACGGTATAATGTAACCGATATAGTGTTTAGTTTCAAAAATACAGATAGCATCTGGAGCAAGAACAAAATCAGGTGTCTTCATGTGTGTGTGAAAATCACACCCATCAGCATAGTTTTTTACAAATTCTTTCCCTTCATTCGTTAACCTCAACACTCCTTTTTCATGTAAGTTCTTGAGAATACTCGCTTTTTCTCTGTCATTTGATGTCTGCCATGCTGAAATAACCTGATGTGGATTATCATCATCAAAAGGTCTTACTGCTCTACCAAGAAACTCACCCTTTGCCACTTTTTGCATATATATACTATTATTATCTCTTATATGCAAAACGTGGCAAGACACTTCTTTATAGAAAACACGATTAGCTGTGATGAAGTTTTTGATGTGGTTACGCTGGCTCTGTATAAGGTTTATTACTTCGTCTATTGTAACAGGAACGGATGAAGGTAGTTCTATGTTAGTGAGTATGGTGTAGTGGTTGTTGAAGTGAATTCTAACATAGGGGATCCTGCTGTGTTTATGACGGAAGGAAGAAAACTGCGATGTTTTGATGTTCAGCATGTAGATGTTATCGTTGAATACTATTGCTATTCTATCTTTCCATCTTGTGAGATAATAATCCCTGCATCTTGGACAATCCAGTCTGTTGCATCTGTGTTTATACCATACTGCATGGTTCTGGTAGAATGCCATTCCGTATGTTCCACAGATGTCTCTTGATGTGCGTTCTAATTTGAAATCTACATCAGTGTATCTCATGGATTACTCCTTATTTTGATAGATTATGAAGTGTGGTTTAGTGTTGTAATTAATGGGTTTTAAAGCATGACATGTGTTGAAGATTGACTGCAAGTTTATTTTTCCTTTCGTAATATCTCTACATTAGTAGACTCACCAAGAATCTTTCTGCCTATCTTCCACATGAGTTCACATGCTGTCCTTGACACCTTACCGCCATATACCTTCACATTACACGCTTTAGCCCAGTTAGCCTCATGTTCAGTAAGAAGTATACATGGTTCAGTCATTCTTCTTGCTTCTTCGTTAGCATCTACCAGACCTTTCATCATCTCATCCCTTGTAAACATTGCATTCCGTATTTTCTCTGATAAGGATGATACTACTCTGGATATGTAATCTATTGTCTTTTTGTTGAATTTAGGAACAGCATCATCCATACTCTGAAGTCTTTCTTTCAACATCTTCAGATTAGCTTGATATTCTGCTCTTCTTCCTTCAGGAACCTGACCTTCTCTTATAGCATGCTGCATTACAGCTATAGTGTTCTCTAATTCTTCTTTGTATGCTCGATTATACCACAAAGGAATGGTTGAAGCTATTTTCTTGCCATCAGGGGATAAATCTGATGATGTGAAGATATTAAAATCTGGATGTTCAATATCATCTACATCTGTTCTTATTGTTTTATCTGACATAATCCCTCCGAAAAATAATATGGTTTGATGTGGATATTGTGTCGATGTATATCCACAGAAGATTAATTAAAGCTGTTTTTATTGTCTTATCTAACATAATAACTGCATAAAACAGGATAAGGGAGTGTATTGCTACACTCCCTGATAAGTTTACGATACTGTGCTGCCGTAGATACCACGCCAGTTAATCCAGCCACAACCAAAAGAAGAGTAGATACTGTGCTTGATGGCAAAGGTTTCAAAGTCTGTAATGGTGTTGTGCTCTTCTTTTATACGGTCTAACCAGATTATGAATTGCTTCAGGTAACGAGAATCAGCTAAAAACCAGTTTGATGTGGATACTGTGTCAAGATATATCCACGGAATTACCTTGAACTGTTTGTAGAGAACATTGATGGCGTTGTTAGCTGATGTTGGGTCTTTTTCTGATGCAGCACCTGAACGAGGGTCATATCCTGTTATTTCACATGCTGTATCGTATAATGCTACTGGAACTATAAGAGTGTCAGGCATTACATCGAAAAACTCACCAATGTCATCTTTAAACTTCATCATAGCCACCCTTGCTGCTGCTAACGATGTCTTGCTTAATGCTGATGTTCCATAGTTGGTAAAACCTGTTGTGGTTGGAACACCGCTTTTGGTAGAGTGCGCACCACAGAGAGCTACACTTTCTTCACTTGACATAAACTCCCATGCGGCAGAGAAAGCGTAGTTAAGAATGTTTGCTGCTTTCTTTTCTTTTACTCTTGCAAGGGAACGAGCAAGTCCATTCTGAAGGTTGTCCATTACCCTGAACTGTTTGGTATCTATGAGCCTTCTTTCTATCATGATACCTGCTGCAAATTCTTGAGTTTCTATTTTTGTATAGTATCCAGGAGATACTGATATATACTGGAGCCTTCCATCAAATTTAGGTATGTCAGGAACAGCCCCTACTTCCCAGTATTCTTCACCTAATCTTGTGGTTTTATCTGTTCCAAACAACTGTGGTGCTACGAGTTTTGTAGGTGATAGATAGTCTTCAAGAACTTTAGTTAAGTTCCTGTCCAGTAACCTTGCAAAATTCTGAAGTGTTATTATATCAGCCATGATTTACCTCCTTATGCAAATCTGAATATTACTGTTTCAAGATCAGCCTGTGTCAAGTCTATACCTTCTACTATAACATTGTAGTAATTTGACAGAGCGTTATCAGGGTCTATATACAGACCAGTAGAAGTGAAGTTTATCATACAGTTACCGGGAGCAATATTTGCCATGACATAGTAATCTGAAGTTGCTATGGCATAAGGCCAGTAGGTGTTGAAGCTGTATGTGGTAACACTTGAAGAGTTTGAACCAGTTGCGCATACTCTGTAGATGCCAACATTCTTACCAGAACGGCAGTAGAATGTGGTATTATAGTTAACACCCCTTTTACTTGTTTCAGATTTCTTAAGTGTGTTTCCAGTTGTATTTGCTTCTGCTGGCTGGAATGGTGTAAGTGCGGAGTCAAATGTTCCAAGAAGAACAGTATCTTTACCTATCAGTTCAACCTGAACCATAGGTATAGGGTCACCTGCACTCCACATACCCTGTGCTCCCTGCCATTTTCTTGCTAACTGTGCATCTTGTGTTTGAACTCCTGATATGTAATGCTCATTATAGGTTGAAGAATATGCAGGTGTTTTATCGTTAGTTGCCACAACTACACCTAATGGGCGTTTTGAATCTCCAGCGGAAGCAGCAGCACCAAAGTATGTTAGATAATCACCAGCGCTGCTTTTTGTTACAAGCTGTCCTACATAAAGTGTAGTTCCAGAAGCAACAGGTAGCCATATTGTGCCGAGACCTGATTGTTTGACTACTTTAAACATATTATCTACCTCCTTATTGTTTTCTGTTTACGGTTGATTTAGTGGGTGTGATAAGGTCAGATTCTAATGCTGATTTAATATCATCATCAGAGAGACCGAAATACTGTGCAAGCTCCATAACTTCAGGGTTGAGTGTATATCTTTTGCTGTATTCTGATGGAGATGACTTTGTAGGTTGAAAAGGAGTTTCTTCTCTACCTTTGTAGGTATGACGGGATAGAACATCTACTTTTGCTTTCAGATATCCTATTTCCGCATCCCTTACAGGGTCTCCTGTGAACACTACATTATACTTGTCATTCCATGTTTTATAGATGTCTGAACGAATACCATCGTCTTCCTGCATGAGAAGAGATTGAAAGGTCTTGACATAGTTGTTTTCGTAACGAGCTTTTTCTTCCATCTTCTTTTTCTCTGCTTCTGTTAAGACCCGTAACACATCTTTCTTTGTTGTGATTACTTCTTCTTCATCTTCTTCTTTTGCAGATTCTTTTGGCGACATTCGTTCTACAAGACTCTGAAGCAATTTGGTTTGAGTCTCTAATTGTGAAGTCAGGTTAACTATTGTTTCCTCAAGATGCTTGACCTTACGCCCGAGACGAGAACGTTCTGCGTTGTCGTCCTGCGGTTTAAGGGAAGTGTCTTGAGTTTCCTGAGATTGAGACTCCTGTTCAGAGTTTTCTGACTGGTTAGAATTCTGGTTGTCCAGATTAAGCGACTGTGTCATTTCGTTTTCTAACGTTTCGTAAACCATAAATCCTCCCTGTTCATGTTACCTTCATGTATAAGAGACACGGTCTTATACTGAAGATAAGAGAACTTTTTATATTTATTCAGAGTTAAACAATTCATTTTTAGCATTCTCATAAGTATTGATATAAGAACTCCATCTTTTGATGAGTTCTGTAAGTAGTTTGTATTCTATCTTGTCGTTATCTGTTGCTTCAAGAGATGTTATTTTCTGAAGGCTTCTTGAATGCATGTCTATTAAATCAGCTAATAGTTTCTGTCCTGTTTCTGTTGAAATGGCGTCTATAAAAGGTTGATGTTGTTTGAGAATGGCAAGGGATTGCTGTTTGATGGTGTTGTTGAGTTTGAGATAGTTGGTAAGGGATGTGGTTACTGCTTGTGGTGTATCGTGTTTCATGATATCCCCTTGAAAGAATATATTGAAAACTTCATATTGCCCTCTTATTAATATATACTCTCAACATAAGAATTTGTAAAGTAATTTTTATCATTTGTTTTATATCTGTCCCATTTCTCTTGCACCTGTTTCTACTTCAGTCATCTCCATACCATACTGATTGGTTGAGGATGGTGTTTGAGGTTTAGGTGTATGACCTGTTGTAAGTGGTTCTGATGAAGGGGGTTGTGCTTGTTGTGGTTGCTGGGAAAATATAGACTGAATTACACTGTATTCACCGCCCATAAGTTTCAGTATTTCCAGCAGGATGTAGTTGACTATGCTAACTGCCTGTGGATGTTTGAGACTTGATACTATCTGAAGCAGGTTGGTGTAGTTCTGTATTTTTGTTTTCTTGGAGTATTCAAGTTCTATTGCTGATGTAACTGGTTTGTAAGTATAGTCTGCGTCAGGGTCAAAGTAGACTATCAGGTTTCCAAGTATTTCTTCTGCTGTTTCCTGCCTCATGAACTGATATGCCATCTGGAGTATCATCCAGTATAGTTCACAGTTGAATGTGTATTCAAAAGATAGGGACTTGTAAGCCATACGCATATCTGTTCTCTGTTCTGCTCCTGCTACTGCTGTTGCTGTTGTAGAAGCTTTGATAGAACCTATGTTGCCCATGGTGGTGGGGAATATGGCTCTTAACTGCTGTAGTTCGTTGATGAGCATTGCTGATTGACTAAGTGCACCTACTACATTATCTGATATTTTCAGTTCCTGAAGGTCGTTTACAGGGTCTTCAAGAAGTATTGGTTTATTTGGTGATATGACAAGTTCTGATGGGTCTATGTCTCCATATTTTCTCATCTTGAATGCAGGAAAAGTAGCAAGCATTACTCTGTCATTGGAGATGTTGATTGTATCGTTTATGGCTTTTTGTAGATTAATAGAAAAGTCTGTATCTGTTGTTCCTTCTGAACGGGTAGGATGGATGTAATATACACCTCTAACGATGGGGCGGTATGGAATGTTTTTGGATGTTACATAACGCTGTGGGTCAAAACGGATAAGGATGTAAGTAGAACCAGATTTGACAAAGGTTATAATGGTTTCTATAAGTTCTGCATTATCAAGTGGATTACCTTGATGGTCTATGCCTGGTGATATCCTAACAGGTATTCCGTGCCTGTCTCTTTCATGAACTACAGACCAGAATTTCCCGTATCTTTCATAGACATCATATAAAGGATATGTTACTTCAGGAAAGACATATCTTGTGTCCTTGTTGTAGGACTCACGGGCTGTTTCTGTTTCTGCCGAAGGTTTAAGTGCTTTAACTTTATCAAGGTTAAAATAGTTACATCTTTCCTTGTCTCTTACAAGGTCATCATAAGATTTTTCATGACGGATAATAACATACCGTTTTTCCTGTATGGAGTATGCATATTCAGGTGATACAAAGACATTACGAGGGTCTATAACATCACAGTTGAAACAGTCTTTGATAATGTGTTCTTTTGTTACTGTTTTTGGTATGGATACTATACGAGGTGGTTCTGTATCTGATGCTGGTATTATCTGCTCTTCCTGTTCTATATCCTGTGTTGTGATAATGTCCTGTTCCCACCAGCACAACATATACACCACACCTGCTAACTGACGGATGCTTGTTGCACGCATGAGCTTCTGGAAGTAGTATAGGTCTTTGCGGTTAAGTATCTTGTTGATGAGAGTTTTTACTGCATCGCATTTCTTTTTGTCTTCTGGTTTATCTCCTTCAAGATATACCTCTACAAAGTCTCTTGTCTGAAAGTATTGAGTAGCTACTATGGATGCTTCTGTGATGTAAGAAGAGAAGAATTCAGGTATGTTAACATCAGACTGCCATGAGTATTTTTCTGATGTAGTGTATCCATCTATGGAAGATAGACCTTTTTCATAAACATCTGATATGTATTCGTTGTTGGTGCGTGATGCTGATATTTCTGAAGAGATGATGTTTATAAGTGCTGTTTCTGTATCCCTGATACTTTTTTTCATGTTAACTCCTGTATGCGCATTATGTTTATTAATCCAATCATATGTTACCTGACCATATACATTTTGTTATTGAAGTATGAAGGGGCTATGTCTGTGTTGTTGACTACTCGTAATCTTGATATAAGAACCTTTTCTTTCAAAGCTCCTTCCAGTGCTGTGCAAAAGTGAGAATATTTCTGCTGTGGTTTTTCTTTCATGTCTTTCTCAAGTAACTTATCCCTGTTCTTCCATGTTTCATATGACCAGTTTTTCATGGACTCTATTGTGTATCTACAGGTAGAAAATATCCAGATGGTAGGTATTACACCAGCGTTGTTGTTAAAAGGTCTGCCACATTGTAAAGAACCCTTGAGACGTTTTCTTACTTCTTCTCTTCCAGTATCGGATACTGTATCGAAACTTCTCCAATAAGCTCCAGAACATATTCCATCATTACGGAACTTGTAGAATATTCTGTTAAGCTCTTGAACAGGTGAGGTAGAGGTGTTTATGGATTTGATTTGTGCTCTCGGGTCTATGAGGTCTGCTGTGTATCTGTATCGTTTAGACTTACGGGCTATTAAGAATGCTATCTGTTCAAGAGTATGGGAGTGTGGAGAGATTTTAAGTTCATCGTAGATAAAGCATTCGTTCTGCGGTGATATTGCTCCCCACAGACATGCCCAGTCGTTGGACTCATGGTAGTCTATGGTTCTGAAGTGTTTCCATTCTGGAGGAATATAGGTTGAGTTAAAGTATTCTATAGGATTAATTGCATGGACAAGGGAATTGAAGTCCTTGTATACTCTACCTGATATATTGGAGAACAGTCCATAACGCCTTACATTGATGTCTGATTCTTCTACAAGCATGTAGAACCTTGCTGTGATGAATTCTTCAAAGCTGTTATATGGTGGTTTTTCATTACACTGTCTGTATCGTTCTAATTCTTTTTCGTATATGGTGCGTAAGTATGGGTTATCGTCTGTTGCTGTGTAGATTACTGTTATATCAGGATTGTCTGGAAAGTGTTGCTCTTCAAGTGCTTCTGATGATTTGTTGATTTCTTTCAGTCGTTCTACTACTGCTTTAGAACGGTAGATGTGTCTTGCTCTTTCATAAAGCATTGTGTAAATCCATTCTGACTCACTTTCAGCAGGTGTCAGGGTTATTATCATGTCTCCACCTGTTGAGATTAAACGCATGTAGTTTTCTTCATAGACTGAATAAGGTGGACATTCATCTATCCATACATAAATCCTTTCTACACCTGCCATAGCTCCCACTGATTGAGAAAATGAAGTAAATTCTACCTGAATGTGTTGAGGAGAGAATGGGTCTTTGATGGTTACTACAGGGTTTTTGGTTGTGATGTCTTTGACTATAAGTTCTTTAGGTAAGCGTTTCATCAGTTCTGGATACTGTGTGTTTCTTACTGTGTCCTGTTTTTCTATTTTAGCAGGTAAGACTTTGGATACAAAACGAACAACCTTTGAAGGCATGTTGTCAAAGAAGTTCTTGTGTGGTATGGGGTGGATGCGGAAGAGACGGAGCATGAAGTCCATGATGGCTGTAGCTGTTTTACCTGTTCTGTTGCCACCTATTAAGACTGTGATGGTAGAGGTGGAGTGGGTGAGTTTGTCAAGTTGAAAGGATGGAATGAAGGATAAGAAGTTGGCGTTAATGTTCATGGACATATCCTGATTTAGTATATAGCATTCTTTAAGTGTCCTACCCTTACTGCATGGTCTTTGATATCAAAGTATTTAAAATCATTCAGCAATCTAACCATTGATAAGCAGAACAGGATTTTCATTGTGTCTCCTTTGTGTTTGTTGTGATTTTTATTGTGTATGTAAATTCAGTAAGCATATGTTTAAGTATGTGTTAGGGATAACCAGTAATCAAATGTTTTGGCTTTACCCTCGTCCTTTGGTTTAATCTCAAATACTTTTGCATCCAGATGCATTGAGATCTTTCTGACACATGGCTTTTTATTTCTTTTTCTTACCTGTCTAAACAAAGTTTTTATAAAATCTCTATGCCGTTGAACCTTTACTGTTTCTTCATTACTCTTTATCTTTATCTCTTCTTCGTTAAACTTATACCAGCCACGGTGACTGTTGATGTAACTCAAAATGAGTTTATCTTCATTACTTAAGTTCGTCTGCCATATCAGGGTTCTAATTCTGTCCTGTATGTTTTCTATGTAACTTTCTATCATTGAAACAACCTGAGAAGTATTTGATTACAGACTGTTTGGCTATTACACACATTTCGTTAAAGATATGTTTATTGTTCCCGTCTGTTATTACTGCTGTATCTGATACGTTTGTTTGTATCATGCTGTCTATAAAAACCTACTCCATGCTCATATAAATCATCCTTTGAACCAACCTCTGTTTCTATGTGCAATTCACAATCAGCTTTCCTTATCGGATTGCCTTGCTCATCAAACCCTACCACAAACCAATCAGGTAATTGATTTATATCTTCAACTTCTATTACATTAATCGCAACTCCATTTTTTATACAAGCTACTCTCATATTGCTACTCCTAAGCAAAGTATATTATTCTTACAAACCCCGATTTCCCTGCTCCGCCACCACCAGCACCACTACCACCAGCTCCTATCGTTATCGTTAAAGTTTCATTTGGAGATACATTAAGAACTATACCATTTTCAAAATATCCTGCACCACCACCACACCCACCATCAAATTCGCTTCCCCCACCGCCAGAACCATAACCAACACCATTCTGGCCAGGTGTCCCCCCAGCTCCAAATATTGAATTACCACCGCAACCGCCAGCGTCGCCAGTTAGTGCAGAAAAGAGAGTCCCATAAGCACCACCTGTCCCTGGACTATAATAGCTCCCCCCAGTCCCACCAGATAAACTTAACAATACCCCTGAATCACTTCCAACAATACTTGTTGTTCCACCACTACCACCAGTGCCACCATCTTGGCTACCACCACCACCACCACCAGCAATAGCAAATACCATTATCTTCGTCACCCCACTTGGCACATCCCAAGTCCCACTCGAAGTAAATTCGACTGCATTTAAATTCATCAACACTTCTAAATTAGGCAACCATCCCGCATCCAACTTACCACTACTATTTGCTACGGGTATTGTATTTGCAGTTGGTGTTTTGCTTGCGTGGAAGCCGTCTACCATATCTACATTTACATTTAATTTTCCCTCAGGCAACCATCCCGCATCCAACTTACCACTACTATTTGCTACAGGTATTGTATTTGCAGTTGGTGTTTTGCTTGCGTGGAAGCTGTCTACCATATCTGCATTTGAAACATCCTCAGGCAACCATCCCGCATCCAACTTACCACTACTATTTGCTACAGGTAAGGAATGTTTTTTTGGTGTTTGGCTTGCGTGGAAGCCGTCTACCATATCTGCATTTGAAGCATTTAAGACCGCTGAAATCCAGTTAGAGCCTTCTTTAACTTTAATTACATTGTCTTCTACTTTGATGTCCAACATCTTCTTAGTAACTGCACCGTTTGCATTAATAGGAGAGATTATAGAATGTTCAACACTTACAAGCTTATTGGTTAGCACCGCATCAGCTATTGTTATTGTTGTTTTGTTCTGTTCACTATTGTAGGATGAAGACACTACTTCTGAGTATTGTGTGCTTCCTGTTAAATTGATTTTTAACCTTCTTGTTGCAGCGTAGATATCTGTCTGGTCACCATTTACAGTGAAAGTTGTAGAATCAACATAAGTAAAAGTCAAAGAAGGAAGTATCCACTGGCTTGGTGAAGCAGTAGTCGATGTGTTCATTAAGTTGTCGACAGTTATTTTTTTCGTTACATTATTGGTGATGTCCACAATAGGTAAGACATCTGTTGATTGTGGGGTTGTGTAGTCTGGTAAATCTGTAATTCTTGGCATTGTTAACCTCCTTTTCGGGATACTAGTAAAAAGTTTTTGTGTGTGTTGTGTAATGTAAAGTATGTGATGTTAAGTGCAGTCATTATACCAATAAGTTCTGTCTGTTTTCTGCTAACAATTCCTATGAGTTCTCGCATAATAAACGCAAAATCACAAATAAATCAGGAGTTATGTGTGTTAATAAACTTTCTGAATCCTTTGTTAATAACTGTTGCCAGTCTTGAGACATTAAGTAAAAAACCAGTTTTGTATTATAACTTGAACAGGATAAATAAGTAGACATGTCAGGTTGCATAAAAATTACCTCAAGTGAATAATAATTCTACCTGAACTTACTTCGCCACTTGCTATTACAATACCATATACAGGCTGTCCAAAAAAGTATTTTATAACAGATTGGTTTGGTATTACACATGTTTCATTGAAAATGTAGTCCCCATTTGCATTTGTAATGTTAGCTACGTCGTTTACTCTTAATGGAGAAGCCCATTCAATAGAGTTGATGAAGAAGGTGGTGTTAGAGTCTCCGTAGAGGGAGTTTCCTATGTCTATGTCTGATGTGAAGGTATCAAGGACTATGGGGTTGGTGTTTAAACTGTTTGCCATGTTAATCCTCCGTTATTTGAGTAAAAAGATTTAAAAAATCATCAGCACAATCATTACAGAATTGATTATGTTGTTTCATAATGTTTACCTGTCAAGGCTTAATCTTTCTCCAAACCATTCTGATATTATGGCTATGTAGAATTGTTTAATACCTGTATCAAGGGGGGTGTTGAATGCCCATGATATGCCGATGTGAAAGATGGCAAAACTGATAACTGCTGGTCTGATAAGAGCACGCCATCCTGAAATCCATACAGGTATGTCGCCTGTTACATCCCTGTTGAACCATCTTACTTTTGTTTCTGTGTAGGTTGATATGGCGTTGATGTAGTCTGGTAGAACTTCTGGTTTTGTTGTGGCAAGGGATGACATGGTTGATTCAGGGGTGTCTTCTCCTTTCTTGAGGAGTTTCTTCTTGATAAGGTCAAATACTGGTGGAAGGATTAATCCACCAAGTGCTATCAGAGCGTCTATACCCATTATGACTCCTTGTAAAAGATGTTCCAGAGTTTTAGAGTGCGGTTTATCCAGCCTCTAAAGAATTTGTTCTGGTCTTTTAATGATGAGTAGTATAACTGCATTTTGAATAAGAAATCACGCCAGTTTGATGTTTCGTTGCGGGATTTGACGGATGGTCGAGGTGCGTTGACAAGCATACAGAAAAAGATGATGTTGTAGGGGTAGGGTAGGGTGGAGCAGTTGTATTTGTTCCAGAAGTTGTTGAGGTAGAAGGATTGAGCATAGGATTTAGATTGTTCTGGAGACATAGTGGACATGGTTGATACTGCTTCAGGGAAGTTAGTTTCTGATATGCCCCAGATTGTTCTACCGCCTCTATCACCTTGAAGGTTAGATGTATATCCTTCAAGACCGCAGAGGATTGTAAAGGCTCTGTTGAAATCTGTTTCAGACATTATCTCTTCCTCCTCTTTTTAGTCTTTTTAGCAAAGTCTGATAACTGTTTTTCTGTCATGGATTTAGCAAGTTTAGATAGTTTTGGGGAGTAGGATTTGGGTGTTTTACCCTGTTTTATGCTTAATGCTATTGCCATTGCTTTGCGTTGTTTTTCTGATACTGCTGGCATGATAATCTCCTGTCAGGGCTTAATCTTTGAACCAAAGATAGCTGCTATTCCTCCGAGAATGCCTCCGAGGAATGATGCTATCTTGTCAAAGTATTTGCGGTTTTCGAGACACTGAACACGGTGGTTGAGGTTCTGGATTGCGCAGTAGACTAACCATGACTGCTGGGTAGGTGGAAGGTTTTCCCAATCTTCCTTTGAGATGTCTACAAGGAAACCATTCATTTCAGGTCTCCAGTTAAGCTATAATACCAATTGCTTTCAGTTTGGTTTCAAGTTCTGAAAGTCTTGTCTGAAGGTTTTCTATGACTTTTAATACTGTTTGACCTTCGTTTAATGATGCAAATCCATAAGGGCTGGTCTGGGTAAGGTTTGATATTGTGTAGTCGTAAGTTGATGGAGCAGAACAGGTTATGGTGGTAAGCTGGGGTGTCATGGCTGATTGCTGAGTAAGGTTTATTGTTCCTACAAGTGTTCCTGAAGAGTTGTAGATGTATATCTTGTTGTCTGTTTCTCCTGCTACTGATGCTCCACCTAATGCTATTCCATTTGGAAACCTTGTTGCTGGCATGTTATCCTCCTTTAAATTGTTGTATACTGTCCTCCACAAAAAGGGCAGTTATGGGTTATAGAGTAAGATAAGATAGAGTAGTCTAATGCTGTTATCGGTATCGGGGGAGATTCTATGTAGATGTATTCTTTATCTTCCGTCATTAGTTCTTTTTCTGATAATGATGCAGATACACCTGAATAAGGCAGTAGTTTGTCACGTTTGGTATCGCATATAAAACCACAGTATTGACAGTAGACATAACGATTTCTTGCTTCACCATCACCTTGAACATAACGAGCTTTTTTAACTCCCTTTGATTTTCTGGTCTGGGTTGTATCGTGTATTCTACTGTATATCATGGTTATCCTGTGATTATTATGATTTAGTGTTTTCTTTGTTTTCCTGCATGTTCTTGTTAAACTTGTCGATGAGGGTATTGACAAGTTTCTTGGTTGAGTGTTCTGTCATTCTGGTGGCAAGTTTGTCGAATATACCTACTGATGTGAGGAGTTTAAGGGCTATTTCTGTTCGTTGTTTCTTGATGGATTCGTCGTCTGATTTTAAGACTTCAAGGATTACATCCACTGCATCAGGAACAGCCTGTTCTAATGCTGATAGCTGTTCGTTTAACATCTCGTCTGGTGTAGAGTATTTATGCTTCATATATTCCTCTTATATAATATATACCTTCAATTATCGAAAATGTAAAGGAAAAAATTAAAAATATTGTTGTAAGTTGTTGTGGTAGGTGGTGTTGTATGGTCGTGTATGATGGTGTGATAGTTGTTGTGGTAGGTTGTTATTTATTTTGCCACTTATTGTGACAGCTTTACCACTTATTGTGATAGCATGAGGTTAAGAAAAGGCTGGGTAGATACTGGATATGGGTAGATAATTATTAATCTTGCCACTTTTTGCATATATAGATAGTATTAGTGTATATATATATGCAAAACGTGGCAAACTTAATGATTACAATAACTTATACACCATTTTTCCACATTACTAAACAGACTTAAAACATACTGTTTAGTATAGTGTTAATTTTAGCTGTATTTGTGTTCAAGTAAGTTTAGTAATGTTGAAAAGTGTATTGCAACTACTTGTAATTATTAAACTTGCCACTTATTGCATATATATACTATTATAAATACCTATATATGCAAAAAGTGGCAAATCAAGTAATATCAATAACTTACAAGACACTTTTCCACATTACTAAACAGATTCAACATATCCTGTTTAGTATAGTGTTGTTTTCATGGTTATACATGGTAGAACAGGTTTAGTGATGTTGAAAAGTGTTCTGTAACCCATTGAAATAACTTCACTTGCCACTTATTGCATATAGTAGTATTAATAGAAGTATATATATGCAAAACGTGGCAAGTCTAATAATATCAATACCTTACATATCAGATTTCCACATTACTAAACAGACTTAAGGTATTCTGTTTAGTATAGTGTTATTCTGATGGATATTCATGGGAGTTTTAGTTTAGTGATGTTGAAAAGTGTTGCGTAAGTATATGAAATCATTTAGCTTGCCACTTATTGCATATAGTATAAATATCTATTCTACTATATATGCAAAAAGTGGCAAGTCTAATAATATCAACATCTTACCAACCATTTATCAACATTACTAAACAGGTTCAGGCTACTCTGTTTAGTATAGTGTTAGTTTTGGTAGTTTTGTTGTATGAATGAGTTTAGTGATGTTGAAAACTGTTGTGTAACTGCACGAAATCATTCAACTTGCCAAGTATTGCATATAGTAGATATTAAGTTAATAAGTATATATGCAAAAAGTGGCAAACCGTGAAGCACCAGGAACACAAGTGGATGATGCAGGTTATAAAACATGTGGTCAAGCAAGAGATGAAGTAGAAAAAGTAGAAGCAGAGGATTAGGTGATGGTGTGATGGGATGATGGTGGTTGGTAAGGTTAGTAGTAGTGGATGAGGTATATTGGTGGTGAGGGTGAGGGAGCATATTAGTGGTGGGGTGGGGGGGCATTTAACCTATTTTTAAAATTCCCCCCCCCTTCCGCTCCCCTCCCCCGTCCTTGATGTTGAGTTGGTTGAGATAGTTCTTGAGATGGTTATTGAGATGCTTGTTGATGCGGTTCTGGATGCGGTTCTTGATGTAGTCCTGGGGATAGATGATGAGATTGATGAGATGGTTGTTGTTGTGATTGTTGAGATAGTTATTGAGATGCTTGTTGATGTGGTTGTT
>Ga0209508_1001596_pt1 | contig 17101 bp, 9 predicted proteins | sample AD_UKC129_MetaG_FD_184427 | JGI IMG/M metagenome (GOLD analysis project Ga0209508, IMG submission 184427) | Active sludge microbial communities of municipal wastewater-treating anaerobic digesters from Canada - AD_UKC129_MetaG (SPAdes) (version 2) | ecosystem: Engineered > Bioreactor > Anaerobic... | reverse complement strand
TGCATAAGAATGGAACTTGGTGAGCCAGATGAGAGCGGACGCAGAAGACCAGTCCCAGTTAAGGACAGCAACTTCGTCATACAAGCAGACACACTCGTTGAGGCTATAGGCACGGAAGCAAATAGATTCCTACTCAGCCAATTTCCTGATCTGAAAACGAACAAGTACGGATACATTGTAACGAACGAATACGGACAGACAAGTATACCGAAAGTATTCGCAGGTGGCGACATAGTCACAGGCTCAGCAACGGTTATACTCGCAATGGGTGCTGGCAAGAAGGCAGCAGAAGGCATCATGAAATACGTAGAAAATGCATAATATCATAATAGGGACTAAAACCTCTCCATCAAAAGCCATGATTTTTGTAATTTCATGCTTTGATGGAGAGTATCTTATAAAAGGAAGCTTCAATGACTATTCAACCACTCAAGTATTAGTATTGATAGAAAATATGAAAATTGTTGAAAACATTTATCAAGGTCAGTTGGATGGCCGATATTGATGATTCAAGCAAAAGAATAATGCAAATAATGGGAAGGATGTGAGCAACGTGGCTACACCTGTTACGTCAGTTGCAGATTATGTTCGTGCGAATCCTAATTGCAACTATTTCATCTCTGCTTCTGCTGGGACTGGGAAGACTTACACGCTCACGAGCTACTATTTGGGCATCTTGGAACATTACGAGCGCACAGGAGAGGCAGATATAGTTGACAAGATACTGGCCGTGACGTTTACAAATAAAGCAGCAAACGAGATGAAAGAAAGAATCATGGACGAGGTGAGAAAGAAGCTCGATGATCTACAACCGGGCAGTGCAAATTACGTTTACTGGCGTGAGGTGTACAAGAACCTGTCAAGGGCGGTTATCTCGACAATCGATAGTTTTTGTCGCAGAATACTTGTCGAACAAAACGTCCAAGCAGGTGTGGATCCGAGCTTCACGATCATAACGGAACTCAAGCAGATGAGGATGATAGAGAATTCGTCAAGGGCAGCCATAGAGATCTCGTTCAAGATATCCGAGGATGAAGAACCTCTCTTACCACCGGGTATAATCAGGGAACGTAAGAATAAGATAGACAAATATATATTGGAACTGAAAGAATTGAGCACTTCCATCAAAGACATATTTGAACTCATTGGCGATGTAGATAAGGTGCAAAGTCATGTTGAGAACATCGTAAGAAATTGGAGATTGGAATTGAGTGACTCTGATGTTAGTGACAAGCTCATGAAACTCTTGGAAAAGGGTGGAAACTCACTCAAAGTACTCAGGATCATCGCACTTATTGCATCTGAACTGTACGAATCTGAGACGATCGATAATTTCGAATACGATTTCAAAGGTGTCTTAGAAAAGACCTTCGCAATACTTCAGAAAATTGATATAAGAAACCAATACCAAGAGCAATTTAAATACATCATCGTCGATGAATTTCAAGATACCAACGCCCTCCAAAAGAAGATTTTTGATCTTATCCATGGCGATAAGAATTTCCTATTTTACGTGGGTGATAGAAAGCAGTCCATATACAGATTTCGTGGTGCTGATGTCTCCGTCTTCCTCAAAACAATGGAGGAATTTGAGAAAAAAGAGAAGGAATCACCAGATAAATACAAGGTGTTCGCACTTCAGACAAACTATAGGTCTCACCAAAATCTCGTCGAGTACTTCAACGAAATCTCCGAAAAATCCATTTTTTGCAATGCAGTCTACGAATCAACAGCGCAGCAAAGCTCAAAAAACGGCAACGAGAAGAAAAAAGCTGAAAATGATCAAGGAGAAAAGAACACAATTTACAGATACGAGGTCTTCAAGCTGAGATTTCCAGAACTGTACAAGAAGATGTGGTTTCTGGATGAGGATAGGTCTAATGCCAACAATCAAGAGAGCGATGCAGAATATGTGCCTAATTTGGAATTCTCGCAAGAACTGGCCAAAAAGTCTCTTGAACGTGTTGTATATTTGAACGTTGGAATAGCTGAAATGACAAATGGAAAAAAGAAAGAGAATGAAGGGAACGCTGAGAACAACGAAAAAAGTAGTGGTATTGAATTGGATAAGCGCGAGCAGGAGGCGATCGTAGTTGCAAAGACGATCAAATCGCTCGTTGGTAAAGAGATGACGTTCTTTGAAAAGGAGAACGGGACGGTTAGAGCAAGAAGGAGGAAAATAGATTACAAAGACTTCGTCATCTTAACGTACAAACTGCGAGGTGTTGAAGAGTATTATAGAGAGGCTTTCGCAAAATTTGGCATTCCACTCTACGTAGTCAGCGGTAGGGGATTCTACAAACGTCCTGAGATAAGAAGTGTCATGATTGCAATAACTGCTATACAGAATCCGAACAGCGATTACAACTTCGCCAACTTCTTTTTCACACCGTTCTTGGAAAATGCAAGTTCGGATTCAAGTGATTTTCAAAAGTTCAAGATATTCCACAAGATAGTGCAGCATAGAAACGATATACAAGAAGGCATGAAGGGACAAACGAGCAGAAAGCCATCACTTTTCCAATCGGCAAAAGAACTTGCAGAAAAAGGCGAACTTCCAAAGTACGTGACAGATATGATATTATTGCTTCAAAAATACGACGAGCTCAAGTATTTCCTAAGACCTGCCGAGGTGCTGAAAGACTTTGTCAAAGAGAGTGATTATCTCAGAAAAATTGCACTCTTCGATAATTCTGAACAGAGACTCAAGAATGTGAAAAAATTATTGGACCAAGCTGCGGAGTTCAATCAGCAGGCAAACACATTCTTGGAATTGACACGTATGCTCCAAAAGATAGATGAATTACAAGAGACCGAAGCATCTGAGATTTCTGAAGAAGATAACGTTGTGAAGATGATGACTGTGCACGGCTCAAAAGGTCTCGAATTCAACATCGTCTTCTTGGTCAACAACGATTTTTCCGAGAGAGATGAAGAGAGAGTTTTCTTCCCACTTGCTGAAAATGATTCAGGAAGGTACATCTATATAAAGAAATTTTTGGAAAAACTGAGTGATAATCCAGAATATGGGCTTGAAATACAAAACGAAGATTTCAAAGAACTAATGAAGGAATTAGAAGCAGAGGTCGTGTACGATGAGACAGAGCTGCTCAGAAAGTTGTATGTTGCCATCACACGGGCAAGGGAGATGCTCTTCATCGTTACAATACCAGACAGTAGTAGAAGTTCGTCGAAAGAAAGTTCATCCAAAAAGTTCATAGACCCCTCGAAGCTTTCCATCACAAGATTTTCACAGATAGATATACCACCAGAACAAATAGAGAGTTTCCTAAATGAAACGGTAGAAGAAAGTGGCAAAGAGCGATATGAATCCGTACAAATCGTAGATAAGAAAGTCATAGAAGCACAAATTTCTGATCTCACTAACATGGCGTACAAAAGGTACATCTCACCGACTCTGCTTTACAACATCGTGGATGAAAAAAGTGATGTCGAGGCGTTCGATGAAAATTACAACGATTTTGAAGGTGAGTCTTTTACTCAGGAGAATGTTCAGAAATCTCAAAGTGGGGAAGTACAAGTGCCAAACGTATTTTTGAGCATGCTCGAGACTTCTCCAGAGTTACTCGAGGGAAAGAGCGTACACAGAAAGATTTCGAGCGTTGTAGAATACAACCAACTCATCTATCTTGTAGAACGGGGAGATTTGCCAAATGGCATATTGAACGCAGATATTTTGAAATGGCTCTTTGAAGGCAGTCAAAAGATACTTTCCGAGTGGCGGATTGCAAAGGACATGGAGGAAAACGGGAAGAATTATGTCCTCTTCGGTGTTCCTGACAAGGTCTTCTTCAAAGATGGTAAGATATACGTCGTAGATTTCAAACATTCCCTGTTGAATAGCCAACAAGAACTCGATAAGTATAGATTCCAAGTTCAGTTTTACATGCATCTACTTGCCGATTTTGGTGAGATAGGCGGTGGATATTTGATAAGCACGAAGAGCGGTAAGGTCGTAGAGATACAAAAGCCAGATGATGATTTTGTAGACGATGTGAAGAGAAGAATCGATAAGTTCTTAGAGGTGGCCTTCATATGAGCAAAAAAGCATTCGTCGTTCCACTTGATACATCTCATTTTGAAACGGTGGCAAGGGCCATTGAACGATACTATCTGGAAAATCCGCTCGATTTTCTATTCATCGGGCCAACCGGTTTCTACACGCGCCAAGTTGCAGACTTGGTCGCAAGGAACATCAAAAAGACGCTCAACAGAGATGCGTTCAGGGTAGTCAACCAATACATCACCGAGATGCTTAAATTCCACAACTACGATGCAGAAGTACTTGATCGCGATTTCTACACCATCTATATCAAGTATCTTATCGATCAGAAGTACGATAGCTACAAACCATCTGCGCCTGCTGGTGATGTGAAGCTCGTTATATTGCGCACCCTTTCCAAATCTAATACGATAATAAGCTATATAGTCGACATATTTGAGAAGTTGTGGGAATTGGAATTGTACGGTGATACAAGCGACTTGATGATTTCAGGTCAGTACGCACTCATCAAAAATATATTGTCAGAAGATGTTGGGCAGGAGGATATATTCACGGGAATCATACGAGAAATACTCACTGAAATGAACAACGTGGCTGGCCAGTTACGTTCCACAAACGTTTACGACCCTATGAGCGTCTACAGATGGTACGTTGAAAACGCCGCAAACGTTGAACAATCTCGCAAGTACGTCATCTTCAGCGGATTTTTTGATCTTCCCCCGTTGATGCAGAAATCGTTTAAATCGCTGATCAATAAATCCGAAAATGCCATATTCTTCGTCTGGCAGAAGGTTGATGACCCTGCGTTCAATCAACTCGACGATGTGTACAGATTTCTTATAGACAACGGCTTTACGTTAGATTATTCACTCTGTCAAAAGCGTGAGGCAAGTTTTGAAGAAGTATTGAAAGGGAGAAACATCAGCAAAGTTGACGTGCAAAACCAACATGCACAGTACTCATATTTGATAAAGGCTGTCAAGCAGCTCATACTTTCCGGTGAGTCACCAGACAATATCGCAATAATCGCGCCAAATCCTACGATAGCCTCCAGGGTGATGGAAGAATTGGACGATGCTCTCATTCCCTACAGGTCTAGTGGAAAGTATCAATTGGTAGAGAGCCAAATCGTGAAGATACTCCTCCAGCCTATGCAGGCAGTTGAAGATGATTTCAGTAGTGAAGACTTGCTTGCGATTATAGAGTCACCGCTTGTTCCAGAACGTTCATTGACGATGGACGAGGTGGAGGATTTCTTCAGACGCTATGGATACTTCTCCATCAAAGTTAACCAGACTCATATGAAAGATAAATTGACAAGGTCTCAACTATTCTTGGAACAATTAGTGAAAGACATAGACGATTTGGAGCATAAAAAGGCAGAGGAATTGATGGAAGACGATGTTTATTTATCGAGCATAGAACAATTGGAAAAGCTAAAAAGTTTCAAAACGATCATGGAACAGCTCTTTGCTATTTTAGATGACATCATCGAAAGTCGTGCGAAAAAGGTAAGTTTCTTCGATTGGTACAGAAATTTTGTGAAAAAGGCAGTACAGAACTTCAAGGGCATATTCGAGCTTGGCAGTCAAGATCAAGGACAGAAAAGTCAAAAATTCAGTAAGAACTCGATTGTTTCAAAGAGCATAGGTAAAGAGCTAAACGCATTCACAAGATTCGTACAAGTGCTCAACGATTTGCAACTTTACGTTGAGAAGATAGAGCAAGCAAGTGGCAAAGAGATAAAAAATTGGTCTAATCTCTTCAAGATGTTCCTCGTTTTACTCAATTCCAGTGGTTATAGAGAGACGTTCAGATCTGCGAGTGTGGTCGATATAATGGACGTATCGACTGCAAGGTTCGTGAGCAAGAAATACAAGTTCTTCATCGAATTCACCGACGATTTCTACCCATCGATTGACAAAATCAATCCCCTTTTGTACAGGACGAGTAAGGAAAAATCACGCATATATGATTTGCTTGAGGAAACCGAACGCAGGGCAATAGTCCTTTCAATGGTCTTTTCAGATCGTGCAGAACTGATCGTTCCAAGGGCATCTACGATAGGTGATTCGCTCGTACCTTCAAAATACTTGGTAGAATTTGTCAGAGGAGAACCTATCGAATACGAAACATCAGCTGGCGACATATTCAAGCTTATAGACTATGAGATATACAAACTGACGTTCGAAGAGCGCAAGAGAGTTCAAATGAATGAAGCCGATTACATAGTAGGAAAAACCGGCATAACGGAATTCAGCCACAGCAGGATATCCGATTATCTAAAATGCCCATTATACTATTACTTTGCCGATTACGTCGGGATCAGAAAGCCACTCGATAGCATAGCGAGATTCAACATAAGCAAAGGACTCATCGTCCACAGGGTGCTCAAAGCATTCTTCGACAATACAATTCCGTTTGCATTGGATGAAAAAGAGATTTTGAACATGCTTAGAAAAGAGTATGCTTCCTTCTTCAACGATGGAATATACAAATACAATATTCCTAGAGATATATATGTTCAGGAGCGTTTCAAAGAAATCGGACCACTGCTTTCAAATTTCATACAGTCCAGACAGTTGATAAAACTTGGTCAAAAGAGCATAACAATATCACAAAGTGGGCAGAGTGAAGATAAAAAAGTTAAAAAAGGCAGTGACAAGAAGCCTTCCTTGTACTCGGATGAAACGATGTGTACAGAAATGGATTTCCGAATGAAGTTCAAAGACTATTCACTCACCGCGCGAGTTGATAGAATAGATAGACTTAGGAATAATTATGCATTGAGCGATGGTGATCCGGAAAATGCAGAATATGAAAAAGCTGATGATAAAGCTTTTGCAATAATCGACTACAAACACACAACAAACCTTGACAATAGCGCTCAAATCGAACAACTCATGTTATACGACTATGTAATCATGCACCATCTTGCTGCTGATAAATCAGATATTGATGAACCACTTTATCTGAAAGAATTAAAAGACGAAAAAGCCAACGTTTTCTTGATATTGTTGGCAACTAGTCCCTCATCGAATTCTTACAATTACTTCTATGTCAAACGTCAATACTCGGCGGAGGCAGATTATTTCATACCATACAAATCGAAACCGAAAAATGCATACATCAGTATCTCACAAAAGGAATTTGAAAATTGGCTTGAATGGCTCCTTGAGAGGATCTCGAATGAAGGAAGATTCATCCCCGTTTATCTAAGGGAAGAAACTGCATCGTTCATAAACCAGGTAACAGCACAGATTGGAGAAATAGATTTATTCGTCCCGAAAAGTTCAAAAGAACCAAGAAAATGTAGAGCCTACAACAATTCATGTCCATACGAACCGCTATGTTTAGCGGCTGAAATGTACGGACTGAAACTGACGGATGCTCAAAGCAAACGTGGAAAAAGATAGCAAGATAAGTCGACTTAATTATTGTTCGGCGGAATTGTCCATTTCTTCTTTCAACGCAAAATCGAACGTGATTTCGTCTCCAGCTTCAAGTGTGTCTGTAAAGCCCACTTTTTTTCCGTTTTTCAGTAATGTATAGGATTTTACTTTTCGTATATCGATATCGAACAATCTCAGCACATCTGCAACGATGAAACCTTGTTCATCCGGTACCTGAGTCCTAACCTTATCGCCATCTCTGATCTCATATTGTGGAGAGACAAGCTGATCATTTACCCAAACAAGTACACCATCTTTTGTTAAGACAGTAGGCTGACCGTTTATTCTTATAAGTATACTGATTTTTTCCATCTCTGGAAGTTCCATCACCTTTGGATATCTCAATACAAGCGCATAGTTTATCTTATCGCCAGGCTCGACGGTATTTTCATCGAATAGTTCTACCTCATCTTTGAATACTTTCACATCGCCGGCATTCACCGTCTTATACACGTTGTTCACTGAGTAGGTTATGTTCACCAAATCGTTTCCCAAGAACTCCCTTATCTGCCTCACTTTAACCTTTTCATATCGAATAACATCACCATCTTTCAACTCGACGTTATTCGATACCTCGAGTCCATTGAGAATCACCTTAGGATAGTACTCTATGATTTCCTCGTTTTCCAGAGACATCAGTTGGATAGGTTTCACAACATCGTAGAGATGCACATTTGCATCCTCGCCATCGTGTGCTTCTCCCACTTCTATCAAATCACCATGCTTTACAATGTCTCTTAAAGTTCCTGCATTGCCATTGATGACTACAGTTGCGGGAGTTGGCATCTTACCTTTTAGAATCTGCGCCTCACCATTCACATCGATGACCATAGACTTACCTGGTTTTCCCAAAAGAGTATGAATATCCATTCCTACTTGAACGAGCACTTCCCAAACTGTGTAAGACCCTTTGAATCCTATGAGCTGAACCTTCTCACCATTCACGGTCACATGTTCGAAGACCGAACCTGTGTTGTTTAGCGCGGTGTATCCAATTCCAAGTGGTGTTATGTACTCGCTACCAACAATCTGGCCTGTTTCATCTATGAAGTCAAGCCCATTTGCGTTTTTCAAAGAGACCACATCTACATCCATTCCAAGATGCTTTGCCAAATACTCGTCGAACATAGGCACTTTCGCGCCACCACCGACGATCATGACAACCTGAGGTTTCTCACCATTAATTTCCAATATCACTTCTGCAACCTTCTGAGTGATTGCATTGATGATAGGTGATATCACACTTACAACATCTTCCTTCTTTATTTCCTTTTCTTTGTCTAAGATGTTCTTAACGACGAGTTTTTCGTTGAGATAGAAATTTCTCTTCACATATTCTGCCGTGGAAAAATCGAGCAAGAAGTGTTTCGTAATTGCCTCAGTAATCTCATCACCGGCAAGCGGCACCATTCCGTAAGCTACGATCGTGCCATCTTTGGCAATCGCAATATCACTTGTTCCTGCGCCAACATCCACAAGCGCAATGTTCAATATGCGCAAATCCTCTGGTACAGTGACGTTAACCGCTGCGATAGGCTCAAGTGTTAGATGCGTGATCGTGAGTCCAACCTTCTTTATTACAGAAAGCATCGCCTCAACAACGTGGCTTGGCAAGAACGTTGCAACAACTTTCACATAAGCATTCTCGCCTTTAAGTCCTTCAAGCTTCTTAAACCACATACCATCTATCTCATACCTAATTACAGAATATCCAACGCAGTACATATTAGATTCAACATTTTCCATTGCCTTTGCAACCGCATCGAGCTCTAAGCGTGCGATGAAATCTTGATTTATCTCATTTCCCTCACCGATTTCCATCATCGACTCGCCGATGTACGTCTTCAAGAACCTACCGGCAAGCGCTACCGCAACTTTATCCAAAACCACATTGTTTCGAGATTCTAACTCTTCCTTCACTGCTCTAACCGTTCGAGCAACCTTCTCCACATCATGAATTTGCCCATCGAGCATCGCACGATGCTCATGTTCCCTTACAATTGCATCGTGAACAATCATCTTTCCTTCATCATCTCTATCCACCAACAGACCCGCTATCTTACGAGTTCCTATATCGAGTGCAAATAGCATTCACATTCCCCCTTACAAAACATTTCGACGCTCACAAGTTAATCAAAAAATCTCAAACATCGATGACAGTAACACCTACGCCGCCCTCATCAGGCCTACCAAATCGATAATTCTTTATTCGCTTATCATGCCTTAGATAATTCCAAATTCCAGTAGCAAGTTTGCCCGTTCCCTTACCGTGTATTATATATCCAGTCGAGAAATCAGACATGAGAAGTTGATCTATGAACTCATCTATCCTCTCTATTGCCTCTTCAACAGTTGTTCCTCTAATATCTATTTCATTTGATGCAAGCGACGGCTTGTAGACAACATTATCACTCTTCCCAGCTTTGTCACTTTCTGCAACATTTACGGATTCTGTAGTCTTGATTCTAACTAACTTTTCTGGATTCACTTCCAATCTAATCCCATTAAAATCAACTAAGAACCTTTGACCCTTTTTCTCAATCACTCTGCCAATTGCCGTACCGTCGACGAGTCTTGCAAAATCACCGACATCGACTCCACGTTCGTCTTCCGAAACCTTCGTTTCGTAGAACACCTTTTCGATCTTCTCTTGGATTTGTTCAATGTTTTTCACATCATTCGTAATTTCCTTCAACCGCTTTTTCACCAATTGCTCATTTGATGTCTTTGTACTCTGAAGTGTTACTTGGAGATCCTTTCTTGCCTTTTGTATATCTTTGTATACCTCTCTAATTTCCTTGTCAAATTCTTCTATACGCTTCACCTTGAGTAATTTATACTTCTCTTCAAATTCCTTCTTTTGACGAGCATAATCGCGCAATGTAATCTCTAATTCACGCTTCCTTGCTTCCATCTCGCTTACTTGTCTGTTCAAATTCTTTATGAGTTCTTCTATATTCACATGTTCTTCATCCAAGTGCTTTCTTGCTCTCTCCAAAATATCATCACTTAGGCCATATTTTCTTGCTATTTCAAACGCATGAGATGCACCTGGTATATTCATCAATATCCTGTAAGTTGGAGAAAGTGTCTCCGGATCGAATTCCATAGATGCGGTAACAAGCTTATCGTGAGACATAGAAAAGAGTTTGACTGGTGTCAAGTGTGTCGTGACGATGAACTTTATTCCTCGTTCGATTAGTTCCTCAATAACCCCCAAAGCAATTGCACTACCTTCGTAAGGATCAGTACCGGAACCAAGTTCATCTATCAATACCATTGCATTCTCATTGGCATTCTCCAATGCCCTTGATATATTCACGATGTGACCAGAGAATGTACTCAAATTCTCCAATATATCCTGGCTATCACCTATGTCTATGTACACATCGAAATCTGGCAATCGTGAACTCTCACCTGCAGTAATTGGAAAACCACTCCTTGCAAGTATCAAAAATAATGCAACAGTTTTCAATGATACAGTCTTTCCACCTGTGTTTGGCCCAGTTATCACCATACCGATCTTATCAGCTGGAAGTTCTATATCTATAGGTACCACCTTTTCAGGCGATATGAGTGGATGCCTTGCCTGTGACAACTTCAGATAACTGCCGGATGGTATGATCATCGATGCATTCTTCTCGATCACATACCTCGTTCGAGCGAAAAGTGCATCAATTCTCTTAAGCAACCTCACATCATCCTTCAAATCGTTCAATCTATCGAAAATCTTCGATGTCAATTCTCTTAGAATCCTCGATACCTCTCTTGCCTCTTCCTCAACGAGCACCCTCAACCTATCATTTATAGGTATAAACTCTTCTGGTTCGACGTAGACAGTAGATCCAGACGAAGATGCACCTTGAAGTATCCCCTTCACCTTTCCACGTTCATTTGCTTTCACAGGAAGGACGTACCTATCGTTCCTTATGGTATAAGTCAATTCTTGCAATTTACCTTGATTGTGTGATATGTACCTCTCTATACTCTGCCTCAAATCCCTCAGTGTTTCTGTATATTCTGTCCTTATCTTCTTCAAAAGTACAGAAGCGGTATCTTTCACATTACCTTCGTCATCCAAAGTTTGCCTCAAGTCATTAATTATCTCATCGTAATTATTGAGTTCGTATATAAGGTTAACTACAGAAGATTGAAAGAGCAATCCTCCCTTAGTCTGTTTGAATGTACTCCTCAACGATTTGATACCTTCAAAGAATTTCAACAGATAAAGGAATTCAGTCCCTTCAACAATTAACCCACTTTCTACCTTAGAAAGAATCGGCCGTACATCTATGAATGCGTCAGATGTTGGAAATCCATTCTCTCTCACAAGGTCACACAATTCCGCAATGTAGTCAAACTCCTCTTTCAAATCTATTTTACCCGGTTCTAATTGTTCCAAATATTCCTTTCCAAGTGCTGAATAACAAAAATACCTGTACCCATCGAGCACAAGCTCATAATCTACCTTTCGTTTAACATCCTTCAAATACTCCGAATATTCAGACATCTAACTGCCTCCTGCACCATTAACTCACCTAATTCATCTAATTCATCCAGTAACTTACCCAGTACTTTTCAATTCTACAGTTGAAGACCTACGTTCAATTCATCACTTCTCCAAGACGTATACATCACCGTATATTCTTTTTGCATCTATGTAGAACTCTACATTATGCTTCTTACTTAGCACGAAAAGCACTCTTCTACCTACCCTTGGTAAATCTACGTATCCATCCGTAAATATCACTATCCCCTCGCTTCTGAATTGTTGCTCAGCGATATCTACGGCTGGTTGAAGGTCAGTCTCCCCTCCACCGTACACCTGAAAATCCTTCCAATTTCCCAACCTGTATTCACCAACGAACGTTACAGATTTATCGACTTGTATCACATTGAAAGAGAAATCCTGAGCAGCTATTGCCTCTACCTCACTCATGAATGCGTTGATCTCTTCTTCTATGATACTACCGCTCGTGTCTATAATCACAGTCAACTTGGGTTCGTATATATACCTCCAACCAGGCTGGTCATCGTATCTTCTATTTGGCCTCAATGGAGTTGAATATTTATCGCCTCTCAACGACATACCCGTAAATTTTCTTAGTGCAGTCTCCCAATTAATTATTGGCCTTGAAAGATTGATTTCAATATCCTGCTTTACACCAGAAGGCAGCTCGTTACCAAATAGATTGAACGCTTTACCAACCTTCTCTTGCGTAAGCTCAATCATCATCTCGATAGGTAAATCAGATTCCTGCTCGTGACTATCTGGCAATTTATCCCAGACTGCTTCTACATCGAAACTATCGTTTTTCATGAACTCATCAAGCATGTATTGATGATATTCTTCCGCAGTCCTATTAAGCATATCAATTGGCGGACTGACAAAAATCATATCGTTATCAACACCGTGACCTTCCTGAACCAACACATTGAGTGGTATGCTAAAAGCATCTAATTGGGGAATAAACTGATTTATCGCAGCATCTTTGGCTATATCCCATATCTGCTTATCCCTCTTATCCTTTGCTCTGATAAGATAATGCTTATTGATAAAATGCATGAGCTCATGTAGAATTAAACCTTCCACCATCTTCACATGCTTTGCAGCAATACTCACAGGATTGTACAGAAACACAAAATCACCATTGCGAGATATCGTAAGTGACACATTCTTAACTCCAGCTTCTTTGAATTGACTACCCATCAGTATATATGCGTAAAACGGGTTCAAATTTATCAACGAATTCAATGCCTTCTCCATCTTCTCTATCACTAAAATGCCCCCAAACGCAATTCTTTTCAGACAATTCACAAATTCATGAATTATATCAGAACTCTATACCGAACCTTGCATCGAAATACACACTATTGTCTCCTGTGATGAAAAATGACCTGTAAGAAAGCCATCTGAGCGATGTGACATACCCAAAACCAACGCTAAAACCATCGCCCAAATATCTTACATTGAAATCTAACTTCGAACGGAACAACTCATCCGTTCGGAAAGTTGGTACATTGACATTGAATGCAGGGTCATAATAAAGATATAGTGCAGAATAATAAGCATTCACCTGAAATTTGACACCAGCATCTTTAATAAAATACGAAGGCGATAAACCGATATATATGCGTCCCACTTCCATTGCAGTATCAGTTTCCATATACTTCGTATCCAAAGAAACAGGTATATCCAACTCAAAATTACTTATGCGAAATAGCGGTCCCACCTTGAACGAATAAGAACTCTCTCGAAAATCGTACCCACCAGAGAATTTCAAATTTACATAATTACCAGACGTGAGGCTAAGGAGCATATCGAACTCGCTGTAAGGAAATCCCAAAGTGTATTCTATAATTCCATTCTTACCTGTAAGACCTATACCATCCTTCGTGTTTATGAAAAATTCGGTAGCATATACAGAACTAGCGGCAAGCATAACAAGCATTACTAAAGATATCACCAAGAACTTGGAAAAAATATGAATACGTTTCATGATAACACACTCCCTTGCTTGCATATATTCAAACTTCCAATAGTTGCAAACTAATTATATCACAACAAAGAAAAATGAGAAAACCCCAAAGCGATGATGCTTTGGGGCTTACTCGCATTTTCATGCCATTTAATTTTCAGACGACAATTAACCTACAAAAAAGCTCACAATTGCAGGTATCAATAGATATAGAGAGAAATACTTCAGATGTGATGAAACAGTCAAATATCTCATCAATGCAAGCGAAGCCAATCCTGCGATCAATGCGCCCCCGAACCCTGCAAATGCACCAGCTGTAAACGCAACACCCTTAAGCTCAAACACTCCAGCAGCCAATACTACCGGTAGGCTCATGAGGAAAGAATACTTAAACGCATCTGCCCTTGCCATACCAATCATCAGTGCACCAATCAGAGTCAATCCACTCCGTGAAACGCCTGGAAGTATTGCGACAGCTTGGAATAAACCTATAATTAGAGCATCTACGTACGTAATTTGCCCCATCGTTTTTCTACCTGAAAACCCATCCGAAACCCACAGCAACACTGCAGTTGCCAAGAAGAATATACCAACAAGTTTCTGAGAAGAGAATGCCTGATTAATTTGGTCTTGGAAAAGCACACCGATGAGACCAGCTGGTATAGAAGAGATTATAAGCTTCAAAATCAAATTAACAGTCTCTTTGTCCCATTTGAAAAGTCCAACGACGAGTCCTACCACATCATTCCATAGCAAAATCAAGACTGCCAAGAAAGTGCCCAAATGTAAGAATGCGAAAAACGGCAACTCGGAAGGCAAGTTCATCAATTTTGAAAAGAGTGCAAGGTGTCCTGAGCTCGAAACCGGGAAAAACTCTGTAAGGCCTTGTACGATACCGAGTATGAATTCTTTCATGATTGGCGCGTTCTCCTTTCATATCTTTGCAAGACTAAAAATCAAAAAACAAATTACCGATAAATATCAAATATGATGCCGTTGATCTCCCCTACCTTTTCTGCCAATACAAGCGTATCTCTCTCTGCTTGGAGCAAGAGCGAGGCAATGTTTTCTAACTTTTCGTCTATTTCTTCTGCTATTATATGCAGCCTTGGTTGAGAAAGATCATAATCGTACTTTCCAGTGAGCTTGTAAAGATGCTTTTCTATATACTCGAGTACTTGCTTGATGCAACCCTTGTACTTTTTCAAATTATCGGGTGTGGGAGAACGGACAAAATCATTTCCTGCCTCCACTACCTCAGTAACCATCTCTTCTATAGTCTTTCGGATGGCTTCTTCCTCGGCTTCTTCAAACATACCCACAAAAGATGCGGAAGAAGAACCCTTTATACCGCCTTTCCTTCCTGCTTTCTTTCTCTTCACTTCAGAACTTTTGAGCTTTGGATCATTCACTGGTGGTTCAATCCTCATACATCCACCTTCTTTGTTTCTTATCTGACGACTATTTGGATTATTTCTTTTCGACCTCTCTTACTACATTCTCAGCGAGTACCCTGAACGACAGTTCTATCTCACTTTCACGATAATAAAGTGTTACAGGCTTGCCTTCATCCAATAGTTCCAAAGCTTTTGGATCCATCGGTATTCTTGCAAGCACAGGAACATCGAATTCAGCAGAAAGTATATCCGCTCCACCTTTTCCAAACGGATATATAACCTCATCCTTACATCTCATGTACGACATATTCTCCACTATACCTAGCACTCTTTGATTCATCGTACCTACAAATGATATAGCCCTCCTCACATCATCTAACGCCACTTTTTGGGGTGTCGTGACGATGATAACACCGTCCGCCTTACCAAGCGTTTGGAAAAGACTCAATGCCTCATCACCCGTTCCTGGCGGCAAATCGAAGAGCAAATAATCGAGCTTCCCCCAATCTGTATCTTCCAGAAACTGCTTTATTGCAGAATGCTTCAGTGGTCCTCTCCAAATGATCGGTTTGCCCTCTTCTACAAGCATGGAGATCGAAAGTGCCTTCAAATTTGGTAGTACTTGTGCAGGTACAATCTTCTCATCTTCATTTACAGAAGGCATAACGTTTCCGCCAAGCATACGCACAACATCTGGTCCGTGAATATCCAGATCAAGCAATCCAACGTTGTAACCGCTCTCTGAAAGTGCTGTAGCAAGGTTGACTGAGACAGTCGTCTTGCCAACCCCTCCTTTGCCACTCAATACAGCCACAAAGTGCCTTACATTCTCTCGAAGTACTGATGTCTTGCTATTATCAGATGCATCAAAATCCATATATTCATCTCCTATCTATTCTATGTTTTCTGTATTCATTTATTGATTCTCTACAATTTCCTCATAGCTTTCCACGAGATAACGGGCCGCGTCTTCTGGTGGGACGGGGTTGATGTAGAAGCCAGAACCCCATTCGAAACCAGCAACTCGCGTTAACCTTGGTATTATCTCAACGTGCCAGTGATAGTACTCTTTACCTTCCTCGGAAACAGGTGCCGTATGGATCAGAAAATTGTAAGGTGGGTTATTCAAAACAATATACATCCTATGGAGTATGTCTTTCATAATGTGGGAGAAACACTTAACCTCATCTTCCGTGATAGTACCGAAATCATGTGAATGCCTTTTTGGGAGCACCCAAGTCTCAAAAGGAAATCTTGCTGCGTAAGGCTCGAAAGCGATGAAATGCTCATTTTCCTCGATTACTCTACGTGCTTCGATCTTCTCCTGATTGATCATATCGCAAAACACACAGCGCTCCTTGTATGAATAGTAATCCTTTGCGCCTTCTAGCTCTTCTTGTACTGTAATCGGTACAACTGGTGTAGCTATGATCTGACTATGTGGGTGACTTAGCGATGCACCGCCTTCTTTACCATGATTTCTAAATATGAGGATGTACTTTACTCGTTCATCTTGTGCCAGTACCCTGAATCTTGTCACATATGCCCAGATTACTTCTTGAACTTGTTTATAATCATACAGTGCGAATGTTGAATTGTGATCAGGAGTTTCAACGACTACTTCGTGATATCCAAAACCTGTCATTGCATCGTACATACCATGTCCATATCTGTCAATAAGCACTTCAGGGTCAACAGCAGGAAATTTATTTGAGACCACTCTTACCCACCAACCTGGTGTATTGGGTT
>Ga0209508_1001594_pt1 | contig 17124 bp, 14 predicted proteins | sample AD_UKC129_MetaG_FD_184427 | JGI IMG/M metagenome (GOLD analysis project Ga0209508, IMG submission 184427) | Active sludge microbial communities of municipal wastewater-treating anaerobic digesters from Canada - AD_UKC129_MetaG (SPAdes) (version 2) | ecosystem: Engineered > Bioreactor > Anaerobic... | reverse complement strand
GAAAAAGGCCTTGGAAGTTACCAAGGAGTTGGGTGGGGCCGGTTACGTGTTCTGGGGTGGTCGAGAAGGGTATCAGAGTTTCTGGAACACCGACATGAAACGGGAACTCGATCACCTGGCCAAATTCCTCCACATGGCAGTGGACTATGCCAAGGAGATCGGTTTTACCGGCCAGTTCTACATCGAGCCGAAACCCAAGGAACCGACGAAGCATCAGTATGATTTCGATGCGGCGGCGTGCATCAATTTCCTGCGGACCTACGGGCTGGAAAAGTACTTCAAGCTCAACATCGAGACGAACCACGCAACATTGGCCATGCACAACGTCGAACACGAGCTTGAATACGCCGGCATGCAAGGCTTTCTCGGCTCTGTGGATGCCAACACGGGTGATTTGCTCCTCGGTTGGGACACCGATCAATTTCCCACCGATGTTTACCTGACAACCAAAATTATGTTGGTCTTCATGAAGTATGGTGGGATTGCACCGGGCGGAATCAACTTCGACGCTAAGGTCCGTCGAGAAAGCTTCGAGCCCATTGATCTTTTCTACGCCCACATCGGAGGAATGGACTGCTTTGCCAAGGGCCTTAAGATTGCGGCGGCAATCCGGGCCGATGGCGAGCTCGCCCGCATGGTCCAAGAACGATACAGCTCGTGGGATACCGGCATTGGGGCTGAAATCGAGGCCGACAAACACAACTTCAAGACCCTCGAGAAATACATGCTAGAAAAGGGTGACGTGACGCCCAATAAGAGTGGCCGTCAAGAATTGTTTGAGAACATCGTGAATCGTTATATCTTCTGACTTGCGTGATCGGTGTTCCGATCGTGTGAGGTGTTGTTTCCAGACCGGCTCAGGGAGGCCGGTCTTTTTGTTTTCCAAACAGCGGAACCTCCCTCACTGCGTGGAACATTCCTGACCTCCTTGATCTGCTTTACAACCGCCTTGAGCGAGGTTATCTTATTTGTCAGTCCGTGGGTTTTACGACGTGATACGTCGTTTTTCGGAGAAAGGAGTGAGTGCAATGAAGAAGCTAAATGTTTTGGTCATCTGGGGATTGATTCTTGGTTTGTGTGTCCTCAGCACTTCCAGAGGAATGGTCGCAGCCGAAGAGGCAGCGGCAAAAGAGGAGGAACCGAAGTTTATCCGCACACCAGATGTGATCTATGTTCCGACGCCGTACGATGTCGTCCGCAAGATGTTGGAATTGGCGGAGGTGAAAAAGGGCGACGTAGTTTATGACCTGGGCTGCGGTGATGGGAGGATTGTTGTCACCGCGGCAAAGGAATACGGTGTCAAAGCGGTTGGTTTTGATATTGATCCCGAGCGGGTCAAAGAGGCCAGGGAAAATGTGAAAAAGAACAAGGTCGAACACCTCGTCCGGATCGAGCAAAAAGATATTTTCACACTGGATCTGAGCGAGGCCACGGTTGTGACCTTGTACCTTCTGCCGCAACTCAACGTTAAGTTGATCCCTCAATTGGAAAAGCTCAAGCCGGGTTCTCGGATTGTGTCACACGACTTCGATATGGCCGGGGTCATTCCCGACAAGGTCGTGAATTTCAAATCCAAGGAAGGCCGTGAGCATACGCTCTACCTCTGGACAACACCGCTGAAAAAAGAGAAGACCCAATAACCTCAGCGACGTTTCGGCTTAATTACATTCGCAGTGGCTCGTTGACGCTACTGGCTTGGCTTATGTTCGAAGGTTGATCTGATAAGCTGCCAGTAGTGGGAAACGAAGACAAGCCGCCGGTTGCCGCCTGGTTCGTCCCTGTCCCCGGGACAGTCGTATTGCTCGACTGACTACCGGTTCGCGGGATGTAAGTCTTCGTGCTTCCGGGCCGGTATTCGCCAGCGGAGTTGGTACTGGTAGGCCAACTTCTATCCGATGCGTTTGTCTGCTGGCTATTCGTGCCGTAAGGCATAGCGTATGGCGGAACTCCCGGAGGATTGTAGCCGGTTTGACCCGGCCGGTAATTGACATTTCCGGGCGGGTTTTCTAGCTTGCCCGGGACGTATCCCGTGTCGCCGGGCGAATAGCCCGTACTTCCAAGGCCGTCGGTCCCTGACGGCGATGGCATGTTACTCCCTTTTTGGTAGAGTTGAGCGTACCGCTCCCCAACCAGCGTCGTCCAGTCCGCGGTCCCCGCGTTCGTGGCTTCCTGGAAAGCCGATTGTGACGTCTTTGATTCCGGAGTCGCTGCAGACGGACGATAGTTAGTCCCCGATCCATTTACTTGGGATGATGATTCGGCAGAGGGGAGAGTCGCACTCTGTGTCGTTCGGGAGTAACTGGGAACATACGGATTTGCGGGCATTGAACCCGTGTTGCCTGAGGACGCAGGCTGAGAAAAGTTCCTTTGATCACTGGCCGTGGCGACTCCTGCCGGGTTGGACTGCCAGGACGTGGCGGTAACAGGATTTGCCGAATAACCACCGGAGGGCGGTGTGGTGGTGGTTGCAGGATATGATTGTGCTGTGGTGCCATAAGGTGTTCCAGAACGCATGGATGCTGTACCCGGATAAGTGGTGGATTCAACATTTTGGTACCCAGCCTGCGTACCGGGATACACTTGGGCGCTTGCGGCTGCCGGCAGTGTTCCACCTTTGGTCGAGTCGGCAACGGTGCCGGAATATCGCCCTGTGGCATCGCTCGGCGAGGCGAAAGAAGACGGTTTTTGCGGGTATGGCTTGGTTTCCGATTCGGGCTTGATCCAGTGGAAGGGGTTAACTCTCGCGAGATTGAAATTGGAACCGGTCTTGTTCGTTGAGCAACCTAGCAGGACAAGGCCAGTCACCAACACAGAAAACCGTCGGATTGAGGCGAGCTTCATTTCTGGGCCATCCTTGGCTAAACAGTTCCCTGGGATATTAGCGGGCACGAATGGTCTTCGCCGGAATGCGAGTGAAAAACCCTATCCAACCAATACTGCCCTCGTGCTTGATCACTGCCCCCAGGCTCCCTGGAGGATGCCGAAAGTTTCGCACAGACTCGGCATGACGTGCTCTCAAAAAACATTCCGGGAAGGCGGACACGGGCGATTTTTTACCGCAAAACTTGTTTTCGTGCAAGCCCGTTTTCAATCCCCCACGAAGAGGGGCATCAACGGGATAGGAACTAACCGAAGCCCCGCATTGTAACCTGTTTTGCTTTTGTCTGGTTTAGTTCGAGAACGCGTTGTGTCCCTTTTCAACGACCCGGCGCCGCTGATTTGATAATACTCCAGCTCGAGCAGGTCTAGTGTTTACCCACTTTTGACACTGTAACATGCCGGGAAACATGTGGTGATGCGGGAATGCTTCGGTCGCGCGGCACTGAAAAAGAATCGGGAATTTGTGAGCATTTCGGACGATCGACGACGTGAAAATGGGACGTAAGAGACGCAATTCACAGCAAAACGACAAAATAGGCAAGATGCGCATTTTGCCGCACAAGCCGTACTTTTTGTCGCCACCGTGCCCGCAAGTTTCACCCGAAACGTACCGTGGCTGTAAGAAAGGCAAGGAAACCCCGGGACTCCGTACCTTAACTTTCTGCGACATCTCACCTAAAATTGGTTTTTTCCTTGTAATCCGTTGGTTTTCGCAAGGAGTTACGATCCAGATGATTGTCGGTGTACCGCGCGAAATTTATCCGGAAGAACGTCGAGTCGCGATCGTGCCGGCTACTGTCCCGTCATTAACGAAGGCGGGCCATGTTGTGCGCGTGGAAACGGGAGCTGGGATGGCCGCCGGGTTCTCGGACGAGGAGTACCGCTCCAAGGGCGCAGAGGTCGTTTCGCGGCGTGATGTTTTTGCTTCTGAGGTACTTTTAGGAGTCCGGTGGGATATCCCAGGCGAGGCGCGAGCGGAAACACTCGATTTGGTGCGTCCAAAACAGGTGATCGTGGGGAGTTGGGACCCTCTTTCCAAACGAGAGAACTTGGTAGCCTGGGCAGAGAAGGGGGTTTCCATCTTCGCCCTGGAGCTACTCCCCCGCATCACCCGGGCACAAAGCATGGATATTCTTTCATCCATGGCGACCCTGGCAGGATATCGTGCGGTCATCTTGGCTGCGATGGCACTTCCCAAAATATTCCCGATGCTGATGACGGCCGCCGGGACGTTGACCCCAGCAAAAGTATTTGTTGTGGGTGCCGGCGTGGCCGGTCTCCAGGCTATTGCCACAGCAAGGCGGCTGGGGGCAGCCGTTTCCGCTTATGACGTCCGCCCGGCAGTTAAGGAACAAGTGCAGAGCTTGGGCGCCAAGTTTATCGAGTTAGATTTGGAAACGAGCGGGGCCGAGGACCAGCGCGGTTACGCGAAAGCCATGGACGAGTCCTTCTATCAAAAACAAAGAGAGATGATGTTTCGAGTGGTAGCGGAAAGTGATGTCGTAATTACAACGGCATCTGTGCCCGGTAAAAAGGCACCCGTCCTGATCACGCGGGAGATGGTGGCCGGCATGGCCAGGGGTTCCGTCATCGTTGATTTGGCAGCGGAGCGGGGCGGCAACTGTGAATTGACGCAGCCGGGGAAAACTGTGATCGAAAATGGAGTCACGATTCTTGGGCCAACGAATTTGCCGTCCGAGATTCCCTTCCATGCCAGCCAGATGTTTTCCCGCAATATCTCAACATTCTTCCTGCACTTGTGCAAAACCGGCAGCATCCCATTTGAGACGGATGATGAGATCATTCGCGACACACTTGTGGTACGGGATGGAGAGATTGTTCACCCGATGTTAGTGGGCAGCTCCGCCGGGGCAACCGCGTGATTGGTCATCTCGAAAGACGACACGGGAGAGTTCGCTTATGCTTAACAATTGTTTTTTGCTCGCTGAACAGATCAATGAAGTGGCCGAGGTCACTCAAGGCTCACAACTGCCCTTGGCCTTGGCATTGACGATTTTCGTCTTGGCAATCTTTGTGGGCTTTGAAATCATTACCAAAGTCCCCCCCACGCTTCACACGCCCTTAATGTCCGGCTCCAATGCGATCTCCGGGATCACGATTGTCGGGGCTATCATCGCGGCTGGGGCCGGACACTCTGGTCTGGCAACCCTTCTGGGGACGATTGCCGTCGTCCTTGCTACGATCAACGTGGTCGGGGGTTTTCTGGTGACGAACCGAATGCTCCATATGTTTAAGCGAAAGTCCTAGCCGGGCAGCAAGTTGGTCGTTCTTAACATCGGCGCGATTTTGCAAAGACGTGGTCATTTCGTAAAGGTGAGGTAGCTGTGGATCGCGGGACTGTCATAACCCTGGCATATCTTCTGGCTTCTGTCCTCTTCATTTTGGGGATTAAAGGTCTTACACATCCGAGAACGGCAGTGCGGGGCAATTTGCTGGGCGCCCTGGGCATGCTAATTGCGATTGTGGCCACGCTTATCCATTGGTCTATCATCGAATACCATTGGATCATTCTTGGATTGGTTGTGGGGGCGGTGATAGGTGCCGTTCTGGCGTTAAAAGTAAAGATGACCGCCATGCCACAAATGGTGGCACTCCTTAATGGGTTTGGGGGTGGGGCGTCGGTGCTGGTGGCAGGGGCAGAATTAACCCGTACACCGCCGGCACCTTATAGCGATGCCCTGATTGCAACCTACGCTTCTGCCGTCATCGGCGCCGTAACTTTTTGGGGAAGCCTTTTGGCGTTCGCCAAACTCGAGGAATATAGGGCCTTTCGCCAGCCGATTCGTTATCCCCTTTTGCAGCCAATCAATGCGGTCCTAGGACTTTTGGCGTTGGCTTTGTGTGTGATTGGCATCGGCCAACCCCAGTACATCGGTCTTTATTGGGGTGTTGTTGCCATTGCATCGGTGCTGGGTCTGACTCTAGTAAATCCCATCGGCGGTGCGGATATGCCGGTTGTCATCGCACTATTGAACTCGTACAGCGGATTGGCTGCCGCTGCTACGGGTTTCGTTCTCGGTAATGCTGTCCTCATCATTTCCGGTTCTTCAGTAGGGGCATCGGGCATCATCCTTACAAACATTATGTGCAAGGCCATGAATCGTTCGATGACGAATGTCCTGTTTGGTGTGCTCCAAGCCGACGAGGGGGCAGCCAAGCAGGACGATGTCTATCGCAACGTTAAGGGCGCGGCGGCAGAAGAGATCGCAATGCTTTTTGACACGGCCCGACGTGTGGTCATTGTGCCGGGTTACGGCATGGCAGTTGCACAGGCACAACACGCCGTACGGGATCTTTATCAATTGTTGGAATCTCGCGGAATTGAAGTGCTTTTTGGTATTCACCCGGTTGCCGGACGTATGCCCGGCCACATGAATGTGTTACTAGCGGAAGCCGAGATTCCCTACGACAAGCTTAAGGAACTCGACGAGATCAATTCCATTCTCTCGGAAACCGATGTGGCGATTGTTCTCGGGGCGAACGATGTGGTAAATCCGCTGGCCAAGACGGATCCCAAAAGCCCCATCGCGGGAATGCCAATCATTGAGGTAGATAAGGCTAAGACGGTGGTCGTGATCAAGCGGAGCCTCAGCCCGGGATTTGCCAATATCCCCAATCCACTTTTCGCCGCTGATAATACGCTCATGTTTTTTGCGGATGGCAAGCGGGCCGTCCTTGACCTGATTGCAGCGATCAAAGAAAGTTGATAAAACCTGACGGCAGACGTCCTCGACAGTCCTGTTCGCAAGACGTGTCGATTTTGAATCAGCTTCGAGTTGGGAGCAGCAGTAGGGGAGGCCATGCCATGCGGCAACCATTGCAGAATTGCCTGTTTTGCGCATTTTTGCTTGTCTTCATGGGAAATGCGCCGTTGATGGCAGAGAGCCACACGGTTCTTGGGGTTGAGGGCTCACGTTTTACCGTCAATGGCCAGCCAACTTTTCTTTTGGGCGTAAGTTACTATGGCGCTTTGGGGGTCGGCCCTGAGGTATGGAAATCCGACCTGAAAGAAATAAAGAAACGCGGCTTCAACTGGGTCCGCATTTGGGCCAACTGGAATGCCTTCGGTCAAGAAGCATTTGCGGTTGATGCGGAGGGAAACCCTTATGATGCGGGTCTCAAACGGCTCCAGGCTATTGTCGCATATTGCGACGAGCTTGGCCTTATCGTAGATGTAACGTTGTCACGAGGCAACGGGGTGACGGGCCCCAAGCGACTTCAGACTCTCGATGCGCATCTGCGGGCGGTACGCGTACTGGTGACCGCGCTGAAAGACTACCGAAACTGGTACCTGGATCTCTCCAACGAACGAAACATCCGCGATGCACGCTTCACGTCGATCGAGGACTTGGTCATTTTGCGAAAGGAAGTTCGTACGCTCGATCCAAAACGGTTGGTGACGGCCTCTCATGCTGGGGATATTTCGGAGGAAGAGTTGCGAGACTACGTGCTGAAAGTGGGAGTAGACTTCATTAGCCCACATCGTCCTCGTCGGGCGGGTTCCCCACAGGAGACGGAAGCAAAGACCCGTGAATACTTGAGGCAAATGGAGAACATGGGAAGGGTCGTCCCAGTCCATTATCAAGAACCGTTTCGCAGGGCCTATGGTTGGCAACCCTCGGCAGAGGACTTTCTGATCGATCTTAAAGGCGCCTACCAAGGGGGAGCGGCCGGGTGGTGCTTCCATAACGGCGATACCCGAAAGGCCCCCGATGGGCGACCACGAAGGTCATTCGATCTGAGAGACGGCAACCTATTTACGCAATTGGATTCTGAAGAAAAGCGGGCGATTGAGTTGATTGCGCAGTTTGCGAAGGATGTCCTTATAAAATGAGCGGTATTCTCTCCTGACCAAGAACCTCATTCATTTGTGTATCCTTTTTGTCCGTCAATCTTCTTTTGTCGTTTACTTATTTTTTCCAATTTGGAGTGACTCTCGAGGGGCGGCATTTCTTATCCCATCGCGAGCTTTGCGAGAACGGGTTCCCTTTGTACCCAGCTGACGAGGTCCGAAACGGCACGACCGATTTCTTTCTCATCTCACGAAAAACCTGCAAGTTCAGAGAAGTTTAACACGATAAAAGAGGTAGCCGCTGTTTAACTTGCGGTCTCCGTTAGCAGGCCAAAGTAAAGCATTTCCCCTCTGCGTTCGGTGAGTTGGCGACCGGGTAAACAGGGTAAATCGCTCAAGCATTCAGAACGGTCGAGGAGCCATTCATGTTGCGGAAACTTGGATATCTACCAGTTCTCGGTGTCCTGGGAACCATTGCGGTTTTCACCGTGGGATGTGGGACCGTCATGAGTCCTCTTGACTGGGGGGTTCTGAATTACCCGATTCCTGTCTCACCTTACTTCCAGGACAAACTAGAGGACAAGGCTTGGGAGGAAGAACGGTATAAAAAGATGCCGATCCTGCCTCCCCTCGTTGAGGGGGCGCCGCACGTGGCCCTGGACGAGCCTTCTGATGACGAAGTTATGCGGGCACTGGAGAAGGCCCGCCCCCTTGAGGGTGGCTTGCCATTCTTGCATGAAGTCCAGCGGAGCAACGTGCGGATTGTCAAGGAGTTGATTGCCGACTCGATCGATCCGCCTCGAGTTTATCCACTCGTCGGTCCGGCCCAGCTTCATCACGTCCATTGGAAGTGCACCGTCTATTTCACTGAGACCACCAAAGTGGGTTGGCCTATTCCTTACACCGTAAAAAACGAAGACGCAGTTGAGGTGATCTACATTGACCACGATCACCTCCACATGGTGGGAAATGTGGACGGGGGGCCGAGCAGCAACTATTGAGGCAACGTCTAGACAAGCCGCACAATTCAATCAAAACAACAGAAAGCCTTTCGGAAACGGACCTCCGAAAGGCTTTTTTCCTTTGATGGGGCGAATGAGATACTTAGAACTGGCGATTTGTGGCTGTTCCGTTCCCAACACCTAAGTCGGCCTCGATCGCCCGAGCCTTGTTACTGAATGTGAAAGGTTCCAGTGTGGGGTCTGTGGGGCGAGCTTGGCGAGCCAATGTGGAGAGATCGTTCGGCTCCGGTGACTGGCCACGAAGGTCCAACGTAGCGCAACCGGAGTAGCATGTCAAAGAAATCACACTAACACAGCTCGTAATCACGAGTTTTTTAAGTACCTTGCTTTTCATGGAACAGCCCATTGCTCTCGCCCAGGGATTTGGCCCAAACCCAAATACTGGCCAAGTGGCCACCCAAAAACACGCGGACAGGTTATCCGCTCTTTCAAGATGGCGGGAACTATCCTCAAATCCATCCGATATTTCAAGACCAATTTTTATGCGAACGATGCTGACGAGCTCGCCGTATCCGAATCCTCTACGTAGTGATTGACAGACCATACCTGTCCGGCGCAAACTGGTAGGCGGTATGGGGGTGACTGAACGAGGTTCTGATCTCGCGGAAAGGAGATAGTCATGGCCGATTCCACTCGACGTCAGTTTTTGCGATCGGCAGGGACCGCCGGAATCGGTTTGACGGTTTCTGTGTCCAAGTCAACGAGAAGGGCCATCGGCGAACAATCGGCCCCTGTAGTGGTTCCGTCTCCCAACGAGAAACCCGCCTTGCTAGGAGGGAAACCCACGGTAACCGGCCAATGGCCCCATTGGCCGTGGGTTTCCAGTTCAGATGAAGAAGCTGTGCTAGAGGTTGTTCGGGCAGGGCGGTGGTATCGTAGTCGATCGGTTGAGCAATTCGAGGAGGAATACGCAGCGCTCAATTCGGCCCGGTATTGTATTGCAACAGCGAGCGGCACCACGGCCCTGGTGACTTCTCTCGGAGCTCTCGGCGTTGGACCAGGAGATGAAGTGATTGTGCCGCCGTTTACGTTCCTGGCGACCGTCACATCGGTCCTCCTGCATTATGCGATGCCCGTTTTCGTGGATTCGGATATCAACACCTTTTTGATGGATGCGGAGAAGTTGGAATCGGCAATTACGGAAAGGACAAAGGCGATTATTCCGGTTCACATTGGCGGAAATGTGGCCAATCTGGATCGTATTCTGGCGATTGCCGAGAAACACCGTCTGGCCGTCGTCGGCGACGCCTGTCAAGCCCATCTTGCCGAGTGGAAGGGCAAGAGTGCTGGTAGTTGGGGAACCACCGGATGTTATAGTTTTCAGCTCAGTAAGAATCTCTCGTCCGGCGAGGGTGGCGCCATTTTGACTAATGATGAAGCCATGGCCGACGCTTGCTTTGCCTTTCACAACTGTTACCGCAAGCGTACAAGGGCCAGCTTGGAAGCTAAATATCACTTTGGGCGAAACGCCAATTTCCGCATGACGGAATTTCAAGCGGCCTTGTTGCTCAATCAAATGAAAGGCATCAAGGAACGGGCACAATTAAGGAGCGACAACGCTGCTTATCTGACGACTCTATTGGCGTCGATTCCGGGGATTCACCCGGCCAAGGAATACTCGGGGTGCACGCGAAATGCGTATCATTTGTACATGTTTCGGTATGATCCCAATGAGTTTAACGGCCTGCCGCGGAACCGTTTCGTGAATGCCCTGCGGGCGGAGGGCGTGCCGTGTTCACCGGGATATGCCCCTTTAAACAAAGAGCAGTTCCTGATGGACGCCCTGCATTCCGAACCCTACGTGCGAGTTTACGGCCGTCAAGCGATTGAGCAGTGGCCGGAGCGCAATCAGTGCCCGGAAAACGACAAATTGTGCGAGCAGGCCGTTTGGTTCTATCAGACGGTCCTTCTGACGGATCGCACGCGGATGGAGCAGATTGCCGCGGCCATTCAAAAAATCAAGAAATTCGCCGGCGATTTGCAGAAGTCCTGAAGTCTAGACGTTGCTCTAGGTTATCCATTTTCGGCATTTCAAGGCTGTACGGACCACGGTTAAGGCGCTTCAGTCAGCGCCCAACGGCTATTTTCCGCTCAAGGTGGCTACTGCCTGGACAAATTTCAGGTTTACGGGCCTCGAATCGCCGTACACCTCTACGCGGTTGGCTACTATTCTCGCCGGACCGTAAAGAAGCGGCGGAATTCCTTTTTATGTCCATCCTTTTCAAGAATAATAACCACCAGTCCTTCTTCCCCACGAGGGTTAGCTCGGCATCCGAATCGACCATCACCTGCGACCTCTACCTTGGACGTGTTCACCGTGACCGTTGTCCCCGGCTCGACAACACCGCGGACCTCTAAATTGATCGGTCCGTGGATTAGGGTGGCGCCGTCATCTGGCTCGGTTTGGACTAATCCCAAAGGTTGTCGATCCGCGTCGAGGATTTCGTTGACAATTTGTTCCCGAGTCTTCCAAATAATCTCCGGAGTTTTTGGGGTCCCGTGCAGACTGGGCACGACACGTCGGGCCAGCTCGGTTGCCCTACGTTTTGGTTCGTACCATGCTGCGGCAGGACCGAGCCGTTTTTTGACCTCGGTCAGTTTTTGCTCAAGTAACCAAAGGTATTCGTAGTCTTCAAGGCTCTCCCTTTGAATCTCCCAACGAATCGAATCGAGGGGCCCCAGCTTGCCCGGATAAACGACGTGAGTATCACCCGGCGGTAATCGGTCCGACGGCGTCCCGAAAGGGTCGTCTCCCCAATAATTCCAACCCCAGTGGAGATAGCCTTTTAGGTCATCAACATAGTTGATCCAGTGCAGAATCCGCACGCAGGTTGTGGGGTAATCCAGAAAACGATTTGGATACACATTGCCATAAGGGTGGCAGCAGATGTAATACCAAAACTCGACTTGGCCCGACCGCTTGAGAAATACACTACGCCAGGTGTCCCATTGTGACAACTTTGGGATCCAGATTTCCAGGGCACCGTCGAAGTCGATGGTTTCAATGGCATCAATTCGTCGGAGACGCGGTGCCGCACGATGAACTAGCTCCGAGGCTGCTCGCCACGAAGCGACATTTTGAATCGCTGGTTCATCGGAAATGTGGATGGCGGCCTTTTCAAGCCAACCTTTTGCTTCAAGGTGCCGTTCGAGGTCGGCAAGCAGGAGTTTCAATCCTCGCTCGTAGTCCAAGGATACGGTTTCCCCGGTCGATTTGTCCTTTGCCCGGAGGTTCGACAATTCTACAGGTCCGCCCCAGCCTCCCTTGGGGTGTCCCACATGGGAGATCTCGATGAGATCTGCCACCCCCATTTTCTCAAACAGTTCCACGAACCGATCAAAGCGAGAATAGTCAAATGTCAATTGTCCATCAGGATTCCTTGTTACCTCAATCAAGGTCCAAGGTGTAAGAACCACATTTTGGCGGTGTTGGCCCATGTTCTGGGCGTACTTCGCTAGGATATCCCAATAGGCATCGGACCATATTTCGACCTGATGGGCCTTGGCGATATTTCCCGGGCTGAACCAATTGGTCACGAACAGATGACGCTCGTCAGGAAGAGCGAAAGGAAAAACGTGCAATTCGACTGGGATCTTTGCTTGGTTGCCGTCCGCAACAATCGCCAACTCCCCGTGATAGACCCCTGGGACAGTTCCCGGAGGGATCCAAAACGTCACCCAAATTGGTTGGCTTGTCTCGGCTGCTAGGCTGATCTCGGTCTCGTCCAAAAGCGGGTCGGGGATTTCGCAAGGCGCGGCTGCCACACGGATTCGCTCGGCATTTGGCGTGTTTGCCTTGAGTGGAATATAGCCGACGAACCGCATGCGAACACTCTCGGCCGGCAGGATCGCTCCGTTTTCTGGATTGCGAAATTCAGACGCCCGAATTGTCAGCCGTTTGATTTCTCTCGCGGTTCGCACAGCGACTTGGGCAGATTCATATTCGTTTTGGGCTGCCTTCACAACTAACGGAAGTTGAATATCCTCTGGCGGCTGGGCATCACGAAGCACTTTGACATGGACATCAACCGGCCAAATGACAACGGGGAGTTTGTCCTCCGATCGCCCGGCAACACTCCACAAACACCAGGCGAGAACGCCGAGGCAAAGGGGTCGTATCTTCATGGCTTGTCCCTCCTACGCGCAGGTTACTTTGAAAATGTGTTCCGATAGGATCTTGGGTACTACATCACTTTGACGACAGCCCATTGTAGCAATGTAATCGGTGGTGGACATCGGACTTTCCCGATTTGGACCGGCCCACTCCTCCGTTCACGCGAGCTTCCGGTCGGTACCAAGCTTGTGCGCGCTGTCTGTGGTGAAAGCGGGACCCTCAGTTTCATTTCGCCTTGACGGGCCCGTCAAAAATTGGCAAACTGCCTGTTGTTAGGCGTTGGCCCGCAAGGCACCCGTTATCCGCGGGGTCACGAAGGAAATGGTCTGTCCCGCAAAGAGTGCAATTTCTATGGGGTTAATGTCAGATTCGCCCTACAGCTCGGTGCGATAAGCAGAGGGCTGTATTCTGCCTTCCTAAGGCATGCAAGCACGTTATCTAGCAAGTGACAAGGAGGTTTTTATGACAAAACACGGAAGTAGCCGGGGCATCCGATCACAGGTTTATTGGCTTATTTGGGCATTCTGTGTGCTCATTCCTGTGTTGGCAGGATGTAATAGTGGCCCATCCCAGGAGCAACCAAAAGGTGGGGAACAGCCGGCCGCTAGTAATTCTTCCCAAAACCTGCCGCAGGTTTCTCAATCTGAATTGCAGAAAGTCACTGGTGATCCTGTATCCGCAGTAAAGGTTTTTCTTGAGGCGGTTCGCACGGGAGATGACGAAAGGGTGGTAGCGCTCTTTTCAGAAGAGGCTCGCAAGCAGGCGGGCCAGCTCAATCGCCAATTTGCGCCTGTCGGTAGCGATACCGCGCGGTATGAGGTTTTTGAGGACGTTCAATACCTGGCGCCGGATGGAGCCCGCGTGCGGACGCACTGGACCGATCTCGATTCACGCGGTCAGCCCCGCACTGATGAAATCACCTGGATGCTTCGGAAAGAGGCGAACGGATGGCGCGTGGCGGGAATGGCTACGGTGATATTCGAAGGCGAGCCGCCACTTCTCCTCGATTTTGAGAATATGCAAGAGACCCTCCGTAAGGTCGAAATGTTGTCGGAGGAAATTGAACGCCGGCAAGAAGCGGCTCAAAAGGTGGCGGCCAAGCAAGAATGGGAAGACGCCGGAGCAGAAAACCAGGCGTCAGGCCAACTGCCCAACAGCCCACAGCAAGACCCAAGCGCAGCAGACTTGCCCGCCGCTCCGGGCGTCAACGACGGCTCGACCATGACGGCCCTTAAGCCGGACGAACCCATCACAAGAGAGTAACGAATCGGGTGACTCCGCCCCAAGCCGGCGCCGCCAGGACCTCGTGCTACGCCGTCTTGGCCGTTGGGAATAACGACCGCAAGAACTTCTGATTGTCACGGTAACAGTCCACCACAGATCGCCCTTTAACCGTGGCGGCCTCAATAATCAACCAGTCGTAATAGCCGATTTCGCCGAGGACATCACGAATCTTTAGGAAGTCGATTGGTCCTTGGCCGAGCAAATGGTTGTATTCCTTCATGTGAATTTGGCAGATTCGTTCGCGTCCCAGACGGCGTAGCTCGGCGAAGATGTCATATCCGGCGTAATGCATATTTGCCACATCGTAATAGACTTGGACCGCCGGTGAACCCACACCGTCTAGAATCCTGAGGTGGTCATCCACATTGAGCGTGCTTTCGACTCCTAAGATTACCTGCTTTTCCTCGGCCTTTGGAGCAAGTTGTTTAAGTCGCCGAATGACCTCATCTTGTAAATCTCGTTTACCTTTGATATCGCCCTTCCCAAAGAAGGCCAAAAGGACAATCTTCTGGCCCATGGCGGCCATCACATCGATGCAATCGCTCACCCACTCTACGGTTCTTGGATCGCTGGAAAACGGAATGTTGTTGAGCACACCCATGGCCAAGGATGCGATCTCCACCCCTGTCTTGGCCGCGGCTTCCGCGTACTGTTGGCGAACCTTTTGGTCACGGAGGTCATAGCTCCCGCCGGGTTCGCCGAAACTCACTTGTACACCGTCCAGACCAATTTCCTTGGCAACCTCGAAGGCACGAATATCCTGTCTCGCTCCGATGGACCAATCGCAGGCACCAATTTTGTATAGGCGGTTCTGGTCTGCGAGCAATGGCCGAAGTGAAGAACTGGCCAACAAACCTCCCACTGACGTGAGCATCTCGCGACGTGTCAACGGCATCGTTGAGTCTCCCTGCAAGCAGCTCAAAAGGGACAACTTCTTGCAAACACGAAATCTAGTTTAATCCAAGGGCGCGGGCATTACTATCCAACGAGAAGACACCCGAAGGTTCGTGGGAAAAAACAAAAAATTAAGAGCCTATCCCATAATCTCTCGTCACCCGTACGGCGGGAGAGGGGTCGGGGGTGAGGGCGGCTCGAATCGCTGAAGGTTTTCTCGATCGCCCCAAACGATCGATTGCCCTCACCCCAACCCTCTCCCAGAGGGAGAGGGGGACATTTGCGATAGACTTTAAGGTAGGGGTTACTGGTTGGCAAGCCAGGGTTTGGAGCGAACGCGTTCAGGTTCACTCAAAGGGTGCTCAAAGCCGGGAGGCCGTCCACCGTCGATCGCAGGGGCAGTGCGGTCCTCGGGATACGGGTCGAAACCTTTCCAATAAGACGTCATCGACGAGTCACGGGTTTGATACACAGCTCCCCCGCCGGTACAGCCGGTTTGGGCGAGCACAGAGAGAATTAAGCAAATTACCAGGAAAGTTCTCATGGTTTTCTCTCACACCTTATGGGTAGGTGTGAAAATCATCCCATAAAACCTGAAAAGAAACAATCGAAGTTTGGTGCTTTTCTCACTGGAGGGACTATGACCACTTGACGGATTTCGCTTAGATTCAATAATATCCTGTAAGGAAGATCAACGATTCAGCATGAAGGATCGGCTTCCGCGGACCTTTGAATGTACTAGGAGTGATTTATGAAAGGTGACGAAAAGATTCTCAAGACCTTGAACGAGCTTCTCAAGGACGAGCTGACGGCCATCGTGCAATATGTAGTCCATGCCGAGATGTGTGCGGACTGGGGCTATGAACGGCTACACGAGGCCATTGAGAAGCGATCCCGGCAGGAGATGAAACACGCCGAGAGTCTGATCGAGCGGATCATTTTCCTTGAGGGCACCCCGATTGTATCTCAGGTCGGTGACGTCCATGTGGGGCCAGATGTGCAAACGCAGCTTCAATCCGATCTCAATGCTGAGATGGGGGCCATCCAGGCGTACAACAAGGCCATCCAATTGGCTATGGACTTGAACGACTCGGTAACTCGGGATTTGCTCGAATCGATTGCTAAGGACGAGGACGATCATATCAACTGGATCGAGGAACAGCTGGCCCAGATCGAACAGATGGGCCTGCCCATGTACTTGACTACCCAGACGAAGGACTAACGGCAGCAAGAGAATTCTTCGACGTTGGTATTGGCCCCGTAAAGCGTTGCTATCCGGTAACGGTTGACCGTGCCCGCGTATTGTTTTGACGAACTGGCTTTTGACATCTGGATTGCCGAGCTTATCCAGTTTTCTTAATTTACGCCAATCGAGTCTTTTGAGAAACAAGAGTTGATTGAGGTCCCTGGTCGCCGGGGTTGGCGGGGTTGGTGCGACGCGGACGTTGAAGGAGGGTACAATCGGAAGAAAAGGGTTATACGAGCAGTCGGGGTTAACCAGGCCTTCTTCGCCACGAAGCGAAGAAGAGGTTTGTCTTCACATGATTGGCCGAGCGCGATCGTACCATGTCCCAAGACAAATTGAGACGTCGCATTGCATGGGAAGCGGCACGGCTTATATATTTTCGTGAGGAAACGGAATACCACCGCGCCAGGACGAAGGCGGCCAGACGGATTTGTCGCGGCGAGGCGCCTCTGGGGGACTTACCGACAAATCGTGAGATCCGGGAACAGATCGAGGCTGTGGCGCGAGCCTTTGAGGGGGAACGCCGGGGTGTTGAGGTCGGCGAAATGCGGCTCGAGGCACTCCGAATCATGCAGATTCTGAAAGAGTACCAGCCTTATCTTGTCGGCGGTACGCTCACCGGTCATGCTCGTCGAGGCTCGCCGATCGACATCCACATTTTCTCCGACAGCGTTGAGGCGGTTCAGGACACGCTACAAAAGTCGCACATCCCGTTTGAGATTGTCAACAGACCAGGTGAAACAGCAGGCTCCGAGAAAAGTTGTGTTTGTTTTCACGTCACATCCCGGTTTGTCTGTCGGCTAACTCTGTATCCGGCGGCGATGGTCGGTCAACTACCGATCAATGTGACGACCGGGCAGCCGATTCAACG
>Ga0209508_1001589_pt1 | contig 17158 bp, 15 predicted proteins | sample AD_UKC129_MetaG_FD_184427 | JGI IMG/M metagenome (GOLD analysis project Ga0209508, IMG submission 184427) | Active sludge microbial communities of municipal wastewater-treating anaerobic digesters from Canada - AD_UKC129_MetaG (SPAdes) (version 2) | ecosystem: Engineered > Bioreactor > Anaerobic... | reverse complement strand
GGTCTTACCAGCGTGGGGGATTATTTCATGGCTTACTATGCTTATGGCTGTTCCTCCCTCACTTCTCTTGCTGTCCCGGACACTAGCGGTCTTACAAGCGTGGGGACTTATTTCATGTATTACTATGCTTATGGCTGTTCCTCTCTCGCTGAGCTGGTACTACCCGCTGTCGGGTGGTTCAAGGATAACAACGTAAACTGGAGTGTCCCCGCCGGTAGATTGGGGGTTCTCAAAGGGCGTGTGCTTAATCCGGACGATTTAAGCGACTGGAAAGCATTAACAGTGTCAGGCAAAACGCTCCATACCAACTATATTCGTAACCCCGATCTTGTATATTATGAGGGTGTGGAGCCTGCCCAGGGCGAAGCTCATATCACAGCAACTTCAAAACTCTCAGTTTCCGGGCGTAAAATTGCCAAAGCAGAAGCACTCGTAACGGCTGTAACCGCAATAACAGCACAGGGCAAAAAGATAGCTAAAGCACAAGTGCATATGACCGCCATTACCGTTTTAAGTGTATCAGGCGTAGGCGAAGAAATACAGGTCGAGCAGGGGCAGGCGCATGTCAAGGCTTTAAGCTCTCTTGATGTAGCTGGTGAAAAACGGGCAAGATCGCCTCCTGCTGTATTGACAGGCGAAACAGAATTAAATGCAGAAGGCAGGAAGGTTGCCAAAGGGCAGGTTACCCTTACTGCTACAAGTGAAATTAAAGTCACTGGCAGGAAGGTTGCTAAAAAGGATATTAGCATAACTTCTGACAGTGATATATCTATTCAGGGCAAGAAAACAGCTAGGGGAACCGCCAGACTAACGGGCAAAACCGAACCTCAAACAGAAGGCAGGAAACTTGCCAAAGCAGAAATTCGCTTTACTGCCGATAGTGAATTAAGTGCAGAAGGTAAGAAGGCTGCCAAAGGGCAGGTAAGCCTTGCCGCCACAAGCGATATTAAAGTTACTGGCAGGAAGGTTGCTAAAACTTCAATTCCTCTTATTGCCGAATCTGGAACAACAGTAGAAGGGCAGAAAATAGCCAAAGGCACTATTACTATAGATGCCCAAAGCGATATTAGCGTTTCAGGTAATGCGATAATTTCTGCTCCCGGAACAGCGCATATCACAGCAGAAAGCAAAACTACTGCTGAGGGCAAGAAAACCGCCAAAGGAACTGCCGAACTAACAGGCGAATCTGGACTTCAGGCGCAAGGTAGCAAAACTGCTAAAAGGCAGGCTACCCTAACCTCAAGCAGTAAATTATCTGTTCAGGGCAGAAAATTAGCCCAGCAAGAAATCAGCTTTACTGCCGGTAGCGAATTAAGTGCAGAAGGCAGGAAGATAGCGCAGGCGGAAGTCCATTTAGACAGCGAATCAAAAATTGAAATCGAAGGAAAAGCAATAAAGCAAGGAGCGGCTGAAATAAAAGCCTTTTCTTCGATCGATGTGGATGGTAGGGCGGTTATTCCTTTTGCTGGGGCAGCACATATTAAGGCTACCTCTGAAACAAAAGTATCTGGCAGGAAAATAGTAAAAGGCGAAGCTAATGTCACAGCGAACAGCGAAACCAATTTAACAGGGCAGAAAATAACCTCCGGTGAAGCTAAATTAACCGCCAATTCTAAGCTGACTGCACAGGGCAGAGCAGTTAAACAAGGCAGGGCTGCCTTAACTGCCACAAGCGAAATTACGGTAGAGAGTTACGGAGAAGTTCACGACATAACCGGAGAGGCGCATGTTAAGGCCGTTAGCAGGCTATCTGCAGCCGGTAGGAAGATAATTACCGGCAAGGCTGATATTAAGACAGATAGCGAAATAAATGCTCAAGCCAAGACCCGCAGACAGGGGCAGGCGGTTATCCCTGCCATAAGCGAAATGGCGGTGAAGGGCAAATACGAACCGCCTTACAAGCAACTAATTGTTGCTTTATCTCTCCAAGAGCGTGAAGTTGGATTAGATGTACAGGAACGTAAGCCAAGCTTATCTATTCAGGAACGTGAAGTGAAACTGGAGGTGGATAAAATGCCTCTTATCGGAGATACAATCAGGCTAAAAGGTGAGTTTAAGGATTTTGACGGGGAATATGTTGATCCTGAAGATGTGAAGGTTGTTATTTATAACAGCCGATACAAAGAGGTTGAAGAATATGCCCCTGACCGTACTGCATTAGGCAAATATCATCTTGATTATACTGTGCCTTCTGGCACTACAAATATTATGTATTTTGAGTTTAAGGGAACTATTGGAGGCAAGCCGGTATTGGGACGTAGCAGTTTTAAGAGAATATGGGCTAAGTAAAAGGTGGTGATAAATTGGCATTTTGGAACAAAATATTTCAACGTGGCAGAAGCATGGCTGACCCTATCCCTACGGGAAGGAAAAGCGCAACAGGGATAAATTCGCATGGAATATTGTCGCCTTATCGTTCCCGTATAGCTGATATTCTTGGGGAATTAAGAAGAATCCCCGATGAAGCTAATGCAATTGATTTTCTCGGAAAAAAGGTTCCTGATGTGTCAATGGCACTATGGAACTTTTTACGTCTAGCCAACCAAGGGCATGAGATGAAGTTTTATGATTTTCGAGATAAAGAAAAACGATTGCCGGATGTGGAGGCGCGATGGAGAGAGTTTGCCGCCAGGATAAATGAGATTTCCAATTCCGGTATGGACGGGTTGATAGATATTCTGCACCAGCTTGCTTTTATAAGAGGGGCGCAGGCTCTTGAAGTGGAGGTCAGCAAAGATAGGACGGAGATAGTTGATGTTCACCCCATCATACCGCAGACTATTTATTGGGAATTAGAAGAACGCAATGGTAGAAAGGTATTTATTCCTTACCAGCAACAGTTTATGGGAAAGGTATCGTTGGAGAAGGGTAAAGCCAACTTTTTTTGGGTGCCTACTGATCCAGACCCTGGAGATCCGCGTGGGAATTTGATATTAAGCCCTGTGCTTCAAGCCGTTGATTTTCAGATACAGACATTGTTGGATTTGCAGGCCGTTTTACACCATCAAGGATGGCCTCGTAATGATATAAAGATAATTTTAGAACGAGTTATGAACGCCATGCCGCAGGAAGTGAAGGCAAGCGCAAAAGCGCAGAAGGAATGGTTGCGCCAAAAATGGGAGGAAATAGTAAATACGATGAACAATCTTGAGCCTGATGATGATTATATTCATTGGGATGATATTGAAATTAATATGAATCAGGGTGGCAATGTTGGAAGAGGGCTTGATGTTAGAGCGGTAGCTGAATTGGTAGATGTGCAGACAATTAGCGGCACCAAGCAGATGGGGGTATTCATGAATAGGACTGGTGCTGGTGTGACGGAGACATTTTCTACCGTTCAATTTCGTATTTTTACTTCTGGATTAAAGTCAGTTCAACGTGGCAGCAAAAGGATTATAGAGGAAGTGGCAAGGTTATGGCTGAGGGTTAGTGGTGTACAAGCGATCCCACACTTTGAGCATAATGCAATAGATTGGCGAAGCGAGCTTGATGTTATTAAAGTTAAATTAATGCAGGAAGAGTTTTGGGCGATTGCCCAATTAATGGGTTGGGTTGATGAAGATAAAGCGGCGCAAGAGGTTACAGGTGTGGAGAAGGCGGCTGGTAAGCCTATAGAAGACAGGGTAAGGGTAGCATTTAGTGCGGGAGGTGTTGCCGGTAGTGCAAAGGACGACAGCAAGGGTGGAGTACGGAAGAGAGAAGATTTGTCCGATTTGCGGGGAATTTATGGTGGTAGCCATCAAAGGAAAATTGATATGTGGAGCGTGCGGTAATAATTACGGTAAAAGAGAATGGATACGGAAAAGAAAGGTGGTGGATTAGATGCCTGTAGTTCCTTATAGTAGGTTCCCACTTGCGGATAGAGATATGTCATGGTCGTTTACTGCCGCTGATGGGAATAGGTTGATTGAAAGCGGCGGGTGGGCTTTGTTTAAGAGAGTCCATACGTGGTTTGACGATTCTGAGGGCAGCACACCGGAAAACAAAGGAGCGTATAAACTTCCTCATCATAAGTACGTCGGAGATGTTGTGAAAACAGTATGGCGTGGAGTTGCCGCTGCAATGGCTGCTTTGAAGGGTGCCAGAGGCGGTGTTGATATTCCTTCTGCTGACCGAAGAGGAGTTTATAACCATTTAGCAAGGCATTATCGGGAATTTGATGAGGAACCACCCGAATTCGATAGGATTTACGAAGACTACGAGTTCAGAGAATTGCTTGAACGGTGGGGATTCGATGAATTTGAGATTGAAGAGATGATGGAGAACTATCAACCGAAAAACGAAGAGCAACTTTCTATCGAATCGTATAACAGACCTTTTGGTATGCCGACAGATAAACAGCTTGAAAAAATTAATGCTTTAGCCAAAAGACCTCTTAAGAAAGAAGAGGTTTTTGTTTTCCATAATAAAATGATCGGTGACAAGCTAATCGAGGAAAGGAATCTCAAAATCCATAAGTCTTTGTTGGAGGTATTTAGAGAAGACGCAAAATCAGGTATTGCATTTATGCTTGACCATCCCTGGGCTTCTTCTGGACTTTTTGGTATGGGCGGCAGACCAAGAACCGCCTATGCTTATGGTAGGAGTTTTGATGCCGTGCTAAAGAAAGGTGATATTGAAGGCGAAACATGGGCGCTTTATGGAGACTTTTATATTGTTCGTAATAGAGTAAAAGAAGGCATCAATACTAACGATATAATTGCTGATATAGAAGATGGTGTGCTTTTCGACACTTCGATAGGCTATGGCGCAGATACGCTAGAATGTTCTATTTGTGGCAACGATATAAGAGATGCCGCAAATTGTGAACATTTGCCAGGAAGAATGTATGACGGAGAGCGATGCTATATTATAGTTAAGCCTCCTGGTTATTTAATGGAAAATTCTGGTGTGTTTGATGGCGCCTATGAATCGGCTGGGATACTTTCGGTAACAGGTGAAACTATTTCTGTTTCTGGTGGTATTATTCCTGTTACTGATTTTAAATCATTGCGGCCTGACAAGCCTTTGTTTCATATCTATAGCGCCGCAAGAAATCGCTTAGCAACTTTTATGAGGAGGGATGATTTAGAGGCAAGAAAAACTATGTTCACTGTTACAGATACTATGAAGGGAGGTATGGGCAAGTTGAGTGACGTAAAAGTAAACATTTGCGATGGTAGCGGTAATGTTTTAGAGACGCTTACCATTAGCAATGAATTAACAAACATTAATGTAGAGCAATTTGCTAAGTATTTTAAAACAGAAGCGTATCTTAATAAGCAGGACGTTGTGGAATTTTTAGGCAAGGAAATGCCTGCTGTTGAGCTTTTGAAGTATGCCAAAGAAGGTGAGGCATATTTGTCCGCGCTTCGTCAAGAGGCTAAAGAATGGGGTATCAGGGCGAAAGGTGATGAGTTTAACGCAGAAGCGTGGGAAGCCAGGTTTGCGGTATCAGATTCTAAAGAACTTAAAAATTTCATTGAAACATTTAAAGTAGAGGCCGAGGCGGTTATACCGGCAGGCAGACAAACCGATCCGAGATCTAAAGCGCTTGTGGGTAAAGAAAGTGATATACCTGATGAAGCCTTCAAGGCGTAATTTGTGTAAAAATTAAGAAAGGAGTGAATGTAAGTGGCTAGAGGCGGACTTGATTTTGAAGGTATCCGTTATAGCGGTGTTACCTACAAAGCAAATTCAGCTCTTGTATCTGCGGTTCTTGCCGCCAGAGGATGGGAGAATGATGGGCGTAGTGCTGTGCTAGATAAGGCTGTAACAATTACAGGTAACGGAGAAGTTGGTTTTGGTAGCGCCGGTGATGTTTTGCTTGGCAGGATACAACAGTACGAATTTGATGGGTATGTAACTGTGCAAGATACTGGTTATACGGAGTTGCCGGGCGTTTCTGGAAATTTGCCCAATCCTGGTGATTTTGTGGTTGTTAATGGTAGTGGTGCAGTTATAGCTTCTGTTGGTGCTGTTGGTCCTGCAAGGGCGGTAAGTATTGACAGTGAAAATTTTAAAGTAACGGTATTGCTTGGTTAATCATGTTGAAAGAAAGGAGAGTGAATTAAAGTGCCTGAAATTAAGTTGGATCGCAGGATGTATGATCAGGTAAGACATGACAGGATAACTCTTTCTCAATTATTAGAGAGGATGGATCCTTCTCCCGAAGGTTCCGCGCTTGATGCTTTTGAGCGTCAGTTAAAGAGACTCGGTATAAAGACTAAGATGGTGCAGAAACCAAATGGAGATGTTGTTTATCCTGACACTGTGGAAGCGTTTTATCGTACCGAAGAAAGCGCGGTGTTGTTCCCTGAATATATTGCTCGTACGGTTAGACAGGCTATCGTAGAGGATACCATGTTGCCGTATCTTATTGGACAATCAACGGTTATCCCTGGAGATACCTACCGCACATTTTACGTAGACGATCAGCCGCAAAAGCAGAAGAAGAAAAGAGTAACTGAGGCCGCTGAACTGCCCCGTGTGACAATCAAAGGTAGAGAGCAAGTAGTGAAGCTGTATAAGTTCGGCCGTGCTATTGAAGCTTCGTATGAAACGATTCGCAGGATGCAGATTGATATGCTGGCGCTTCATGTAAGAAGAATTGCGATAGAGACAGCAAAGGATAAAGTTGAAGAGATCATTGATGTCATTAAAAATGGTGATGGCAATGATAATGCCGCTCCGGTATATAAGCAGAAGGCCGATCTTTGGGGTGGGGCGACGGAAAACAAGGTTTCTCCTGAAGGTTTTCTGTTGTTCCTGATGCTGTTTGAAGAGTTCCCCTGCGATACGATTATTGCGGCAAAGGATGCGTTTATAGAGCTGGTAATGGCTAACATACCGAACCTTTCCACCATCGATCTGATTAAGCTTCTGGCAACTGGAACCAGTTTCGGTGTAAATCTTACCGTACCGCAGCTTCCGAACGGTGACGTAAGGTTGTTCTGGCATAAGGATGTACCTAGTAAGCAAATATATGGCATTAACAGAAATTTCGCTATTGAGCAAATAACTGAAGCTGGTAGTGATATTAGCGAAACTGATAAATTTATTACCAGACAAACCAGTGTATTGACTATTTCTGAAAATAACGGATACTCTAAAATATTTACTGAGGCTACCAAGATTCTGCGGATAGATCAATAAGGGAGTGATCCCTTATGGCGAATAGGATATTACTTGAAGTGGGTTGGCAAGGGCGGATACGGAGCAAGTTGGGCGTAGATGAAGCCTATTTGCCTGATCCAGTAATTGAAAAGCCAGAATTTATAATAGTAGCAGAGACAAATATTATTAGCGAGGTTCCTGATTATGACAGCTTAACGGGGGATCAGGTAGTTTACCTCGAGAATGCCGTGGTATGCGAATGCGCTGCTTTATTATGTCCCATAATGAAGTCTTTGCTTCCAGTTAGAGAGGTTGGACCTCATGCCACATTCGAGGTTAATGTAGATTGGGATAAGAGGCGGACTGAACTAGAAGCGGAAAGGGATGCGTCTATTGCAAAGATAGTATTTATGCCTTCCGTGCCTCATTTTGGCAGAAGTAAGAGTAGGTGATAAGCATGGCCTATGCTAGAAGGTTTTTAGAGGCGCATGGACAGGATTGTAAGATATTAAGAACTCCTGTTGTTGATACAAAGATTAGTATAAAACGATCTACCAGGGCCATCAGAGACTTTGGCGCAAGAGAGGCGCATTGGGAAGGTTTGATACCGCTTGAGGTAAATCTTCAAAGCGGAGAATTATTTGAAATAGATGGGAAGAGGTATCTTGTTCAATCTGTTGTTTTTGATCCCGCTTCCCGGGAAACTGCATGTTATGTTGTTAAAACAAATTGCGTTTTGCAACATCAAAGACAGGTTAGAACGGTTGATAAAACAACGAAGATAGCAAGCGTATCATGGGACACTATAAATGAAAATATAGATTCTTACGGCGAAATTGTCACTGTAGAGATGAGACACAGGGACCCCGGTATACTTCAGGCTACCAGGTATATCTTTCAATTGCCCAAAGCATTGGATGTACGGCAACTTGATCGTATTGTATTCAATGATGATAATTACAGAGTGGATGCTATTAATGATGTTGGTATGGAGGGGGTAGTGAGAATACAGGTTAGCGAAGACAACAGGACGTGATGCGGATGGGATAAGGTTTGATACGTTTAATTGCCTTCTTGAGCTTTCTGTTTATATCATGTCAGCGTTGAAGAAGATACAGAAAGTATACATGGACGATGCTAGGGCTGGTATGAAATTCCCACGTGCACGGGAAGAGTTGACAGCGGGCGAATTGGAAGTTCTATCTGGCAGGATGGCAATTACTGTCATAGGTGGCCCATGGGTTGCGATGGACGAATATGGTACTGGTAGCCTTATGGACGCCGATAACCCTGCTTATGAAGATTATGTTAACAGCTTTTTATTCAACCCGTTGAGGAGAAGGCGTGAATATGGGTTACAGGGCTATCCCAAGGTTGGTAGACCCAAAGGAAGTTACGTTGATATTTTCGGCAGGACGATGCATTCGAGCGGTAAGTTTGCAGGTCTAGATTTGGAAAGGCTTGCGGAGAGAGGAGTATTGCCGAAGACATTTTTGGCTACGCCTCCTACGAAAGCGCTTAGAACTGCCGCAAGGTGGATGCAGAATGGTGAGGCAGTAAAAATATTGCAGGAAACATTGGCTACTTTCCCGTGGGGTAAGTTTTTTGTTGTAACAAAAGATTAATGGCATCACGCAAAGTGGGCCGCGTGGTACAGAAAAAGGCCACTATAATATAAAAAAAGGGGGTTGGTACTATTGTTTTGAGCCGGAGAAAGATATACAGCAAGTTTATATTAAGGTGTTGGAAGATCCTATTATCCTGGAGACAATGGGGTTGCAAGAAGCGCCGCTTGAAGAGATAACACAGAGGATAATGCAGCGTAACGAGTGGGACGATTTGACGGGCAATGCAATGCGTATCAACATTTATTACAGACCTTCAAGACCGACACGCAATGAAATAGTTGAAAACGTGGTTTTACAGGTTGACGTTCATGCGCCAGTACAAAAAGAGCATCTTGCTTATAGGATAATGGGGCGTGTTAAGAGATTGCTCCATAAATATCGGGTAAATGGCAGGACATATTATTTTGATGGTATGTTGGGGGACCTGGCTACAATGCCAGGTTTTGTTTGTGTGGGTAGTAGATTTAATTATTATGCAACTATTTAAAAAAAAGGAGTGATAAAGGTTGAAGGCAATAATTTATCCGAAAGCGGGTAAGATCGCGCTAGCTAAGTATAATCCTGATGGCACCATAAGCTATACTCCTGACAAGATGGTGTTGTGTAATGGTACTGTGCAAAGCATTGCGGCTAATGTAAATATAGCTACCACTGAACTTGCTGACGGGAATGCGGATTTTCCGATGGGGGTTTATGACACTGGCAAGTCGGGGCAAATAGTTGTAACTATGTCCAGTTTTCAACCGGCGTTATATGCGGCATTGATGGGTTCCGCCGTAGAAGAGTTAGCTGATAGCGATTTATGGTCGGTTGAAGAAGAATTGTCAATTCCTACCAGCTCTCCGTATTCAGTGCCACTACAACATACTCCTAAAGCTACTGGTGCTATAGTTTTAGTTGATGCTGACGCCTCGCCATTTGTAAAAGTTTCCAATAGTCCAGCTAAAGGGCAGTTTGCGGTTTCTAACGACGTAGCAACATTTAACAGCGCAGACGCTGGCAAAAATGTGTTTATCACTTACGAGTGGGTGGCTGACGAAGCGATTAAACTTGGGCTTCCTGTAGTTGGTGCGAGGCCGGTTGTGCAGGCTATTATATCTACCGAAGTAACAGATGAGGAAGAAATTAATGTTTACGATGCCAATATTATTGTGGATAAGTGCAAGGCTACCGGCGATATTAACCAGCCGACGCAACAAAGGGAGCCGCAAAGCTGGTCATTCACTCTTGGTGTATTGAAGCCGAGGCCCGGCTATAACCCTGTTTACTGGAAATACGCTTTGAGAAGCTAACGGGAGGTATTGTTGATGGCTAAAAAAAGGGAGGCTGAGCAGCCACTCTCGACATCTGAAATTGTTTCACTTGCCACGATGCTCGGGGGTGGCGATTTTTTTTCTGTTGGAGAGAAGAGGTATAAAGTTAAGCCATTAAAACTTAAAGATATAGATGAATTCCAGAAAGATGCGGTTAACGTCGGCCCGCAGTTATACAGTATGATAAACGAAGAAGCAAGAAGCAAGCTAGAAAAATGGCTTTCCCGACAGGTTTTTGATGCGAATAATGAACCGATGACGTTGCAAAAGGCTATTGATGATGACTGGGATCTTTCCGATTTGAGGCTTTGTGTCCAAAAAATTATAGATTTATCGGGCTGAAGGTTGCCTCTGCCGAAGATGAAGCGAAGGAGCCTGATTGGGCAGAGGCTTTTACTACATTGATGGCCCACTGCTCCACGCAACCATCCGAGTTCCCTGATTTAACGATACCATTTATTGAAGCTGTTTTAAGTAGATTAGGTAAACATATTGAATTAAAGATGGGTGTAAGTTGGGGTTTCAGCATGGCTCCAAGTGAAACTCCGAGTGGTGCTGGCAAAAAGGGTAAAGCTCCGAAGTTGTCGGAGCTTGCTGCTTTTTGCAACAGTTTTCAGGGTTTAGGAAAGTAGGTGATTTAATGGCAGACGGTGGCGGCATCCCTGAAGTAATTTCTAGATTTACAGTTGATTACAGCCCTGCTATTCAGCAAACCAAGCTGTTAGCGGAATATACGCAAATGCTTGATAATCAGCTCCGTAATTTAAGAATAACTGCCGCGGATATTGGTAAGGGTATTAGTGTTGGTTTTCATCAACCAATGCAGAGCGGACAGGTTATTCTTGATCGTCATGGGAAAGTACTGGTCGATCTCAGCTCGAAGGCAGAAAAGGTGGCAGCATCAACTAAAACTGTAGATGTGGTAACAAGAGAACATGTGCGGACTGTACGCCAAACTGCTGAAGCATATAATGTGTTGGCCTCGCAATGGGATCGCCGTGTCTCTTGGTTTTTAGCAGGCGCTGGATTTTATGGTCTTATTCGTCAATTGCGGCAGGCGATTAACACCTTCCGGCAGATTGAGATGGATATGGTTGTTATAGCCAGGACTACCGATGACGTTACGTTTAATCTGCAATTAATGAGAGACGAGCTGCAAAACCTTGGGATGCAGTACGGTTATACCTGGGAAACTGTTTCCGATATTGCTATTAGATGGACTCAGGCTGGCTATGACATGCAGGATACTCTTGAGCAGACAAGAGTGGGATTGCTTGCTCTGAACGTGGCGGAGATGGACGTTCAGATGGCGAGCCAGGGTATGATCGCCATTATGTCTCAATGGGGGTTCACGGCGAAAGAGCTGGAAACGGTTGTAGATAAGCTCAATATTACTTCTGATAATTTTGCCGTTACCACGGGAGATCTTATTGATGCACTTGTGAGATGTTCCGGTGCCGCCAGAGCTGTAGGGTTGACATTTGAGGAAACTATCGGGATAATTACCGCCACTAGGGTTGCTACTGGTAGAGCGGGTAGAGAAGTTGGTAACGCTGTTAATACGATTTTGTCTTTTATAATGAGACAGACGACTATTAATAAACTCATGGAGTCGGGGATTGAGGTATTTGCCGATGCGGCGCAGACGAAATTGCGTCCCGCTATGGAAATCCTTGCCGATATTGCGGCTAAATGGAGCGATAATGTAGAAGATATGCCAGAACAATTGCTGGAAATAGCGGAACAGACTGGTTTTCTATCTGAGGAAATGGCAGAATTGGCTGGTTTGCAACAAGAATGGACGGATTTACAGAAGATTGATATTGAAACCGCGGCCGCCGGTGTAAGGCGGCGTTCTTTCTTTATAGCCCTTTTACGTAATTTTGCACAGGTGCAGGAAGTTGTTAATAACATGCACGATGTTGAAGGTTACTCCATGAGGCAGAATATAATGACTATGGAGACATTGGAAAAACGCTATCAGCAACTTCAAGTCGCCATAGAGCAACTGGCCGTTACTCTTGGTGATATATATTTAATGGATCTTTTGAAAATAATGGTAGATTTAACCAGGAAGGGTATTGAAGCGTTTAATGGGATGGGTAGCGCTTTACAGTCTCTTATTACTATTTTTATAGCATTAAACGTAGTTAAAAGTGGTTTTGTCGCACTTTTGAAGATGAGTGGACTTTACACAACTAAATTAAGTGTTTTAACCGCAGAAGCAGCGAAAGCACAAGCGGCCTATGCTATTGCGGCAACGAAGGCGGCGGCCGCTACGGGCGCAAAGGCTGCCGCGTCAATGGCGGCGGCTGAGGCGGCAAAAGTTGAAGCGGCGGCGGCAGCGGCAGCGGCGGCTGCTTGGAAGATTAAAGTTACGGTTATGACTTTGGGTATCAGTTTGATTATAGCAGGAATAGCAACTTATCTTCTTCATTTGAAAAAGATTAGGGATGAAGAGAAAGTTTATAGGGAAACGCTTGCTGCTGTGAGTGAAGAACTGGACCGTCTTGACGGTATTATGGATAGAACAATAGAGGATACTGCGGAATACAACCGTGCATTAGAACAAAAGCGAAGCATTGTAAGTAGTATAGCAGAAAGGTATCCCAGTCTTATTGAAGGTTACGACGAGGAGAATCATTTGCTTATTTTAAACGAGGAAGCACTAAGAAAGGCGAGAGAAGAGCAAGAACTGCTTAATAAAGAAAAAGAAAAAAGTCTTACTATTTACGAAGAAATGGTTAAACGACAAGAAGAAGAAATAAAAAATATCGAAAGCAATATAGAAAAATATAAAGATACGGCAAGAACAGTTGAGGAACTGGCTAAGAAGCGTGAACTTTTACTTGAGGCAATAGAAAAAGAGTCCGTTACGGCAGAAGAGCGCGAACGGTATATGAAACAGGAGGAAAGCGCTAGAAAGGTTATTATTAATCTCGTTGGTGAAGAGGCGGCAGCAAGGATTAAGGCCTCCAATTGGAGCGTTGAGGCGATAAATAAAGAAATAGAAGCTATCAAAGAAAAAGAAAACAAAGAACGAGAGGCACTCAGAACATCACTTGAGAACGCACGAAAAGAAACTGAAGAGAAAAGAGAAGAGTCTCGAAAAAGAATAGCGATACTTTTAGCAGAATTACAGGCTATTAGAACAAAGATGGAAGTTGAGACGAAAACAATGGTTGATCCCTGGACAGGATTGGCCGTATTAACACCTCGTAGTATGTCATATTGGGATTATATTAAAGCGACTTTGGGTATATCAGTGCCGGGGGCTGAAGATATTGAGTTTAAGGAGACTTTGGAAAAAAGAAGAGCTGCTATACAAGAAGAAATAAAAAAAGAGGCTAAAATTATAGATGAATCAATTAAGCAACTAGAATCGCTTGATAAGCAATTGGCGGATCTTATTACTACCACAGGTTCTTTTGGTGGCAATACTGACAAGCTTGGTGATACTACTAAAAAACTTATTGATATTATTAGGCAGTTTATCGAAACCGCTTTGCGGGCTTCAGAAGTGCAAGGTATGATTAACGCTGAAACACAACGTCAGATTGATTTGACCCGTGCAAGAATAGACTATTATACTCGTGAAGGCGCTACTGAATGGGAAAGAAGGCAGGCGTTGCAGGAAGAGATAAGGTTACTTGGATTATTAAAAGAAAAACAGGAAGGCGTTAATAAAGAGGCTGACTTATTGCGTGCCGCTTTGGAAAAGCTTGAGCAACGTAAAAGGACAGTAAATACTTCTACAGAAGAGGGCCAACAGGCTTATAAAGCTCTGGAGTCTCAAATAGAAAGTACAAAAGATGCCATTAATAGACTAGAAATAGAGTTGCTTAATCTTGCCAAGGCGCAGGAGATAGGTATTTCCAGTCTCGAGCGTATTCGTTCTTTGAGAGCTTCAGAGATAGATTATATTGAGCAAAGAATAAAGCAATTGACAAGGGAAGGACATACCGTAGAAGAAGCCGCTTTTGCAGACCGCCTGCGTATTCGTTTGATGGAACTGTATAGCGAGAAGATAATCGAAAATGCTAACAGAATTCGTGAGTGGGAGCAGAGAATACAGGAAGCAAAAGATGCTCTTGATGGCTCGGAAGGTATGCAGAGGCGCTATAACGAAACTCTTGTGGAAGCTACAATGGCGATAAACAGTCTTAGGTTAGAAACTGAAAACTATAAATTAGAACTTCATAAACTGGAAAATACAAATTATCAAGTAGAACGGTCTGCGAAGGCATTAGAAGATGCCTATAAAGAATCTATCCAGACCCTTGATTACTTTGCAAGATTGGGAGTTTTTACAACGGAGCAATTATTACAGACAACATTAAATCTTTATAATAAATTTGGCAATTTAACGCTAGAGCAAGAGAGGGATAGAACGAGCAGGCTTGCTGATATATACAAAGATATGTTTAGAACTATACAGCGTGAGGCGGAGGAAGCGTACCAAAACCGTATTAGCCTTCTTGAGAAAGAAACAGAGGAAGCAATAGCATTAATACAACAGCAGTTAGATGCTTTAAGCGAAGAGGAAAAATTAGAAGATCGTGAAGAGGCTCGCAGGCAACACGAACAGAAAATGACCGATCTTATGGAAGAGTTAAGGTATCATGAACTTAGAACAGGCATTGAGCATCAGAGAGCCATAGTTGACATAGAAAGACAGATGGCGGAGGAACAGAGGCGGTGGGAACTGCAACAGGCTGAGTGGGAAAGACAGGACAGGAGAGATGCTTTGAATAAACAGATTGAGGATATTCGGGAAAGCGCAAGGCAACAGCGCGAGGAATGGGAAAAGGCATATTTGCAGATGCAGGCAGATTTTGATGATCATATTGTATCACTACTTGCTGTTGCTTCTGCTTATGACAGCGATTTCTTTGAGGATGCCAGGCGTAAAGGTGAACTTTGGCTTGAGGGTTTCAGAACTGGTTTGCCAGAACAAGTTTTTGGCGGTTATCTGGCGGGTTTAGTATCGCGTGCGAGCGGAATTATATCTTCAATTCCAGGATATGCCGATACTGTAACTACCGCGCCAGCGGAAATTGCCCCTCCCGCTACAGTAGAGACCAAATTGAAGGTTGTAACAATACATGATACTGATTTTGATGTAGTTGCCGGTAGAGCCTATATGCAGGCTAGGAGATTGGCAGATGCCTTGAGTGAGTCCGTATGGTGGGACTCCAGCAGAAGAAAAGTTATTATCGACGGCAAAGAGTTTGAGCCTTTTGTAGGAGCGCCTAAATATGCAGACGATCTTGCACGTGGCACAGCTTGGGTGGGCGTGAGAGAAGTCGGCGAGGCATTGGGTTATACCGTTGATTGGCTTGGTAATATAATCAGGCTGGCTAAGACCGCCCATACCGGAGCATTAACTTTAAATTCTGGTTTGGCAATGTTGAAGCGCGGAGAATTGATTTTTCCGCCTAATTTGTCGTTGCAATTGGAAAGACTTATAAATGTTCTTGTGGAAAGACCGTTGCAATCCAGCATTATTGAAAGAAACCGCATGGTTAATTTCTATGCGCCGTTGTTTAATGTCGAAGAACAGAATATCGGCGATGAGGTTGATTTAGAAATAACTTTCAGAGAACTCAAGAGACAGATAACAAATATAATTTGACGCGGGAGGGGTTGTATGTGCCTTTGCCTGAAGGTGTCGATCTCTATGTGAACGAAAACAGAATACTTGAACCGCTCGGGCTCGTTGTCTTGCGAGACAGCAGGGTTGATTTGTTGCCGCGAACAAAGGATTTAATAGAGAATGTCCCCGGCAGGCACGGAGATATTTTTTTTGGCAGTAAGCTACTTCCAAGGTTGCTGGAATTGAGGGTTGCAATAGATTCTGAATTTAGTCCTGAAGAAATGGAAAAGAAAAAACGGGAAATAGCTAGATTTCTTGTTCCGACGAAAGGAACGAAAACGCTTGTTTTTGCTGATGAACCTGAAAAGCAGTACTTTGTGAAGTATTCTGGCACTATAGATATAACTCAATATGCAACATGGTTTGAGTTTACCATACCGTTTAAGTGTAGCGATCCGTATATTTATAGCAGATTAAATGAAGAAGAGAAAATTATAGAAGAATCGCCTGATGCTATAAGCATTACTTCAAACGGAAATTTGGATTCTTTTCCTGTAGTTGAGTTGAAAAATGAGGGCTTGAATACGATAAACGGGTTTGCCATCCGATATTATGAAGAGATAGAGGAGTGATTGTTTTGAGGCTTGTAGCTAAGTCGCCTAAGCCGGAAGTCACGGTAAGTGTGAAGGTGATCAAGAGGGATGGCAAGGTGATAGACATGGGGAAGATCTGCTATGAGGGTCCGTGGTATAAGAAGTTGTGGTTCAAAGTTTTAAGGCTTGTGAAAAGGAGGGTCTAGTATGCCAGCTTTAATGGTTGCTAAAGGTAGGGAAATTACTGCAAAAAGAGTAAAGGGTGAAGGCGCAGAGCCAAAATACTTGCACTGGGGGACCGGGACTGCTGCTCCGGCGGATAGTAACACGGGACTGCAGAAACCGAGAGTAGAAGCCCGTGTTGCAGGAATGAGTTCCGTTGTTACGACAGACACAACGAATGATACGTACAGGGTGGTAGGTACGTTGACGTCCAGCAGTGCTGCGGCGATTACGGAGGTCGGCTTGTTTGACAATATAACAGGCGGGAACCTGTTCATACGAGCGACGTTCCCGGCGATTAATCTTGAAGCAGGCGACAGCATCCAGTTTACGATTGACAGCCAGTACAAGGCTCCATAGGAAGGGGTGATATGGTATGCCACGACTTAAAAGTGCCAACTTTGCAGTAACTGAGCTTGCATCTGGCATAACTAATGCGGCAACGAGTTTTCAGGTTGTCGATGCGTCTCTATTTCCGAACGAGGGGCCGTTTATAGTCCTTGTCCATGATAGTACGCCAGGTTTCGCAGGTGTCAGAGAGATTATGGAGGTTGGCAGTATAAATAAAGGAACGAACACTTTTTCCGGTGTGCTTCGCGGCAGGGAAGGAACTTCTGCCGTAGCGCATGATGCTGGCTCCAGGGTGGAGTGCGTTTGGACGGCGGGAGCGCATGAGGAGCTTGTTGATACAGATATTAAATCTGCCCG
>Ga0209508_1001586_pt1 | contig 17174 bp, 17 predicted proteins | sample AD_UKC129_MetaG_FD_184427 | JGI IMG/M metagenome (GOLD analysis project Ga0209508, IMG submission 184427) | Active sludge microbial communities of municipal wastewater-treating anaerobic digesters from Canada - AD_UKC129_MetaG (SPAdes) (version 2) | ecosystem: Engineered > Bioreactor > Anaerobic... | reverse complement strand
GAGAGTCGCTGTGAACTCCCCAACAAGGGCGAGGCCCTCCCTAAGAGTCTCCCCTTTGGTTTTCTTCTTCTCATTCATTTTTTCTACCTCCAGAGATTGAGGGGCCTTCTCATTCTTTTTTTTTTTCGATTTGGTTTTCAGAATGTTCTTGAGATAGATATGTTATGCTGTATTTTGTCTATCTGGGGTGTGGCGGTGTCAGAGCTCTGGAAACTGAAAATGAACTCGAATTGGTCGCTCGAACTTGAAACGGTGACGTCAGTGAGACTGATGGTAGTGCCCCCAGTTATATTGGCTGTTTTTACGGTGGAACCGTTCTTCTTCGCCGTGAACGACAATGTACAGCCAGATGGGACGGTCGCGTTCACAACCACCTGCCCAAGATTGTTCCCCACGCCAACGTTGGACCCGGTGAGCGTGTAGGATGCTGAACCGCTTGTAGGGACAGCATAGTAGACTTTCACCCACGCACAGTCAACATAGAACGTCGCATCCGCGCTAGGATAATTGTTCTTCGCAGAAATGTCCAGATAGAGCGTGTTTATGTTGGAGGGTGTGACATTGCTGAGGCCCCAGAGATCGGAGGATCCTCCGTACGTCTTTGTCGAATAGGACTGCGGCCAATACGTCGACGTGTCAGCTTTGTTATTCGAATTGATCCCTCCGACGTTGATTCGGATCAGCTGATCTACTCTGTTGACCGTGCCGCTTTGGCGCCGGGAGATCGCTGCCTCGATGCCCCTTATCGTTGCGTTGGATGGTACGCCGAAGGAGAAACCTGAAAGCCGCAAGATATCGGTGTAGCACGTTTGGGCAGGCGTGTCTGCCACCGCCCCGGTGCCATCGCAGGCGCCGAGGGCGTTGCTACGGTTATACCAGTATCCAATGTAGCTGCAGCTGCTATAGTCGATATTTGAGGCTGATGTTGGTCGTTTCGCCCCGGTATTGGACGTGGTGGGAGATGGGATCGTGATGTAGGCGCTGGTGCCGGATCCGACAATTTGGACGTTGCTCCGCGTCAGCTGCGAAAATTCGGTGTCTGTGTCGTATGTTCTGATTGCCCCGGATGATTCGGCGGTCGCAGAGTCCCCGATCCGGACTGTTTCCTCGTAGGCGCCGGCTGTCTCGGATTCCACGCTGTCCGAAACGGTGAAATCGTCGCTTGGCTCCCCAGTGGCGGTTGCTTCGACTGATTCGGAGATTGATAGGGTTTCCTCGTAGGCGCCGCTGATTTCCTCAGGCACAAGCTCATCAGAGAACCCGAAGGAGTCCTCAGACTCCGCTGACAGCACAGTCTCAACCAAGTCATCGAATACCAGTCCATCACAGAGCTCCCCGCCAGGATCCCCACTGACCTCATCTACTACGTTCAGGAACTCTGATATAGTTCCCTCTCCGCTCATGTCGATTTCATCATCGCACACAAGGCCATCAGGAACTTCACCTGAACCCTCCCCTGCAAGGATCTCATATACTGCGATCCCATCATCGAGGAATCCGCCGCTATCTCCTTCGATAGCATCGGAGAATGATGTGTCGTCCGTGGCAGGGGACAGCAGGGAATCCCAGGATTCTGAGATTGTGAGACCGTCCTCGAAGGCTTCTCCGATAGCGGCTTGGAAATAGAACTTCTTCGACGCTGACATAGAATCTATGACTTGCTCGAATTCATCCGAGTCCCATCGGATGTTCATTGGCAAGGAGTCGATGTCTATGGTCACGAAAAATACAGAAGGGTTCCAATTTTTCGTCTTCATGTACTTCTCGGATTGTCGGCTCCTGTTCATTTCACATAGTTGCCGCCAGAACCCAGATATTGTGGGCTCGACGCCCAATAGCCGGAAGATCGAAGCGAAGATCACGCCATGCTCGTCCAAGTATCTCAGGAATTGGTCGAGCCTCTTTTCGTAGTAGTAGTCCGGTTCTGTCCGCTGATCATGAAATGGGGGATACGCACGATCCAAGTGGCGATAGTCGGGCTTGGTGAGGGCGTAGCGGGGGCATCCAAGCAGCCGGCCCTTCAAATCCAGTAATAAATCCCTGTCATAAGCGTTCCCGACGAGCCCGTCGTTCTCAGGAATTCCCTTCATGTACACACCACTGTCGTAGTCCTTGACTCGAAGAAGAAATTTGGAGGTCGGGATCGTGTCGGGGAACGTGATATTGATTCGCTTCTTGAATTCATCGGTTCCCTGGGGCAGTCTACCCGAGTCGAGGATTCTCTCGCGGTCTTGGTACAATTCGACTCTCTTGATATTGGGCAATGCGACGTCAACCCAAATCGCAGCCTCTTTCGGCTTGTTCTGGTCCCTCCACAGCCTCAATGGTCTTCGGATGCCGAATATGCTCTGGGCCAATTCCTTGGCCGTTTTGGCTTCTTGGATCGGGTCTCCGAGGGCTTTGATCAAAGCCCTTGTCCGTGTGGCCGGCGACCTCCCGAGAAACCATGGGATCCGATCTCTGAGTCTGTCCTTCACTGTCATATCGCATCACACCACCGTGACTTTGATCTGACCGGCCTTGGCCCGCTTAGACTCCGGGATATTAACCTTCTTGGCTGGGTAGGTGATTTCGAGATCTGAGAGTTCCGAGTGGACCTCGGTGAGGAAGCTGCCCAGCCGGAACGGTGAAAAATCCTCGCCGAGTCCGAGACCGCGGATAAAATCACCCCTTGAGGTTCTGCCACCGTCTATGAAGGCTCTGATGTCTTTTTCGACGTTGTAGGCGATCGTCTCGCGCCACATGAAGGTTTCGATTTTGACGCTGACGACGCATTCTATGTCGATTGTTTCGGTTTCCACGCCCACAACCTTGACATCTTCGTCGGCGGCCATAGCATCACGCACGTAATCCTGAACCAGCTCCAAAACAGCCTTGTCAGGGGGATCCACAACGATCCTGACGGTTCCTGGGCCATCCCAGCGTGGCTCGATGATGAAATCGTTCACGCCGGGCGTAGCCTGCAGCACACGGTAGTAGGCGGTCAATGTGCCCTTCTGGTGCTCGAAGGCCCATTGCTTGACCCGCATCCGCAATGAAGCATCATCTTCGGGCGGGTTCCCGCCAGATGATGGCTCAGGATTGTAAACAGTGGCTCCGGGGACATCGTCCTCAATTATATTGAGTTCGCCGGCCCCTATACGCGTCCCAAGCCCGTAGTCTCGGGATATTGCGTAGGATCTGGCCTCGAGACTTCCTGATGGGATCGCAGCCTCATACAAGGTCTCGTAGGCCACACCGGTCTTGGTGGTCAGTCCCGTGCCAGCCGGGATAAAAATATCATCATTGTATCCTTCCATCCTTTCGAAGACAACCGGTACGATCGACTTGGTAGCTCCGAGACGCTCCAAGCCCACTAACGCGGCCAAACGATCAAGATCATCGCCCACAGCCAGGTCAACGTTCAAGGAGTTGACGAGGCCCTCTAGGTCGGAGTAGAAACGCGCCAGTTCATCTGCAACAGCTGAAAGAAATAGCACGAGATTGTTTTCGATGCTTTCCCCTCGACTGATTCGCTCTATGAAACCTGTATCATCCGAAAGGAGCCCGTATTCGTATGCTCTCGTGATCAGGTCAAATAGTATTTCTCTCTGTGATCGGAATGGAATCATATGATGCCCTCCTGAGCCGAGAAGACCATAGTCGCCTCCTCGCCAGCGATTCGAACACCCAGCTCCACCACGACCGCCGTGCCGGGCTCAGCGGTGGCCTTCACATCTAAAACCTCATCAACTCTATCCATCTCCTCAACAGCTACCCGTATATCGTCCTCGAGGCGGCGTAGCCCCATACCGCTCCGCGGGTCATACAAACGCTTATACACGTCGCTTCCAAAGGACTGGAAGGGGTATTGGGGGAGTTCTCCAAGGATCGTGAGCAGCTTGAGCACGATACCAGCGTAGACCGATGGTACACCGTCCTCGATGGTAAGATCCCCGCCCTTGAACTGGAAATCCCATATGCGGCTAGATGCGTCAGCTGGATGGCCCGGGAAGCGAACATCGCCGTCAAAATCCGGATCATAGCCGACAAAACCCTCCCCAACGACCATATCATCCGATATGCTTCCTTCTCCGTCGGCGGAGCCTTCACAGAGGATCTGAGTGTAGGAGAAAGTGCAGAATTGAACGTTCTTGTCCAATCTCTCATCTGTCACCTACTTCGCCTCCCCTTTCTATGGTGAGATCTCTTTTCCGTTCAGGACGAGCTTCCCTTCGATTTCAACCCTATCCGCGTGTACTATGATCCTGGTCTCGCCGTTCCGCAATTCTATGATGTTCTGCTCTGGGTCGAGACGTACACGGAGCCCCCCATACTCGATTGTCCACCCGGGCTCGAGATTTCCGGATTCGGCGATCAGCTGGTCGTCCATCTTCACGAAGCCAAGAATGTAGTCGCCTTTTCTGTCCCGGTCGCCTTCTACGGCCATTGCCACGGCGAACACGTCCTCGGGCGGTATGATATATCGTCCGTAGCGGTCTATGCCGGCCTTCCCCTCTGGGATGCATGATAGGATCGCCTGCGAAGAAAAGAATGGGAATGAAAGCCTAGAAGGGTACGCGTCGAAATCCCGGTTGGAAACGTGTTGTATGGGCTTTACATGGGCAACAGCCCGATCAGGATAGACCTTCTCGATTTTGACAAGCCGTAGATAGAGGTCTCGTTTGTCAAGGGATGGCTTGCCAGGCAAATCGACCATACGGCCGCCGAGAAGTTTCCTCATATTCCTCGCAACATCGCCAGGGGCCAGAACGGTCAAACGGGATCACCTAACAGGTTTTTATCACGGTCAGACCAGGACGGGATGCAGTCGTTCGGAAACCGCGATCGAAGCCGTATTCACGATAGGGGACGTCTACCCATTGGCCGTTTTGCATATACTGGACCGTACGGTGGCGTGGGGACTCGGCTGTCGTGTACTGGATGATCCGCGCCTTGAAGCCGGCTTGGCACAGTTTTTGGAAGAGATATTCGCTCATGGCCCAGCAGTCACCCCAACCATTCTTCACAAGGCACTGTGCGTCCGAACAGCCGAAGGCGTGGCGGTATTTCGATGCTTCGGTGAGTATGGAGGCGAGCGTGCCCTGATCACCGCCCCCAGCCTGGCCTTCGCCCCCACCAGAGGATTTGGTCTCCGGTTTCCATAGGGCTAGCTCGAGGCTTGTATCGAAGCCATCCGGGCCGAGCTTGTGCGAAATGCCCTTCAAGTAGAGTTCATCCTTGTATTCGTCTGTTTGGTTGTTGATGTGCACCCAACGGCCGGGGAAAAACTCCGGGTCTCCCAGAACCTCGCACGTGACAGCCTCTGAGGAATCCACGCGCTGTAACGTCCTCAGAATCTTTTTTCCTTTTTTTCGGGCTTCACACGGGCTCAGATCCGGCCAGTTCAACTCGAGACGTCCCATCTCGCCATACTTTTCCCAGTCCTTGTCCAGCACTTCAACGACCTCTCCGCCCTTGCATGTGATCTTGAGGGCCGCTACGATCGGCGCTTTCCCCTCAGTCATCTCAAAAGACTCCTCCAACATATTCCAATCAGATAAGGCGAAGAGGATCTTGGAATCGTCCTCAAAGGGCTCTTTGATCTCGTGAACGTAGCATGTGTCGCCCTTCACAAAGACGTGCGTATCTTCCTCAAATTCCTCCAAGGCCTTCAATATAATGTCCCAATACGTCATTTCCTGCGTGGAAGTGGTGGTTTCACCTCCGCTGCTCTCAGAGCCGGGCTCGCCGGTGACGGTTTCTCCACACGTCGTCTTCAGGACTCTTCTGTGAGATCCGTCGTGTATTGTCCCGCAGCCGCAGTAATCTCTGTCGCAGCTGCAGCAGAAGAACGTCCCCTCCGGGAAAATGTTAGATCCGCCCTGGGCAGTGCTCCCCGAGCCAGGATGCCCCGCACACTTGTCCACATTACAATCTGGGGGACAACGGTTATATTGGATGTCAGTGGAACCACATTCGCATGGCCCGGTGACAGTGCAGACCGTATACTTCCCAGATCCCGATTTCGGGAGTGGACAGTCGCTTCTCCCGCACGAGTTTTGGCACGGCCCTGAGGCATACCCACCTCCTGTAGTTCCCCCGGCTGTTGTTTCCTCTTTGAACGAGACCTTGGCCTCGAGGATCTCTTTTCGCAGTTTGATATTGGGTTTGAGCCCAGCCTTTTTTATGACGTCTTCTAGGACTCCTTTGACTGTTTTATCGACGTAGGATTCTGTGGTGGCCTTTTGTTCGAGTAGGACGCCCGTGTCAGCGAATTGGACTGTTATGTCGCGTTTTCCTTTTTTGACCTCGGCGATGAAGGCGGAGAAGGCGTCTCGGAGGATCCTCGTGGTTTCTTTCCCAGTTTCAGGGTCTGGGACTGGGGAATCATATTCGTAGCCAATCCGAACGTTGAGTTCGTCCCCTTGCATCAGCCGTTGAAAGCGCTGTTTTGTGTACGGAACCACGAGGGATCCTGTTCCGGTCGATTCGGTGATGCTTTTGTTGAAATCGACTGATTGAATCGCTGTGAGCTTCCATTGTTCTTTTATTTTGCACTTATTGAGATATTTCATGAGAGCGACGCTGGAAATGTTGTTGAGAAGATATTGGGCGATCGTGGGCTTAGTTTGCTCTTCCGAAGCCTCCTCAGTGGCGGTTTCTTCGGTGGTAGTCTGAGTGGTTTGTTCCTCTTTTGATTTCTTTTTGTCATCCTTTTTCTGTTGAGATTCTTTCTGTTGTTTTTGTTCGGTGATATCGAGCTTGAATGGCTCTTTCACGCACCACTCACGCTTGATCAGCTCGATTTCGATGACTGGCCTCGCCCCAGCCCGTAGTGGGATGTTTCGAGGAGTGATATACGTCACAGCCACCAGAAAACACCTCTCGTCCCTGTTTAGGCGGGTTTGGGTTTCTGAATATTCTTGATCCGGTATTTCTCGGCCCTCGTACGATTCCAGACCTTCTCACGGCCACAGACGCCACAATAGTTCGCCCCGCACTTTGTGCAGTGCAGCTGGCCTTCGGGGACTCTCTTGTTTTCTTCTCGTGTGAGTTTGCCGCCACAGTGTTTGCAGATGAGCTCCCAGACGGCCGTGTACCACCGATACTTGTATCCGTCATATTTCATGCAGAACGCGCATGACGGCTTGAACTTCATGGCTTCCCCGACCACTGCAGCGGCTGGTGTGGTCGCTTTCTTATTTTCCTCCATTTTCTTCTCCTCTTCGAGCGGAATCTTGACGTCATCAGGTAATTCGGCTGTTTCTTTGATCTCGACGGTGATTTCACCATACCCGAAATGGTCGCGGGCCCCGGCATCGAAATACCCAGCCTCGGATGGTGAAAACTTGATCTCAGCTTTCATATGGCCCTTGATACATCCCCCGACATGTGGCGAGCATATCGTGACAATTTGACCGTCCAGGGCCTTCACATACTCATATGCCGCCTTGGAGAACTCGATGAATTCGCACGTAAATTTGATGTCGCGGGATGTTGGGGGGCCTTTCATGATTACGCGGCCTAGATCGACGACTTTCTTCTCGATGGGCTCATATCCACCCCCAGCCGGGGAGACCTCGAAGTCCTTCACGAAGAAGGGGATTCCATTGATCGTGACAGTTGCTTTTGACTCGTCTCGCTTCCAGTGCCGTATAACCACGCGGATCACCCTGTTTTGAGCGACTCCTTCGCTACGAAGTACTCGAGACCCTTGGCCACGATTCTGGCGGCTTCTTCTTGGGTCTTGTCGCGAGCGTCGATTTGGATCGCCCCCTTCCCAATGTAGACCACGTTTCCGCCGGTCTTTGACGAACCAGCCAATTCGAGGCTGCGTTTCATCGTCTCGAGATTGCGAGGATCGAGGTCTGGGAATTTCACAAGGGGGACACCCCCGGGAGCTCGGATCTCGAGAGGACTGCCGAACCCAATGCCAAAAATGGAGGATCCGCCGCCTCCTCCTCCCACCTTATACGGTCCCACGCCTACGCCCCATCCTGGGGCTGCTGCTCCTTTGCCCGTTGCTTCGTCGCTTTTAATGATGAAATTCTGTAGAGCGTTCACAGCGTCCCAAATGGACTGTGTGAGCTTGTCCCACTGATCCTTGAGCCACTTGAGCCCCTCGATCAGCGGAGCGATCTTATCCGTTACTTGTTTGATCGCGTCCCGTATGGCGTTCCACGCCCCTAACAGGACGCTCATAATGAACGAACCAATCTGGGACAAAATGTCCCACAGTCTTTGGAGAATTGGCATAAGCACGGGGGATATGAAGTCCCAGATCTTCTTCAGACCGTCCAGAAACGCCTGGAACGCCTTCACAAGCATACCCCAAACAAAAAAGGCCACACCTTTCAGGACATTCCAAACATTCATCACAGCCTTCCGAAATCCCTCATTCGTGTTCCACAAGTAGAGAATAACCCCAATGAGGATTGCTATAGCCATTATCACGAGAAATATGGGGTTCATGGCCATCACAGCATTGAGCAGGGCCTGTCCGGCTGCCGCTATCTTGCTTGCGGCCCCAAGGAGGAAATTTTTGACGGCGGCGGCCGCTGTGGCAGCCGCGTTCTTAATCTGAGCCCATATGCCTCTCAGAGTCGCTTTGTTCAACCCTTCTTGGCTTACTGTTGCTGAGGCGATGCGATCGCGGAGGTTCTTGAATGATGTGGCCACGGCCCCTGGAACGCCCCGAATCCCGGAAATCTTGTCTTTTAGGGTTCCGGCTCTTGACGCGGCGCTGGAGAGGGCGTCTTTGAGCCCGGAGAGGCTTGGCATCGAGATCCTACCACGGAGAGCGGACATCAAGTCCTTGGCCTTCCGCGCGGCCTCAGAAAGGGAACTCCTGAGCCCAGAGAGCCTTGTTTTCAAGTCGTCGACTGATGGAAGGGCGCTGGCGATCTTGTCCTTGATTGTGCCAGCCGTGCTTGCAACGGAGCTAAATGCGCTTTTTAGCGAGCTGACGGATGGCAAAGCGTCCTTTATGGCGCTGCCGATATCCCATATTGGACTAAGAATGGCCCCTATTAGGGGAAGCGAACCGATAAACGCTATGATCATCCCAGCGGCTACCCCGAGCTTGGTAGACCATCCACCCGTCGTTTTATCCAGCCAACTGAAGAAGTCGAGAATCTTGTTTAAAACTGGGAGCAGATAGTCGCCGATCGTAATCAGAACGGCCTGCACTCTTCCCTTGAACTCTTCCCACTTCTTAAGCGTCGTATCCTGCTGGCTGATGTCCTTGGCGTGTATCGCGGCTAACGCCTCATTTAGAGCCTTAGTCCTTTCCTCGACAGTCTTGGCCTTTTCGAGCTTGTCGACATAATCTTTGAGAATAGAATCTCGTTTAAGTTGTTCCACGTTCCCCGTGCGTATATAGTCGATGAGGTCGTACTGTGCTTCCATCAGGGGCTTGCCGGACGCTGCGGTTGCCATCAGATAGTCGGAGGCCGCCGTTCCAAGCTCTTTGAGGGTTTTGGAGCTCACATTGGTCTGGTTTATAACGGCGCCGCTGAGTAGCTGAGAAATGAATGAGTCTGGGGCTGGGCTCTGTATATTCACCTCTCGGATAGTATTCATGTATTCCTGGGCCTTCTTTTTCCCAACCACGGATTCCATCCAAACCTGCTGCAATTCTCGCTGCATAGCCCCTGTAAAGGCTTCTCCCATCATCTGCGAGACAGAATAGCCACCTGCGATTCCAGCTATCGCCCCGCCGAGCGAATCAAAAGATGCTGACAGAGAGGAAAGCCCAGATCTTACTGATGATATCGCTGAGCTCGCAGCACCTCTCATACGACTGGAGGCGCTCTGGGCGGCTGAAGCGAGCCTAGAGAAGGCTGATGAGCCGACTGATGCGATCTGTCTCAGGACATTGGTCACTGATCGAGTTGCGGACGTGTATCTGCTCATCGCTGAGGTTGTGGAGCTGATTTCTTTCCGTTCTGCGCTGTATCGTTGCATGGCGGCTCTTTGGGCATCCCTGGTGGCTGCTGAGGTCTGCTTCAAAGCCCCTTGTAGCGTTGCTTCACCGGTCGCCAGAGAAGACCATACGCTGGCCCCGGTATCTGAAAGGGAGGATAATGAGGCCCTGGCTTGGCCTGTGCTCGATGTTAGGCTGTCGCCGAATTGTCTGACCTTTGCTACGGCGTCCCTCACGGCTGCGTTGACCCGCGACATCGCCGCCGACACATACTCGGTCGCTCGGATCCTCACAAGGACATCAGAGACTGGCATGGCCTACCTCAGCTTCCGCGCAAGTTTTTCCCGTTCCTTCTCAAGTTTCTCATGCTCTCTGACCTCATTCATGATCTTGAAGTAATGATAGAAGTATAATGCGAGTATGTCCCGCTCGTACTTGTGCTTTATAACTTTGGCGGGTCTCCAGCCGAGATCTCGGCAAATGCGACGTATAACTTCAAATTCGAGCGATCTTGTTAACTTGAAATAAGCGCTCGACGCTTCGCCCGGCTAATCCGAGGGCTTCAAGTGTTCTGGTGAGTGCTATGGTTTGCATCGCGATGTTCTGGCGTTTCCAAAACTCCACAGCCTTCGCCTTGTCCTCAGGGGGTGATAGGAACGTTCCGAGGAAGTTCGCGGTTTTCTCGATTTCTTTTGCAAGGTTTGCGATCCTCTGCTGTTCCATCTTCGAAACGATTTCGAGATATTTCTCTTCTTCTTGCTCTGATTTGAGATTGCCGCTTGTCCCACGGGCCAGCAGGTTTCTTTCGTATGCTGAGAGCTCTGACATGATGTGCTCGTCCACGTTCATCACTGATAGGTCATCTCCGGGCTCAATGGGCTTCACTTTGAATTTGAGAAGATAGTCACCGGTGTCTATCTTGATCCATTTGTCCTCGTAGGGTTTGAGGACTTCGAGCAGCTCTCGTTCGGTTTCGATGATCGCCCGGAACTCTTTGATGTTCTCCATGAACTTTTCGAATTCTTTGCGTTGCTTCGCCGTTTTCAGATTCTCTGCGATCTGGTCATGGTATTTGACGTAGATCTGTCGTATTTGGCCGACTTTGACGCTGTCTGAGGCTTTGATTTTCCCATCTTCGAGTTCTTTGATGATTTCTTGTTCTTTTGGGGTTAGATTGAGAAGTTTTAGCCCGGGAAGGAACTGTTCCCGGGCCAGTTTGAGTAGAGCCTCCCCCACCATTCTTTCTTCGGCTTTTGGGTCGCCCTTAGGGCCTTTCACCATACCACACGTCTCCTTGTGCTTTCTCTGATCTGGTCTAGTGGAATGCGGGTGATTCTTCGATTAGTTGGGGTGATATGATCTCGAATCCCCTGAAGGCCTTCAGTTTCCAGCTCTGCTCGGCTGGCTCGTTGATCGTGAACGTCGTATCGATATCGACGCTTGCACAGCCGTAGAATCGCATGGCTTCGAGGAACGTGCCCTTCTTCTCAGCGAAAGCCCATACAGAGATCGTCATATCGTAGTCGTCCTTCATCTGCTCGATTAGGCGCGCGTAGGGGATTTCGTGAACCATCATATCTGAGAATTCGAGTTCGATTTCAGTCTTTCCGTCGACTACGAGTGATGGGAGGCTGCCACTGGTATAGACGGCCTTCTGGTCTAGCTTCACGCTGATCTTGAGCTTAGAGGCTTCTATTTTCACGCTCTTTCCTTTGGCTTTGACGACGAAATAGGCGAGTCCTCCGCCGTATATTACTTTGGGGAGGCGTGATGGGGTCATCTTTTGGGCCATATTAGATCACCTGATCCCAAATGAGTCTAAGAAGTGTTATTCTTCGATGTATGATCCTGCAGCCATTATAGAGGTTTGGATCACGACTTCCTCGACGCTTTCGGGTGGCGTGAGGGTCAGTTCGATGTCTATGACGTTCGGGGAGTCAGAGTTGATATATGCTTCGATTGTTCCGTTTCGGATTGTTCCTTGTGACTGGTTTTTGGCTATGATGGCTTGTCCGCTGCTCTTCACCATGTTGACAGCGTCTTGGGTGGCCATTTCGTAGATTTCGGATGCTGCCACCTCAATTATCTGTTTGAGCACATGGTCGATGGCCGCTCGGGCATAGATCGTCGAATCGACTGGCCTCTGGCCAGCGAGATCCTTTCTGTAACTCGTCATGACCGGCCATACTGGGCCGTATCGGGTTGCTGATCGGGGCTTAAACAGCCAATCGCAGTTTATTCCAGCTTCTTTGAGTTGTACGAGCTCTGACCATGGCCTCTTTATGATGGTGTCGGCGGAAACTGTCTTATACGTGTATTTACCGGGGTTTTCCCATGGATATGTGCCAGAGACAAGCCCAGCGAAACCAGCGAGGTTAACCGGGTTATCATAGAGCGCTACTCGGCTGCTGCGAATGTATCCGCCACTTCCCTCGGAGGGGTCGGTCAGTCGTTTGATGTCTTCGAGGCCGGCCTGCTTTGGTGTGGGCGCGATAGCTGTGATAGGCTGGGGGAAGTTGGAATAGCCCATAGCCGGGTCTCCATGCAGCGATTTGTACAGATGCTGGTCTACCTGTTGCATGAGGTATACGAACGCGTTAGGTCGCTGCTGTCCACCGTGCTCGACAGAATCAAGGCCCACTAGATCGCCAGCGTCAACGTAGGCCTCGAGGTCGATGCTGGCATCTGAATCCTCGATTAGCTTTACGGCTTGTAAATAGCGGTCTATTATGTCCGGAACGTCGAGATTGTCCGTTGCTCCGATGTCGATGACGTATAGGTGTTCGACTGGGCATCTCTCGATGTCATGACACAGTCTCGCCTCATAGAAAAACTGTGCAACCGCGCCAAGCAGCCTGCCGCCTTCTGCTAGGTCATCATAGTAGTCTAATAGTTCGTCGTAGAATTCTATGTGGCGTATGACCATATCTTCCCCAGATTCGATTTCGACTCCTGATGGGCCGATGATAGCCGCTATCTTCCCCTCTCCCTGACAGCGGGGGATCAGTTCCACCCTCTCGGGCGTGACACGGACTCCGGGAAGTCCCATACCTTATCACCTTACTCTTTGAGTTTAAAGCCGGTGTAGACCGGCAGTTTGTCGGTTTTTTCATCTTCCACGATTAGATTGACCTCCTGCGTCGCAATGTGCACTGGAGGTTTGTGATCTGGTTCGATGTCATAGTCCCAGCGCCCCACTCCAACAGAGAAGACTCCATACTCCGTGAAAGGCGAAGTAGGCCCCCGATAGTTCGGGCTTTCCTCGTCGACACCCCAGTACGGGCAACGGGCATATGAAGAATCCTCGGAGTACAGTTGGATTGCATCGCATCTTTCATTTGACGTTTTGCAGATTTGACCGTCGAGATTCTTGCAGAACATGAAGTGGGCGATACGAGCGCGATTCACCAACTCTACAACCTGCGAAATGATCGAATCCCTCTCCAGGACGCTGGTAGCGTATATTATCACGTTCATCGTGTATTCTGCGAGTCGCAGCACCTTTCGAGACGCCTCGAGTCCTTCAACCTCCAAGGACGTGATATGATACGGCAGTTCTCTCGTATGGGATAAATGGAAGGTTACGAACGGAAGTTCTACAATTTCCTCGACGTTGGCGATCACTGGCACTATCTTCTCGCCCAGTTTGATCCGCCCTCTGAGGATGTCGATGAAAAACTTCATTGGGGTGAGTTCAGTCATCCTCCGAGCCTCCTGCTCAGCACTCTGTTCACGATCGCTCTGACACGGCCCCTCATGGCGTAGTTTTGTGCGATCTGGCGGTGGTATGGTCTGCCGAGAACCACGCCGGGGCCCCCTGGCGCCCTACGCTTATACGAGCCGCCATAGACTCGTCTGAGCAGGAAGAACCAGTATCGTCGCTGACCCGGCGTGGCCAACGTACGATGGCCGAGAATCACAAGGCCAGCGTGCAGATAGGGGCCGAGACGCTTAATCGAGACGATCTGAACCTCCCCAGCCCCAGCCCTCCTCAGAGTATGCGACGACCGCAAACCGCCGGTCTTCCTGGGCACCAACGGGGAAGTCCTGAACTCCCGGATCATGTCACGGCCGATCTCCCATACCACATCCTCCGGTGTTTTCCGAGCCGCCTCTACGAGCTTGTTCAACCGTTCGAGACCTCGGACTTCGACGCTGACATGCACGGATCATCCCTCAGGTTCTTCCTCTTCTTCTGCGATCTCTGGTGGCTGGGTTTGTTCTTGTTTTTGTAACGAGACTCGCTTGTAGCTGAGGAGCGGGAAAGTGTGGGGTTCTGATGAAACCCTGAGCAGGAAGTCGTAGCCCTCCACTTTGACACGATCATCGTATCTTATGTCGGTCGTTAGGGGCAAGTAGAGGGTGTAGTGGCTTGATTCTTTGTCTCCGTATTCGAGGATGCGTTCGCGGTCTCCTGAACGCTGGAAGTCGGCCATAACCTCCCCAACGAGTCGGAGGACTTTCTTCTTCTCGCCGTAGAACTCCTCTTCTGAATCCTCGAGTCGGTATATCCGGATTTTGTGGTTGGGGAAGTATATGGGGCTCATGTCATCGTCTGGGCACGTACTTTACTTCAATCAGTTCTTTGAAGGGTAGGGTCACTGGGAATCGGATTTCACCGTTCTCGAAGATGTAATCGGCGACTTCAAGGCCTTCTGGGCGTCTGCGAGGTATGACCTTAACGTGGATGATTTTTTCAGCGTCTACTTTGATGCTGGATCCGTCGCTTCGAACCTGAAGCGCTCTAATCTCTTGTTTCTTTGATTTTGAGGTTTTGGGCTTGCCTTCTGTCTTGGCCTTCTTCTCTTCCGCCTTTTTTGTCTTAGGCATCTTATATGCCTCCAATTATCTGACGACCTCCTCTGAGAATTCCATCACCGAAATGGACACGGGGAGATCATCCATTTTGAAGTTGATCTGTTCAACGTTGATAAGGTGGAAAATGAACGTTGTGAATGTTGGGAGAGTCATAAAATTCGTTTGGTTGTCGAAATTGACTTGGAAGCTGTCTCCTTCGCCGAATGCCGCGAACATTACCTTGACGGGTTCGCCGGGTGATGACAGCTCATAGGAGTCTTCAGGTGTCTCGGTGGTGAGCTGTATGGTTTCTGGTTCTTGTGGGACGCTGTACGCTTGCCCAGCGTTGACTTTGAAGTTGCCTCCGGCGTCGATTGGGAATATGCCGAGTTGGTCGTCGAGTATGACGTATATTCGGCCCTCCGGGTCCACCTTGATCGGTACGAAGGTTGCTTCGGGCGTCTGCCCGCCTAAGAGGGTCACAATTGCACGCCTCCATTTCATTTGGTGTATTCAGTGAAGAATTCGGCCCAATTAAGGCCTGTTCTCTTTTTTTCGCCTTTCGCTGTCGTCCATGTTGTGCCGGCTGTGAACGCTCTGATTCCGATGATTCGGGCTAAGAGTCGCTTGTACATCGAACAATAGTCATATTCTGTTTGCCTGCTTTGTCGGAGGCCTACCTCGGCTGGAGAAGCGTACGTAACTGTTATATCACCTTCCCTGATCGATTTGACCTCACCACCTCCGATATGCCCTGGGCTCTCTTGTGAGGGTGCGAGATAGCCTCTGAGTTGTAGCCAGGCGAGCACCCCATAGACGACACATTTCCGGGCCGTGATATTGTCACGGGTGAGTGACGGTCTGATCTTGAGGAGTTTGGCGCTGATATCAGCTATCTTAACCCCGATCAGGCTCTCATGCTCCTCGATAAACTCATCGGACAGATTTCCCTCCTTCTTTATGTCATCAATGGTGCATAAGTCCATCTCGCGTCCTCCAGCCGCGTAGGCCCCTGGGTTTAGGCTGATCTGAGCAGTATGACTGTATATGTGACGCTCTTGCCACCTCCGGGCGCTTCCCCGAGAGTCACGGTCACTTTCTTCTCCTGCGAGTTAATGCTCACTGATTTGGCGGGTATGGCGCCGGCCCCGCCAGACACGGCTGACTGGAACGCGCCGAGGATCTGGGAGTTGCCGTCTTGTATGTCTGCGGTTCCAGAGATGTCAGTTCCGGAGACTTGGACGGTCACGACTTGCAATTTGATCTTGGGGAGCGTCACGGCTTCGTCGTCGAGTCTTGCGGTTGTGATGGCCTTCTCAGCGATCTTCGCGGTCGTCACCGCATTGTTTTTGATGTGCCTGCCTTCTATGGAGTTGTCTGCGATTTCGCCGGCCTCGATGGTTCCGAGGTCCTCGATCAAAGCTCTGACTCGCCCTTTCCGGTTGAACAGCAGTCGCCTGAGTCTCTGATCCAATATATTCGCCTCCTAAGAGTAGAAAATTTTAAATGGGGCGTTCTATGAAACCTCTGATATGAGCGCTGCGACGGCAGAATTCACATCAGAGTATGTACAGTCGCCCCTGAATGTGAGAACGTGCTCCACAACCCTCTCTCGGGGTCTGCGGTCTGACTCGACTGTGATCTCCCTGAACACGCCCCACACCATGCTGGCAGGCCTTGCGAGGAGAGCCTGTTTCCCAGTGAGGCCAGTGGCGGTTTCATCGTCGAGTGATGGCACGTGTCTGACCGGTATGCCGTCGTAGCTGAGTTCACCGCGTCCGAGGAGGGCCTCGTCACCCAGTGAGGTTTCTCTGCCGGCTATGATGTCTCTATAGGCTGCATAGGTCTCCCAGTCGACATAGAAACGCAGTTCTTCGCGTGGTGTGAGATATCTCTTTGGCATGGCCTCTTCCATGGCTGCGAACATGTCTATGGGGAAATCGCTGCCATTGGGGTCGAAATCAGGGCTGGCTCCGTCGTGGGTGTATCCGTAGACTTTATTCGCGGCTTTCTTGATCCAACCGTCCAGAGTTTTCAGTAGGGGGTTTCCTGATGGTATGGTTAGGCTCGTGTCGCCTCTGAGGAAGACTGTTTCGAGATCGAGGGATGCAGCGTTCGCCATGAGCTCGGTGACGGTCTGCTCGAAGTCCGGGCCCTCAATGGTGTCTTCGAGGGTGTTGAAATCGATCGAAACGACCATCACGAATTCCTGCGCGTTGAGGACGTTGCCTTGGGAAACTACGGTGAATTCGTCGGTGCCCTCTTCGCCAGGGATTATCTTGTCCGCCCCTACTCTGCCGGGGTACAGATAGCCTCTCGGCGCGTCGATGGCGCTTATCTCGGTTTCGAAACTGTTCATCTTCCGTAGTGTGGCCTCCTCAAGGACGGGGCTTCTTTCTTCGATGACTCTGATGAATTTGTCGAGCTGCTCCATGGCCTTGAGGCCGCCGGAGAGAAGAGAATCGTCGTC
>Ga0209508_1001584_pt1 | contig 17189 bp, 10 predicted proteins | sample AD_UKC129_MetaG_FD_184427 | JGI IMG/M metagenome (GOLD analysis project Ga0209508, IMG submission 184427) | Active sludge microbial communities of municipal wastewater-treating anaerobic digesters from Canada - AD_UKC129_MetaG (SPAdes) (version 2) | ecosystem: Engineered > Bioreactor > Anaerobic... | reverse complement strand
CTCATAACAATCTCCCAATTTTTTTTTGCAAAATATATTTTTTAAAGTACAAATATAGTATAAAATAAACTTATAATCAATAATTATTAATAATTATATATTAATTATTTTCTAAAAAATTATAAAAAGGTACAATTTATAAATATATCAAATACATTTTAATTAAACAAGTAAAATTTTTTCTATTATATATTAAATTAATGTTTACTTATTTATGGGGGTAGCTTTGGACGATTTACAATTAACTCAAAAAGAATGCCATAATGAACTTTTGGAACAAATGTATAATAAATTGGATGATTTTATTAGTTCATTAGGCATTCAAAAAAGAGATCCTTTCAGAAAAGGGCATTTAATTCAGGTACTTCATAAAGCACAAGAAATATTTGGATACTTACCTGAAGAAGTACAAATCTTTGTAGCCAAAAAAATGAATTTACATCTTTCCGAAGTTGCCGGTGTTATTAGTTTTTATAATTTTTTCACAACAACACCAAAAGGTAAACATCAAATTCATATCTGTTTAGGTACAGCTTGCTTTGTAAAAGGAGCTCAAAGAATTTTAGAAGAATTTACCGAGCAATTAGGTATAGGGCCACAAGAAGTAACCGAAGATAAGGAATATTCAATTGATATTGTAAGGTGTGTTGGAGCATGTGGACTTGCACCAGTTGTAACAGTTAGAGATAGAGTTTATGCAAAAGTTACAACTGGAGATGTCGAAAAAATTATAAAAGAATGCAAAGAAATTTCATCGGAGTGACCTATGAAAAAAATAAAGACGAAAGAAGATTTGTTTCAACTTTATGAAAGAAATAAAACATTGCTGGCTTTGCGAACTGCTGATGAAAGAGTAAAAGAGGACGTGGAAAAAGCAAAAAAGAATAAAACTCAAAGAGAAATTCTTGTTTGCGGCGATACAGGATGTGCTTCAGCTAAAAGCAAAGTTATTTTCAATTACTTAAAAAAAGAAATTGAAAATAGAGGTTTGGATGATAAGATTAAAGTTATTCAAACCGGATGTTTTGGTTTATGCGAAAAAGGACCTGTTTTAATGTCATTTCCGGAAGAAAATTTTTATGTAGAATTTAAACCAGAATATATAAAAAATTTCGTTGAAGAACACTTAATCAATGGAAAGGATTTAGATAGGCTATATTATACAGATCCTATAACCAAAAGAAAAATACCTAAAAGAAGTGAAATACCATTTTATAAGAAACAGTTCAAAATCGCTTTAAGAAATGTTGGAGTAATTGATCCATCGCAATTAGATGAATACATTGCGGTTAAAGGTTATCAAGCTTTAGCAAAATGTTTAAGTATGTCACCGATGGATGTAATTAATATTATAAAGAAATCTGGATTAAGAGGGCGGGGTGGCGGCGGTTTCCCTACTGGAATTAAATGGGAAGTATGTAATAAAATGCCCGGCGATGATAAATTTATAATTTGTAACGCTGATGAAGGAGATCCAGGCGCTTTTATGGATCGTTCAATATTGGAAGGTGATCCATTTAGTGTTCTTGAAGCTATGGCCATTGGTGGTTATGCAATAGGAGCTAATAAAGGTGTTATTTACATTAGAGCTGAATATCCATCTGCTATAACAAGATTACAAGTTGCTATTAAACAATTAAGAGAAAGGGAATTACTTGGTAAAAATATTTTAGGAAATGATTTCTCATTCGATATTGAACTTAAATATGGAGCTGGCGCATTTGTATGCGGTGAAGAAACTGCACTTATTGCATCAGTTCAAGGAAGACGTGGAGAGCCAACAACTAAACCCCCTTTCCCAGCCGAAAAAGGGCTTTGGGAAAAACCAACCGTTGTTAACAATGTTGAAACTTTTGCAAATATTCCACCTATTATTTTGAATGGGCCAGAATGGTTTGCAAGTATCGGAACAGAAAAATCTAAAGGGACAAAAGTTTTTGCTCTCGCTGGCAAAATAAATTATGGTGGTCTTATTGAAGTTCCTATGGGAACTACTCTAAGAGAAATTATTTACGATATAGGTGGTGGATTAAAAAACGGAAAACAATTAAAAGCAGTTCAAACAGGAGGCCCATCCGGTGGTTGTATCCCCGCTGAATATATTGACACTCCTATAACTTATGAAAGTTTAACTGAAAGTGGTTCTATGATGGGTTCCGGTGGTATGATTGTTATCGACGAAGATAACTGTATGGTTGATGTAGCCAAGTACTATCTCGAATTTACAACTCACGAGTCTTGCGGAAAATGTGCCCCATGTCGTATTGGAACTAAAAGAATGCCCGAAATATTAACTCAAATTACTGAAGGTTATGCAGAAGATGACGCAATTGAAAAATTGGAAAACCTCGGTAAAGTGATTAAAAATGCATCATTGTGTGGACTTGGGCAAACTGCACCTAACCCGGTTCTCTCTACAATACGTTTCTTCAGGAATGAATATGAAAACCATATAAAAAATAAAAAATGCAAAGCTGGTGTATGCAAAAACTTATTTATATACCGCATAAATGATAACTGCACCGGGTGCTTAGTATGCTTCAAAAATTGTCCTGCTGGTGCAATTATTGGGGCTCCCAGACAAAAACATATTATTAATTTTGAAAAATGTACAAAATGTGGTATTTGCTTTATGAAATGTAGATTTAATGCAATTGAAGTAGTATAAGGAGTATAATATGGCTAAAATATATGTCAATGGTCAGGCAGTAGAATGCCAAGATAATCTTACTATTTTAGAAGCTACTCAACAGCTGGAAGATGTTTATATACCAACTTTATGCCATCTAGATTTAGAAGCTTTTAATATCGAACACCATATTGGATCTTGTAGAATTTGTATGGTTGATGTTGAAGTTGACGGCAGACGAAAAATGCTCCCTTCTTGTGCTACTCCTGTTAAAGATGGTATGATTATTTACACAAATACTCCCGAAATTATTCACACTAGAAGAACAGTTCTTGAACTTATACTTTCAGACCATCCATTTGAATGTTTAACTTGTCTTAAAAATGGAAATTGTGAATTACAGTCTCTTTCAAAAGAATTCGGTATTACTAAAATTTCTTATCAAGGTAAAAAGAAAAATTATCCTATTGATGTATCAAGCAAAGCAATTAAAAGAGAACTAAATAAATGTATTATGTGCCGAAGATGTGAAACAGCTTGCAATATTTTACAAACTGTCGGAACATTAAGCGGCTATAAAAGGGGCTTCGATGCTGTTGTTGCTCCTGCCAACCTCAAACCACTTGTTGAAACAAATTGCACATTCTGTGGCCAATGTGTTAACGTATGCCCAACTGCAGCTCTTACCGAAATTAGTTATATCAATGATGTTTGGAAAGCTATTAACGACCCAAATAAAAAAGTCATTGTACAAACTGCACCAGCTGTTAGGGTTGGAATTTGCGAAGAATTTTGTTTAGATCATTTCGACCCTTCTAACACTGGAAAACTCGTAACCGGGCTTAGAATGCTCGGTTTTGATGCTGTTTTTGATACAAACTTCTCCGCTGACCTTACAATTATGGAAGAAGCTAATGAATTTATTCAAAGATTTACAAAAGGTGGAAGATTACCTCTCCTTACCTCTTGTTGCCCAGGTTGGATCAATTTCCTTGAACATAATTTTCCAGATTTAATTGATATCCCATCCACCTGCAAATCCCCGCAGCAAATGTTCGGCGCTATCGCAAAAACATACTACGCTAACAAAATTGGAATTGCCCCAAAAGATTTAATTGTCGTTTCCATAATGCCTTGCCTTGCTAAAAAATACGAAGCAGGAAGAGAAGAATTCAAAAGAAATAATATTCCCGATGTTGACTATGTATTAACAACTCGTGAACTCGCAACTATGTTTAAAGAAGCAGGTATAAATTTACACAAACTTAAACCAAGTGAATATGATAGCCCGCTTGGGATTTCCACAGGCGCGGCTGTAATTTTTGGAGTCACTGGCGGCGTTGTTGAAGCTGCTTTAAGAACCGCTTATGAATGGATAACTAATGAAAAGTTAGAAGAAATCAATTTCACTCAAGTTCGCGGCCTCGATGGCGTAAAAGAAGCTACCGTAGATATAAAAGGCACAAAAGTAAATATCGCGGTAACTTCTGGTTTAGGTAATGCTAGAAAAATACTCGAAAAAATCGAAGATGGAACAGCAAACTATCACCTAATTGAAATCATGGCATGCCCCGGTGGTTGTATAAATGGCGGTGGCCAACCTTATATTCACGGCGATACAAATAAAATCTTGCAAAGATTAAATGCAATTTATACAATCGATGAAAAATCAAAAATCAGAAAGTCCCACGAAAATCCAGATATAATAAAACTTTATCAAGAATTTTTAGGCGAACCAGGTAGTCACAAAGCTCACGAACTACTTCATACAAACTACTTCAATCGTGAAATGGTATAAAAACAAAATAGCTCTCTTAAAAGGGGAGCTTTTTTATTTATTAGCTCAGACGGTGTAAGCTTAAAGCCCGTGCGCCGTGCGGCGCACGGGCAGGCTAACGCCAAAATTTTCCCCAAAACCTTTCAATAAATTTTTACCAATATATTTAATATTTTTACATTTAGCAAAATAACTAAATGTTGTTCGAATATTTTTCTATGAAAAATAACTCAAGTAAAAAGTGAGCAAAACTATTATCGTTATTACAATATAATTTTATATACGATATATTTGCATTTACGATATATTAGCAATTCTTAAACCCAAATTATGCATTAGGAAATACAAAAGGGAACGAAGTACTATCTATTTTAGAGAATAAGCCTTCCAACCAAAACCATTTTCTGCCAAATTATTTACATTTATTCTTATTTCTGTTTTTTCCATAATTTAATGATTTCTTTTAACTTATCAAGATTTTTCAACCTCTATTGAATAATTTGGGTTAAAAATATATTCGTTTTTGCGATATTATTGCATATACGATATAATATTAGTTTCTTCAAATTGATTTGAGTAAGCGATATAATCACCTTTACATTATAAATAAGATGCACATAAAATAATAAAAAAAAACTATGCGCATCAAAAAGATGAACTGAAATTTATTTTTCTAGGGTATGAAAGGAATTGTTATAATACAAACACCGCGTAAATCATTTAGGTTATCAGCGCTTTTGGTTAGATGTGAATTTTACTCCCCCTTTCCAAGGGGGACAAAGGGGGATTTTTAGCGGGCCTTCGGCCCGCTGCCCCTTGCAGCTTGGCTCAAGCTGCAAGGGGCTTAAGCTTACACCGTCTGAGCCACAAAATAGTCTTTAAAACTTTTACTCTATTTTTTCATCTTTAATACATTTTTTTTACATCTATAAATCACTTCATTAAAATTACTTTTTTAACACTAAATTCATTTTCACCTTCTAATTGCATAATATAAACACCTGACGGTAAATTTTCCATATTAATTACTTCAATATTTTGCCCTGCTAAATACAGCTTTTCATCAAAACTTCTTATAATTTTACCAGTAAGATCATAAAGTTTGATAGTTAACCTTTTATTTTCATTGATAAAAAACTTAATTTTTACGTTTGGATTTGCAGGATTTGGAAATACATCTAATTCAAAGTTTTTTTTTATTGATTTTTGAACATTTTGAATAGATGTAACATTATCGCTGAATAAATAAATTAAAATTTCATCAAAAGTAGCTTTCCATAATCCCCAACTATGCCCTTCATCGTATATTGAAAAAGCACATTGATAACCTTTACTTTTTAATGTTTCAAATAATGGTGGTACAACTCCCGAAATACTACTCCCTTCGTACGTTCCCCATACTGAAAATATTCTGATATCCTTTTTAGGATTATTTTTATATAAATTTGCTACTTCTTGATTATTCACCCAAAAAGCTGGTGAATGCCAACCAGAAAGACCAAATAAATTATCATAATAATATGAAATATATCCGGAAATATTTCCGCCTAGTGAAGTACCAATAATTGCTCTTTTATTCCTATCTTTTATGGTTCGATATTTATTATCAATAAAAGGTACCAATTCTTCTGCAACAAACTTTGCATATTTTTCTTTTAATGAAAAAGCATATTCGTCATTTCTATTAGTTGGGACAACAAAAATTCCAATTATTGGTGGAATTTTATTACTATCAATCAAATTATCTAGAATATTTTTTGAATTTCCTATATATAAATATTCGCTTCCGTCATTAATATAAGCAGTAGGAAAATTTTTTAAGCTATCTAAGGAATATGTATATGGCAAATAAATCAGTAAATCATATGTTTTACCCGTATTTTGGCTATTAATAGATAATGTTTCAATTGTTCCTTTTTGGGTACTAGGATAACTATTAATTTCCCAAGGCCTTACATATTTAGGCATAGCTAATTCTGAGTTAGGCCCATAGCCACCATAACAATAATTAGGATTATAAGGATCGAGAATCCAGTTACCATTAACGATAAGTTTATAATCTAGTCTAGCAGTTTCAGTAAAATTCATTCGTAAATAATATAAATCGGTTCCATCAATTTTAGAGAAATAACTACTAGGTGACCACCCATTAAAATCACCTGCGACTTGTACAGTAGTATTAGTCTGACTTCTATAAAAGAAAACGGCTTGTTTACCTTCCGTTAATGGTATCCCTTTAGTTTTGGCAAAATTCCAGAAAGAATCAACCATAATTTGTCTTTTTTCTAAAGGCAATGAATTTACATTTGCTAAAAAACTATCAAAATTAGTTTGTGCAAATAAAATCATAGGCATAAAGAATAGAATTAACTTAAACATATTTTTACTCTTTTTTTCAAATATACAATAATCTATAAAATAAAAAAAATGGCTAGCATATTTGCTAGCCTTCAAGAAAGTATCAATAAATAAACAACATTTCATTATATTTTGGTAAAGGCCATATTGTTGAATCTGTTAAGGTTTCTAATGTATCAACAGTTTTTCTCAATTTAGCCATTTTTTCGTTCAATATTTTTTCAGCTAAAGCCTCAGCTTTTGCTTGTTCATCATCAATTTGCTCAACTTTTTCAAGTTCTTCTTCCAAACTATCTATATCGATTATTAATTCATCTACAAGTTTAGAATACTTTTCAACATATTCATATTTTGTTTGAACATTGAAGGCTAAATCTTTAGATAATTTTAAATTATCTAATAATTGATTTTGATATTTCACCACTGAAGGTAGAATTTGAGTTTTTGCTATTCCTAAAGCCGTTTCTGCTTCAATCTCAATTGTTTTTACATAAGTTTCAAGGTGAACAGTATACAGAGCTTCAAGCTCGTGTTCACGTAAAATACCTAATTTGCTTAATAATTCTTTGTTCTTATCAGCAACAAAAACTTTTAACGCTTCAGGAGTATTTTTCAAGTTTGGTAATCCTCTTTTAGAAGCCTCTTCATGCCATTCTTTAGAATAATTGTTACCCTCAAATCGAATAGGTTTTGTTAATTTAATTTCGTCAATCAAAACATCAATTACAGCTTCAAAAATATCATTATTCTTTTCTAAATTTTGTTTAATTTTTTCAGTAATATCAATTATAGCATCAGCTACAATCGCGTTAATAACCATATTAGCTCTTGCTATGGACTGAGAAGAACCAACAGCTCTAAATTCAAATTTATTACCAGAAAATGCGAATGGTGAAGTTCTGTTTCTATCGGTACTATCTTTAGAAATCAATGGGAAGTTAGGAATTCCTAAATCAATTTTTTCTTTATTAGTAAATAACATCTCACGGTTATTTTCGATATGATCAAGAATCTTTGTTAATTCATTACCTAAAAATACAGACATAATAGCAGGTGGTGCTTCATTTGCTCCTAATCTATGGTCATTACCTGCAGAAGCAACGCTAGCTCTTAATAAATCACCGTGTTTATAAACACCTTTTAACACAGAGACTAAAAAAGTTAAGAATTCTAGCTGCTCAAGCGAAGAATAACCCGGTGCCAATAAATTTTTACCATTAGAATCAACCATTGACCAGTTATTATGCTTACCTGAACCATTTACACCAGCAAATGGTTTTTCATGTAATAAAAGATAAAAATTATGTTTTTCAGCTACTTTTCGGAGCGTTTCCATCACAATTTGGTTGTGATCATTTGCTAAGTTGTAATTTTCAAAAATTTGCGCAATCTCAAATTGTGCAGGAGCAACCTCATTATGACGAGTTTTAGCAGGTACTCCAAGTTTGTACAATTCCACTTCTACCTCTTGCATAAAAGCTAAAACTCTTGGTTTAATACTACCAAAGTAATGATCTTCCATTTGTTGGCCCTTTGGTGGAAGTGCTCCAAATAGAGTTCTTCCAGTAATTAAAATATCAGGACGATTATTAGCATAAAATTTATCAATTAAAAAATATTCTTGTTCAGGACCTACAGTGGTTGAAACCCATTTTATATCCTTATTAAATAGTTTCAATAAATTAACCGCTGCTTCACTTAACTTTTGCGCTGAACGGATTAAAGGCAATTTTTTATCCAAAACATCGCCAGTATACGACAAAAATATTGTTGGAATACATAAAGTCTTACCATTAGCATTTTCAACAATAAAAGCTGGTGATGTAGTATCCCAAGCAGTATACCCTCTAGCTTCAAATGTAGATCTCAATCCACCACTTGGAAAACTAGAAGCATCAGGTTCACCTTGCTTCAAATTAGATGCACTAAATCTTTCGATAGGTTTGCCAATGCTATCAAATGAAAGAAAGCTATCATGCTTTTCAGCTGTTAACCCGGTTAAAGGTTGGAACCAGTGAGTATAATAAGTAACTCCATTATCTCTAGCCCATTCCTTCATACCATGTGCAACACCTTCAGCTGTGGCATCGTCAATTGGCTCACCTGTTTCAATAATTTTTTGCAATCTCTCGTAAACTCTATAAGGCAAATATCTTCGCATTGCCTCATCATTAAAAACATTTTCACCATAATAGCTAGTAATGTTCTTTAAATAATACTCATCCTTAATTGTTTTTTCCGGATGATTAGTCACTGCGAATTCATTAAAAAAAGGGGATCTCATTTCTACTCCTTTCGTTTGTTATAAATTAATGTCTTTGAGAGCTCTCTTAGTTATAATTTAAAATTATTTACTTTAAAGTCAAGTTTCTTTTTATAGAAACATAAATTTTTACAATTTTTTAATATTAATAATTGATATGATACCCGTTCTTTCTTCCTCATTTTATTTAATTTAAAATTTTATTCATAAAAATCAAGTATTTTTTCCGAAAAATTAAAAAAAAAGCCCCCCTTTTTTGGGGGGCTTTTAATATTTATGTATTTATTTATTCATCAAAACTAATAGAATCATTCAATAATTTAGCTATTTCATCATCTATATTAATATCCAAATTTGGCTTTGGTTTTGGCTTTTCTTTTTTCTCTTCTTCCAGTTTTTTCTTTTCATCAACATTTTCTTCCAATAATGTATTTAATTCAGTAAAATCATTAATTGCTTGCTCTTCATTCTTTACATCATCTACATTATTCAAAGCACTTTCTAAATTTTGCAACATCAAATCATCATCATTCGAGACACTCATATCAGAATTTGTAAGTAATTCATCTACATTTTCAATATTTAACTCATTCTTTGTTTCCTCATTTGGTAATTCAGTTAAACTTTCATTTAATATATCATTAAAACTTTCTTGTGGCTGATTATCATTAACTTCATTTATTCCATTTTCAACTATTTCTTCACCTTCTTCCGTTTCAAAAGCATCTTCAATAGTCAAATCTTGAAATTCATCATTACCTTCATCTATTTCAGTATCTTTAGTTTCCTCTTCTAATTGTTCTCCATTAGGTTCACCTTCTTGTTCTATGTTATCTTCTTCTTGTATATTTTCAATTAATTCAACAATCTCTCCATTTACATCATTAGTTGTATCTTCATCAGCGAATGCTGCAAAATTTATACCATCCATAGATTCGTTATAAAAATCAACATTATCAGTTTGTATTTCTATTTTTGAAACTGTCTCTTCTATAGGCTCATCAACACTAGAAGATGAAATTGTTTTATATGTATCTTCTACTTTCAATTCCTCATCATTAACTAAATCCATCGATGTCTGATATGTAGAAGCCTTTGTTGGTCGTCCTTCATAATTATCATTATTCATCGCATGAGAAAGTATAATATCATTCAAAGTTTTTGTTAAAGTTTCAATCTCTTTTTCAAGATTCTTTTTAATTGCTTTTTTATGTTCAATATCATCTTTTAATTTATTTACAAATTGAGATAAATCACTTTCTTCCTTCGTCAATACTTGTACTTTTTGAGCTATTATTTGTTCATTCTTTCTTAATTCAGTAATTTTTTCACGTAATCCCAATAAATCTTCTTTCAAACTGTCCAATTCTTTTCTCTTCACAATTATTTCTTTTTCTAATCTAGTATTATTAATTTCACTTTCTAATATTTCTTTTCTTAATCTAGCTTTTCTATCCTCCAAATCATTTACATCAGAAAATAATTTTTGAATTAATTCTGTAAAATCCTTTTCAAAGCTCAAATTTCTTTGTTTTGTATTAAATTCAGCATTTTTCAAATCTTCAATATTTTTATTTAATTCGTCAATTCTTTCTTTCTTTGTTTTTAATGTTTCATTTAAACTTGTAATTATTGCATTTAATTCAAATTCTTGTTTTTTAAGTTCACCTATATGTTTAACAATATCATCATATTCCTTTTTAATTAGTTCAAGGCTTTTACGCTCTTTATCTAACAACAACATTTGATCCGAAAGTTGAGCTTTAACATCATTCATTTCTTCCAACATACTATTCTTTTTGTCGGAAAGTTCCAAGAATTTTTTATTCAATTCATCAATTTTCTTATCCATATAAGCTTTATGTCTTTCAAGCTCAGTTGCATCAGTATTTAGTTTATTTATTTGAGCATTTAGTTGTTCTATATTATAATTTCTTGTACTTTCAATTCTTTCTAATTCCGAGATACTACTTTTTAACTCATCAATACGATTATTTAATTCTTTTATTTCATTTGTTTTCTGTTCAATTTGGTTATCAAATTCACTTAATTGCTTTTTCTTATAATCAAATTCTATATTTAAATTAAAAATCTCTTCTCTTTTACTAAATAATTCTTTTTCAGATTGATTTATTTTATCTTGCAACTCAGCATATTGTTGCGATGCATTATTATATTTATCTACATAAGCTTTAAATTTATCTTCAAATTCTGTAAAATCATCTGAAAATTTACTAACAAAGTTTTTAAGCTCTTCTTCCTGTTTTTTATATTCTTCAATACGCTGAATACTTTCTTTTTCCTTTTCTTCTAACTCTTTGATTTTTTCTTCTAAATGCTCTAAACTTCCATATTTACTTTTATAGAGTTCTAATGTATTAAGAGCATTTTCTAATTGTTCTTTTAATTCTCTACTAGCAAATATAGCCATAATATTTTCCCTATTTTTATATACAAAATATAATCAAAAATCATTCCAAATCAAAAAAACATCATTTCTTTTAGAAAAAAATATTATATTGTGTTATCATTTTAACTTTATTTTATCGTATATATATTTTATATTTGATTTTTATTTTATAGCTTTTTTACCTATATTTGTAAGAAAAAATTCTATGATTAGTGTAAAACAAGACGTTGTAATTAGAAAAACCAGAGTTATTTTTCTAGATCTTATCCGAGCATTTGCTGTTTTTATGATGGTACAGGGCCACACTATAGATAGTCTTTTAATGGATAAATACAGATCTGATATTTATCCCGTTTTTTCAATATGGAATTTTTTCCGCGGCCTAAATGCTCCTATATTTATTTTTACCTCAGGTGCTGTATTTACCTACTTATTTTTAAAAGACGGCCATAATTTCTCTGAAAATCCTCGTGTAAAAAAAGGAATAAAACGTTTCTTTTTGCTTATCACTGTTGCTTATTTCCTTCACTTTCCAACTAATAACCCTTTAAATTATAATGAAATTTCATTAGCTCAATATTATATTTTTCTACGCGTCGACGCTTTACATTTAATAGCTGTAGGCATATTATCAATAATTTTAATTTTGTTCCTAATTGAAAAATTTAAGCTTAATCCTTATTATACATTCATCGCTGCAGGTGTTATTTCACTTATTCTATCTATTTGGACTCTTAAAATCGAATGGGCTAATTTTTTACCACTCCCATTAGCTTTTTACCTTTACTTTGGCCCCAAAAATGACTTCGCTGTTTATTCCCTATTTCCTATTTTTCCTTGGCTAACTTATATATTTGCTGGCGCTTTTTTAGGCGTTTTTTTAGCAAAACATCCAAAAATATTTAAAACAAAATGGTTCGGCATAAAAATCGTGTTAATAGGTATTTCATTTATAATCATTTCATTAATTTCAATTATGATTGAAAACTCAATAAAAGGATATAATACCTTTTGGGATAACCCATTTCTAGTTATTAACAGATTAGGAATTGTACTATTTTTTAGTGGAATTATAACATTACTTACCCTTAGAACAGATAAAATACCCCGAATAATTGTTTTAGCAGGGCAAAATACATTACTAATTTACGTTGTTCACCTAATAATAATTTATGGTTCCCCTTTCACCTTAGGTTTCGATTATTTATTACACCACAGACTAACTCCAATACCATCAATATTAATTGCAATAATAATGCTCTTTTTAATGGGACTTATGGTTCACCTTCTTGATAAATTTAAACCAAAATATAAACTCCTTAAAGAAAAATTCTTAAAATTTCATAAAGAAAATTAATAGAAAACATTTTTTTATATTTAGCTCAGACGGTATAAGCTTAAAACCCGTGCGCACGAGGCGCACGGGCGGGCTAAAGCCCAAAATATATTTCACCAATTAAACCATATCTTACATAACATCAACTAAATACAACATTTATACAACTAGCAAAATAACTATTGACTAAAAATTTTCCAATGTAATAGCAAACTTAAAGTATTAAAATATTTTCGTAAATACGATATAATTATATTATCGATATATTTACTTGTTCTAAAAATATATTTGTATATACAATATAATTGCATATACAATATAATAGTAATTTTCGATAATATATTTGCAAATACAATATAATTGTAATTACGATATAATAGATAATACAATTATATTATAATAAAAATTGCATCATTTGTGAGTTGTTACGTATTTGGGAAAGATTTGAATATTAAGGCTAGAAAGCACAACACATTGTAAGGTGGTAAAGAAAAGAATTTTTTAGCGGGCCGTTCGGCCCGCTGCCCCTTGCGGCTTGGTTCAAGCCGCAAGGGGCTAAGCCTACACCGTCCGAGCTAAATAAAAAAAGCTGCCTTTTTATGACAGCTCTTAAATTAAACAATCTATTTTATTTCATTTTCAATTTGAAAAACTGGTCTTATATCGGTTGGCAAATCTACAAGTTTTTTTCGGTTTATTTTAATAGGTTCACTTTCAACACCATATTTCTTAATCAATCTATCAGCTCTATTGTAATCACCTGTTGCCTGTATTTCTAATAATTCTGTTGCCAAAGACTTTACGCCATCGTAAATTTTATCATAATTTATACTAATTTTTTGTGTAGCTTTATTGTATTCGTATCCACCTTTTTCAAGCAACCAATTAAATATAATCGCATTACTTGCACCGTGAGCTTCGTTTACACCAAATCTTACACTTCTAAAAATATTAGCTAGAAATGAAGCCCAAACTTCTTTTTCTGAGCTTTTTGGATAAACACCAAGTTTTATCATATAAATATTGTTGTACATACCAAGAACATCAGCTTTACATTCTTCAATTTTTGAATAAAGCTCTTTTAATTCCTTCTTTACCTCTGTTTTTTTACCATTAACCTCAATAAATCCAGGTCCCAAACCGTGAGAAATTTCGTGCATTAAAGTGTGATTAAAGAACCCTTCAAATGTTACATATTTTACATCTTTGGCATCCATTATAATTTTTGCAATTGGAAGTAAAATTTTATCAAATTTAGCCTCATGAATATTTTTCTGCATAACTTTTTTTGATCCTTTAGCCGCTCTTACTCTTTCATCATTTGGCAAATTAAAAGCTAATGTTTGAACACCCGATTTAGTATCTCCTGCTGAAAAAACTTGGTTGGAAACTATTATTGGTGATTGCTTACCTCTTGAAAAATTTTTAAACTTATCATCAACTGGTAAATTCTTTTCCATATCATCCAATAAAGATTCAAATTTACTTAACTTTTGGCTTTCAACAGGATCAACTATTGTTAAAAATGCTTCGAATGATGCTTTATAATTAAATAATTCGTCTTCATAAACTTCAAATGGTCCAATGACAAATTCGAATAAATGATCTTTCAAATCCATCCAATCCATATCACTTTGAAAATAATCATTTGTTAAAAATGCATCAGCTTTTGCCAATAAGTATTTTTTAAAACTTTGATTATCAGTATATTTTGCTGCTTCCTTTAAATATTCGGATGCTTTTAATAAATATTTTTTGTAATATTCAGAGTATGGTATTGCCATTAAATTACCATTTTTATCTCTTCTTATAACTGTATATTCTGATATAAATTCCTTTTCTTTCTCAGGATGTTTTTGAATATAATCTTTAAATTCTTCTTTTGTCATATCTTCAGGATAAAAATTAGCACCTAAAGGTCTTTTATATTGACCATAAAAAGGTTTGTGATGATCTAACCTATCAAATGGAGAAAACATAATTTTAAAATATTCAAGAGCCAATTTGTCTTCTTTTTTATTAGATTTTGATAAATTATCCAAAATCTCAAAATTTTTCGAATATGCTTGGTCCAAAAATATTGTATCCATAATTTTTGACGATAAATATAAATATTTTAAGCAAATCTTGTCCTTTTCAGATAATAATGAATGATCATACTTAATTTCTACAGGTACAAGTTGTTTTAATTTTTTTTCTAACACATCTCCACCTTTTGCTAAAATTAATCCTGATAGTAATAGTATTAAAGTTTTAATTTTCATTTTTTACCTCAATGATATTTATTCAAAAAAAGATTATTTCTTCTTTCATATCCAATTGTAGTTTTTTCACCATGACCCGGATAAACATTTACATCGTCAGGTAAAACTAACAACTTATTTGTAATTGATTCTATTAATATATCGTAATTTCCTCCCCATAGATCGGTTCTTCCGATATTTTCCTTAAATAATACATCACCAGAAAATAGAACTTTTTCATTTTCAAAATATAAACAATATTCGCCAGGTGTATGACCTGGAGTAAAAATAAAAGTACCTTCTATATTCCCTAAATTAATTTTAAGATCTTCAGATATATATTGATCCGCTTTTATACTTTCTTCAGGTTCTAAATTAAAAGCCATAAGTTGCTTTGGCAAAGTCTCTACTAAAAATTCATCTTCTTTTGGATAGAGTAAAGGAACTTCTGGCATTATCTTTTTTAATTTTAAATTTCCAAGTATGTGATCCAAATGACAGTGAGTATTTACAAGATATTTTACTTTTAAATTATTTTTATTAATAAAATCAGTTAACGTGGATAATTCATATTCATCAAAACATCCTGGATCAAGAATTAAAGCTTCTTTTGTTTCATCATCATAAATCAAATATGTATTTTCAACAAAAATATTAAACACAAATTGCTCTATTTTTAACATTTTTAGCTCTCCTTTAGTTTTAAAATTGTAATATTTTCTAAATGATAAGTATGTGGAAACATATCAACTGCTTGGCTTTTAATAACGTTATAAAAAGGTTTTAATTCCTTTAAATCTCTTGCCTGAGTTGTAGGATTACAACTCACATAAACTATTTTCTTTGGTAAAATATTCAAAATATCCTTTATTGTATTTGGATGTAAACCACTTCTTGGTGGATCTAAAATAATTACATCAGGTCTTGGTATACTATTTGACTGAATTACTGGTAATAAACTCTTGTTTAAATCAAAATGAATAAATTCCACGTTGGTAACATTATTAGATAACGCATTTTCTTTTGCATCTAAAATTGATTGTTCTACAACCTCAAAGCCATAAACTTTTGAAACATATTCCGAAACATAATTTGTTATAGTTCCAGCTCCACAAAATAAATCATAAGCAATATCGTTTTTTTCAAATTCAGCAAGTTCTATAATTTTATCATATAGTTTTTTTGCTTGTATTGTATTTGTTTGGAAAAAAGATTTTGGACTTATTTTATATTTAAATTTTCCAATACTTTCAACCAAATAACCATCCCCATAAAGAGTATAATATTCATCTCCAACTGCAACCATAGATTTTTTTGAGTTAATACCAACAACAATTGTTGATATCTGATAAAATTTTGAAATCAGCATATTTTTATAATCATTCATTAAATCTTTTTCGTAAGAACTTGTTATTAAAATAACCATAAAATTATCGTTCAAGAATGATTTTCGTACAACAAGATTACGAAGAAGTCCACTATTAGAAGCATTATCGTAAATTGTAACATTTCTTTCAGAGAAATAATTTCGTGTAACAACTAAAATTTCACTTGCAACTTTATCTACAATATGACATTGATTTATATTGATAACTTTGTCATAATTATTAGGTACATGAAAACCAAGTGCAAAAAACCTATCATTAAATTCTATATTAGATTCTACCTCTTTATGAGTTAACCATCTTTTGGGAGCAAATGAAAACTCTACTTTATTTCTATAATATAAATTTTGTTCACAACCTAAAATATCATAAAATCTAATTTCGTTTAAATTAAGTGTGCCAATTTTTTCAAAAGATTCTTTAATTTGTTTATCTTTATAGAATAATTGATAATCGTATTTCAGATCTAGCGCTTTACAACCACCGCAAACACCAAAATGCTCACATATGGCTTCAGTTCTGTATTCAGACGGTTTTATTATTTCAACTAAACTTGCTTCAGCATAGTTTTTTTTAATTTTTTTTAGCTCAGCTTTTACTTTTTCACCGGGATATGCATTTTCAACAAAAACAACAAATTTATTTACACCATCTATACTTATTTTAGCAATCCCTTTCCCACCAAAAGAATAGTCTATTATATCTAGCTCTAATACATCCTTTTTTTTAATTTGCATCACTCCTCCTCAATAAAAAACTATAATATCCCATATATTTATCACCACCAA
>Ga0209508_1001583_pt1 | contig 17229 bp, 25 predicted proteins | sample AD_UKC129_MetaG_FD_184427 | JGI IMG/M metagenome (GOLD analysis project Ga0209508, IMG submission 184427) | Active sludge microbial communities of municipal wastewater-treating anaerobic digesters from Canada - AD_UKC129_MetaG (SPAdes) (version 2) | ecosystem: Engineered > Bioreactor > Anaerobic... | reverse complement strand
GTCATGTGAACTCTAATAGACTTTTCATTAACCTTAACAATTGTGCCAGTAATGAATTTCTCATAGATGAACATCCCGCCCATTGAATTGTACCCATTGTGAATCTGAACCATTTTGTTTATTCTGTTTGTCATTTTCTTTTCCCCCTTATTGGTTTGATTTGTTAATTATATTCTAGCGTATAATGACTTTTGTGTCAATAGTTTTATCGAAAAAAGTTTACTGATGAGCAAAGTTTTTTAACTGACTGAATATACAAGCATTCGTAATGGACTAGAAAAATTGAACTTGTATTTTCGTTTGTAATCGTTTTTATTTGCATACGTAATAATAAAGTATGGGAATCGCAATAAAGTCTTGTTATAAAGCAATCCTTTGGAACCGTTAGAATTAGTGGGTTTAAGCAATACAAAAGGACTTGAGTTAACAAGTCCTTCATTGTATCAATCTAGTACCCTCTATGATTCGTAATCCTCGTATTCTTCTTCCTCTTCGAAGATATTCTCTTCTGCCTCATCAATGGGGTCTAACTCAGCAAGAACTTCGTCACTATATTCGGTAATCAATTTGCTGAAATACTGATTGATGTCGTAGTTACCAGCTTTAATTTCCTCTACTACTTCATCAATCATTTTCTTCTTCAACTTTGAGTCCATCAGCACCCATAGATGCGTTTTCCCACCGTACTGGAATATCATGTAGTTATTCTTTAACGTGTCTCCATACTTACTGAACATTTCATTAAGGATTCTTGACAGGTCGTCTACATTCTTAATCTCGCTCCTAGCCGTATCCATCTTCTCTTGCAATTCCTTTGGCAGTTCTTTCCGCACGTTAACATACAAATTATCGAATGCTTTCTCGTCAACCAAAGCCATCATCTGCTTCGTTAGGTCTTTACCGTACTTATCCGCCATTTCATCGAACAACTTCGTGAACTTGACAGGGTCTAAGCTACCTCTCAGCACGTTCATCCTTACTAGCTGGAACTTAGCCATGTCCTCGTCAAAATCCTCCATTACATAGGCATCAATCTCAGTGAAACCAAGAACCTTACAGGCTTCAAACCTATGCTCACCACTTATCAACTTATAATTACCATTTTCGTCAGCTGGCATCACCATCAAAGGCTCAACCATGCCAATCTCTCGAATGTTCTCTACCAATGCATTAAACACAGCATCCTTCTGAACATTCGGGTTCCACTCGTTAACAACTATCTTATCCATGGGTATCTTTACAGGTACACGTTCCTTCATCAAAACCACCCCTAAACTTTTATCATTCTAGGAAACTATCCAGTGAGCGTAGGTCATATGCGTTACCTAAAACTAACCGGCACTTATACTTACCTACAAACTCAGCTGACCTCTTACAGAACTCTGCATCTTGCAAAATTAATCTTGCTGACGCTGCTACATACCTACATATATCTGGGTCTTTCTCCAATACGCCTTTTGCTATTCTCTGGGCATCTGGGACAAAACACATTCACAACTATGTTCAATTCACTATCTACCTGCATAGGACAAACCAGACAGGCGATGGGTCTTATGCTACTATCTATAAGGCAGCCCGCCTTGTCATTGAGTAGAATACACCCCCTCCCTTTCTTTTCTTCAGTATCCGACCACTCCTGTCTTCTTCAACATAGTCAGTGCTTAGTCCACGCATCATGTCTAAATCAGTAACGTTCTGGTGTATCGTTGGCAATGCACACCCTACCTTGCATGTGACACAAGACAAGAACGGCGTATGCCCTGTCACCTGTATATCCTTACTTGATAACAAAATCTTCTTTTTCTGCATAGTAGTCCTCCTCAATAGCAGCTATATCGTCTTCTGAATCCAAAATACCCTCTGGCTCATCCTCGTTTAACCGGTCTGGTATTACGAACACTGGTGTCGCACTTCTGCACGTGTCCTTAAATCCCAGTTCAAGCAACATTCTGTAAATGTCGTAATCCCTTGGGAACTTTGCTTGTGTTTGTCGCTGCTTCCTATTGGCTGGAAAACTTCTTCCTACTTGGGACATCAACCCAATTACTTGGTTGAACGTTATGGTCTCACCAAATCGAGACATCAGCGGGAAACACTGTATCAACAGATTACGTATGCTTCTAATACTCGTGTATGCACGTGGCAAATTCGTTATCCTGTATAATTCCTGCTCTATGGCAACGTGAATCTTCCCACTCGTGTAATTCTCTCGAATAAAATCCTTCATTCTATCCATATCTTTTGCTACCTTGTCGTAGTTTTCGTAGATATACATTAGCATACTATACGCTTCTACTGTGGAGCCGAACACCCATGGATACCAGTCTGGTAGCTGCTCAAGTGCCCATGGTCTTTTGGGGAACAATACAGGCAGACCTAAGTACATCTGTTCCCAAAACCCTACCGGAAATCCCTCATCCGTGGACCAAGCAATAGCGACATGGCTTCTAGCTGCGGTCTCCAAGTACTGATGCCTTGGACAAGTGTACTGAATATCCAATACATCCTTGTACTTATCCAGCACCTTTTTGTAAGCATCACTCGTTGCTACCTTTGTTTCACTCGTATTCGTGGTCATCTTTATCTGGCAGTCTTTACCAGAAGACAGAAACTTGCCAAACAATTCCGCTACCTTATCTGCATTCTTCACACTATTGAACCTTGCGCCAAAGAACAGTGTAAACTTATCAAACTTCTCTGGCTTGCCTATCTCCTTGTCTATATACTCACACGGAACACCTACAGGCAAAACCATCGAGTTCTTTGCTATTCTCCTCACATCCGTGGGTGCTAAGCACTTCCTAGCATTCTCTATAGCCACTGTCCTTTCCCTCGGTGACAAAAATATAGTCGTCGAGTTGGCATATCCGAAATGAGTCATTACGTGGGAAATCCTGTTCACCACATTATCTCGCAAATAGTACACCGACGGGTCTATTGTTATACATGGCAAATCCCGCTGCCGCACAATATCAGAAAGAGCTAACTGGTAAATCGGTATCTGTGCAGGCATGGATGTAATTATTGCATCAACGAAGTACCTTCCTACTACACGTGAAAACTTTTCGGTCAACTCACGAAGGTCAACCATACCACTCTCTGTGTACCAGTCATATTCGTATTCTTTGAACACATACATCAAGCCGGGGAATCTGGTAACCGTCTCTTGAGCAAATTCTGGCATAAGCATATAGCAAAAGTGTCCTTGTGCTACTAAGTACTTAGCTAAGTCCAAGAACAAAATATAGTTGCTATCCCCGTGTATCTTTTTCAGTCCTGTATGCGGTATTAACAAAATCCTCATATTCGTCTTACCCCCTATCCACCGTATTCCAAATGCTATATACCTCTACGTCTTGATACCGACCCATGTGCATCTCATGCTTCTTCAATGTCGCCTCTTTCTCAAAACCCATGCTCGTGAACAGTTTCTTCGATGGCTCATTCGAGGCATAAATCTGAGCATACACTTTCCTATACCCTTTAATCTCAAACAGATACTTGAGCATCAAACCAAGTGCTTTCTTTGCAATCCCTTTTCTTTGCATACGAGGTGCTATCCTTATTGCAACTTCTGCTGTTCTATGATAATCAGACATGTTAAAAGCACTTACTACACCCATAAACTGTTCACTACGATTCTGTTCGTAAACATGACTTCTTGCTACTATAGCCATATGGCATTTCGTATGGTCCACTTTATCCATGTACTCGTGCATCCACTTAGCAAATGCTTGGTACGTTGGCATATCAACCCAAAATCCGGCACCAACGCAAATATCATAGTGCATGTTCAACTTATATATCTCCGGCAAGTCACCCTCTGTCAGCGGTGCTATTGCAATGTCCCCATCATACAAGATACTCATGGGCTACCTCCTATAAGGGATTCCAACAACTCCTCTCGACTTAACATTATCAAACCGTCTACTATGCTCAGATTAGGTTCGAAGGTCTTGCATTTCTGCTTGTACTCTCGAGGTTTCCAATTCTGCACTAAGACGTTTACGCCATTCTGTTCAAACTCGTCAAGGTTCAGATACTGTTCAGCCGCCTTTGCCCCACACAGGTAGTCAGTTCCACCAAAGATTTTCGTTATCTCAAGCATTCTTGTCGATGGGTCTGTACCCTTGGTACCGCTAACTAACTCGTCTTTACTTGCTACAATATACTGTCCTTGCCATCCTAAGTAGTCAAGCACAACACGTAACAGGTCATCACAAAACGGACTGAACAGTCTGTCTCTGGCTATGGCGATTTTCATTATCTCTTCTATCTTATCTATCCACTCTTTCGCTCTACTACCTTCTTTATAACCGTACAAGCCTTTCAGCGTTCGTATATGCTTCCGTTCCCAACCATTGTCTGCAAACTGTGCCTCATCCAACATCACTCGGTTCCCGCCAACCACAGGCACTGTAAGCGTAACCCTCCCTTGCTTTCCGGCTACATGTGCCCTTGCCTGACCTACTCTTCGATTCAGCTGTACATCGTCAAGCAATACAAATACGTCTGACTGCAAAACACGTTCTATATAGTGCATGGGCGGCAAGTAGCATGGTTGATATATCGAAACTATCTTTCGTGCCATCCGTCAAAACCTCCTAACCCATCGTGGACAATTCCATGTCTAACACAGTGCTCTCGTTCACCCTTCAACCATTTCTCTCCTATGTCCAATCTATAGAACATCTCACGTAAACGAATCTCACTAACTTTTCCATAAGCTTCTTTCCGTGCCTCTTCTACAGTGTCCCCGTACCCTCGTACCAACAGCTGTCTGCCACCCTTGGAATACGGTTTACCATCGGGTCCTATAACAGCACTCATAAACACAACCCAGTCTAGGTCTGCCAACTCTTGCCCAACCTCCCCATTCTTGAACATAATCGGTAATCCTTGCTTTACCTGTCCTTTGAAGGGGTAACCACCTCCGGCAACAACTACGCCAATACCGCAAGCATGCCTAAACTTAGGCTCTACCAAGTCCCCACTAGCCCAACGATAAAGCAACTGTCCCAAGTCTCCGTCAATCATTGGAACCCAAATCTCGGTAGTTGGGTCTCCGAACCTTGCTGTAAACTCGATGAACCAAAGGTCTCCCGTGTCTACGTCCATCATACAGTTAATGTCTAGCATTCCTGTAAAACCAATGCGTTCCAACTCCGGCTGAAGCTTATCATACATTTCCATTCCAACATCTGGCACTCCAGCTAGAACCAATGACCCCATCTCTGCTGTCATGGGTCCCATATCGCCATCATAGGCTCTCTTGTGCTCGAACACTGTACATATACCAACAGACTTTCCACCCGGACCAACGCTTACAGTAAAGGAAACCTCAACTCCCTTTACCTTCTCCTGTAGCATTACATTCTCAGTCACTCGCCTATTCAACTCGTGTAGCGTATCCTCTACACTCTCGCAAACTGAAACGTTTGTACCACCAATCAAGGAATCCCACTTAACAACAAACGGGTCGGTTCCTCCCTTTACAAACTCTATCGCTCTGTCCACACTTGCTACAAAGCAATCTGGTGTCCTTATACCAGCTTGCTCACACACTTCACTTGCATATCCTCTATCAGATTCTAGCAAAGCACCTTTTGCAGATACACCGTAGACAGGGACTTTCTTAACCCTGTCTATTATTCCTGCTAGTGAGAAATCTAAACTGGTTCCAACAACTAAATCTATAGCGTCATCTTCCACCAACTTATCAAGAACTTCGCTAACTTTATTCAATGGGACATCAAAGACTTGACCTAACCAACTACACGTACTATTTCCGGGTATGAACATAACAGCATGCCCTTCTTTTCTGAATCTTTTCCCAAGTGCATGTGCTCGTCCGTCCCCACCAAGAATAACAATCCTCATCTTAACACCTACCTTATAATACTATGTCCTCTAAAAACTCATTCATCAAAACTAAGCCTTCTGGTGGTACTTCACACCCACGCAATACTGCTTGGTCTCTCGGGTCCACTCTTCCATACTTATCAAACATCTTTATGCAATTATAGAAACCTTGATACGTTCCCGGAAACCTCTTGTCTACAAAGCCATACTTAGCCCTGTTACTTGCATGCATTCCATCATAAGCCCAAGGCGGAATCACCACCTCGTCTCGCTCTAGTTTTTCTTTTGCAATAGCCATAATCTTATCAATCAAGCCACTGTGCTCTTCAACCTCTTTCGCTAGCTGTTCGTATGATGTAACATGCGGATTCCTGCCCATACAGAACATGTACCTAAAATTGTACTGCCAGTTTCCGTCACCAAACTTGGTCACATCTGGGGTCATTCTCTTGAACGTATCAATCAATGCTAACTCCCAATCTTCCGTTGCATGTTTCTTAGCGTTATCTAGCAACCAAGCATGTAACTTTGGCAACGTCCACCCGTAATCGTCAACCAGCTTTGCATATATCACGGAACTTGCTACCCAGCTATCTAGGGTCTTTTCTTCAAACAAACACTTATACATTTGCTGTTCTAAGCTATCCTCGTCATGGTCGGGAGACAGTTCAACCTTCTTCTCTCTAAAGCACCCAAACAACATGTTTCTACCATAATCCACTTCCCACCAATTCGGTCTCAGATTCACGGCTACAACTGCCTTCATCACATCTTTAACCGTCTTATTCCTGTTCGTGTGTATTCTACTTACGTAATCCATGACTACATCGTCTATTCCATCCTCACACGCCATAATGCTAACTCGTCTGCTAACATACCACGTATCTTGACCGCCTAAAAGCAAAATCGCCGCAAAGTACAAAGCGTGATTCATCTTTCTCATTCTTGTTGCCTTAATCATAGCCGATACGAGTCCTGAACGATTCTTCTCTACCCAAGCTTCTACTCTTTGTCGATTCTCAGCTTTCTGTTGCAGTGCTGGGTCTGCCTCGCTACGCAACTCCAGCAATAGGTCCATCAAAGTCTTCGGCTGTTCTAAACTTTTACTCATCTGTATGCTCCTCTCATGCTTTAATTTATGGTGTTAGTTTAATTCTAGCATATAATACATTGTTTGTCAAATTTTAAGCTTTAGAATCTTGTACGCTTCCGCATAAGGAAGACCGACCTCAAGCCCACGTCTTGCTGCCCATGTCCTAATCGTTTTCAACGAAATCAAATGGTCATCTGGTCTAATTTGTGACTTATGCATGGACATTGCCTTCACTTTATCATCTATTTCATTCGTAATATCAATGTGCATCAAGCTGCCATCTACATCGTTGGTATCCCAAACTACAAACGGATACTCATACATGCCAACGAACTTTATATACGATGTATCAATCGTAGGTCTTAGTGCCGCAAATGCCGCTTGGAACAGAACCTTATGGTCTTGATGGAACGACGGGTACGGAATCAATGCTGCTGTTGGCCGTAACTCGGCTATCTTCTTATCCAGTACAGTGACAATCTCTGCAATAGGTAACGTATCCAGTTTCTGCTCGTACTCGTAGAACAAAATCTCTCCACTATCCACGCCTAAAACCTCTAGTCCTTTTCTGAACTCTTCCTCTCTCGTATCAGCGTGAACCACCGTATCACTATGTCTGAAATGCACATCCCCAGCCGTCGCTATCAGTACATGTACCTCACCACCAGACTTCTTAACTCTACGCATTAACCCGCCACAACCTAATACGTCATCATCACAGTGCGGTGCAATAACCAATACCTTTTCGAAAATTCCATTTAACATCACATACCCTCCTCTTAAAACGTTCATCGTACAAGCTGGCAACTCCATCCCTCTAACTGTAGCTAATACTCTCGTCCAAGCACATCCGCTATCTCGGCTGCAACTGGATGTAGAACACAATTACAGTCACTTCTTTACCTAGCGTCGCATCGTACCTCGTATCAAAGCCAATCTTTAACTGTAACTCATTTGCTTCGTATGCTACAAACGACTGTGCAATAATGATACCTTTTACTGCAACATTCACAGCCGCTTCTCCCATTGCGGTCAGCTGTACGCTTGGTACTTCTTTCAAATACTTAGCAATCGCACTACCTAACTTATTCGGTTTCGTCTTACCAGATACTCTCAAGCGAGCTACTTCATTCGTCTTACTATACATCAACAATCTCCTCCATATGCCTACTTTATTAGCGGTTCTAAATTCCATCCACTTTCTGCTATGCCTTTGTCATTCTTAACTCTTAATCGTTCACATTCTATGCCATTCTTCTCAAACCAGTCGTAAGACAAACTTGCTTTGCCTTCTGCTACTGCATCTTTCATAGCTTTAACGTACTCACCAACACGTACACCAAAGCACCTGTTCGTTCCCTTCGGTATGTCTTTCCGTGGTGCTTTCTTCGTAAATCTGAAATTCACAAGCAAGTACCCTCTACCCGCACCCGTAAATACAAAATCAAACGGTGTGTCTGTCGTGAACCTCCGTGCTGTCCCAAATCCTTGACTAACCACTAGTTTTCTGGCCAATCCATACTCTTCAAACTCCAACAAACCTTTAATCTGATGTTCCTTGACCTTATCAAAAGACAATCTCGGTTCTTGTATCTTTTTACATTCTATTGCGATAGGTGGAGCTTTCCCGCCTACCGCTTTTCTAAGCCATTCTAAACTTCGTCTAACCTCTGGCTCAAACGTTGAATCTGCCATTTAGTCACCCCGTCTTTCCTCTGTAATTCTCTACGCATTCGTTTTCTGGTTCTCTTCATATCCGGTACAAGCCTATGCGAGTTACAATAAAACTTTCTAGCAAATTTATCTTCACTCGTCATCGTCTTGTGTAAGTTCCTCTTCAACAGCCAACCACAGCTTAGTCAACCTATCTTTACCATCTTCCAAATCAATCGTGTCATCGTCATCGTAATTATCCTTTGGTGCGCGCTCAACTCCGTCTAAACCCCGTCTGGACAACTCTCTCGACAACGCTTGGTAATACTTTGAGTACACACCAAGTAGGGCATTCGTTAATACATACTTTGCTTTAGCAACCTCGTAATCTGCTCTAAGCTGTGCTGTGTTAACATAAACTTCCGCCTTTCTCTGCTCTTCAGTCATGCCACCAAGTTCTACAAGGTACAGATATTCCTTCTTTCTCGCGAACTCATACCTGTTCCATCTGGCTGTCTTGTCTATGTCCAGCCTTGCCACCTCATACTGAGCATAAGCCATAACTGTGGACCATATCCCCATCAACTTTCCCAACTCGTCTATGCTCAGCATTGACAAGTCATTAGGGAACTCCAACTTTTCCAATTCTCCGCCTGTCCAATTCTTAGGCAGTGGCAGTTTCTTGCCAATTACAAAACTCATCGCTTCTTTCAATGCTCTCGTATCTTCCTGCACAGCATCTTTCTTCTCATCTTTAGCCATTTACTTACCCTCCTCGTTAAAACAAGCATTTCTTACAGAGCATCTACGTGCTCTCGCGCAACTCTTAATGGTACAAACATCTAATCTTTCTGGCAAATGACCTTCGTCTCTCCATTGAAGGGTCTGTCTGAGCAATTTCTTCTTCTCTTCTATGATTCCTCCATCCGCATCGAAGTCAATCCCTCTAATCTTTATCTTATCCGGCATTACAATAGGTCCAGTCTTGTTTATTACAAACTCTCTGAATGCTTGGGTATCTTTGTTCATATAAACTATTACAACTCCTCTAAACGGTTGTCGTTGTACTCGTAGCGCCTCATCTACATCAATGCCTTGTCTTTGCATGTCCTCAAGAATCGCTTCCATCTTGTGGCTGTTTCTACTTAGTACATCCAGGTACCACTCAGCCTGTTCCCTATGCATATCCAACGGTTCTGCTAGAGTCGAGAACGTTCTACTATTCGCAGTCTTGAACTCAAATATGTACTTGCCCTCTTTCAGTACTATAATCCCGTCCGTCTCACCGTATATTTCCAGTTCTTCATCAATAACTGGAACTTCCTTGTACTCCCACTCTACTTTGTGATTGGTGTTCAGTGGGCACTTCTTTTCTGGCTTGAAGCCATAATGCACACATCTCTCTTCCAAACACCAACGCTTACACTCCCATAAACCGAATAACTTTCCGGTGCTACCTAACCTACGCTGTACCAACTCATGCACTTCTGTTCCTACATCGAATATCCATTGCGTCTGTGCATCTACTTGGTCTTCGTAATACAGGGTCTTGTCTCTTTGTTTGAGTATCCACGCTCTTGGACAAAAATCGCCACTAATCTCGGACGGGTGGAAGCAGTCACGCCTTCTCTTATACGAATCTATCTTTCCGTTCAATAATGCTGACTCTTCCAGTAATGGAATAACGTAGCTCTTCTTCTCTTGACTTTTAATAAGGTCTTTCAGCATCTAAACCCTCCGTCCCTATCCAGTACTTTTTCACTTTATCACAGCATGTTTTCGATAACTTACTAACATAACTTTGAGACATGCCTAGCATCGCCGCTATTTCGGCACATGTCTTTCCCTCTACTCGTAACATCAAGCAAGCTACTTCTTTAGCCTTTATGTTGTCGTTTTCCAAAATGTCTAATACAGTTGATACCATCATAGAACTTTCAACTATATCCTCAATACTATAACCCTCATCAACGAGTCCATCCATTGCATCTAGTTCCCCGTCTCTTACCTTGATTACACCATCTACGTAATCAATTATACTGTCTCTCTTCTTTCTGCGTAAGTACATTCTTATCTGGTTATTAACTGCTTTAACCAAGTAAGACGTAAAATCCCCCTTGGCTGGGTCAAAGCCTCCCCTTATGCAGTTCATCAAGGCTAAATTCGCTTCACTTATACCTTCATCTTTCGGTATAGCTCCTTTGCGTATCCATTCGTAGGCTACGCTATAAGCTAATCGGTGGTACTGTTCCACAAGTAATTCGATGCTATGCTTGTCACCCTGCTTAGCCAATTCAAACACATTTTCTGTCAGTCACAGCACCTCCTCTCAATAAAACAATAGGAACAGGGCATGCTATTTACATACCCCGTTCCCCACCCTTATGCCGCTAGTCTTTTAACTAACTCACCAGCGTATTTCTCAAACTGATACTGTCTGTCAGCTGAGAACTTTTGAGCAACCTCGGTAATAGCGCCCGCGATACCCCAAGCATTCGCATCCCATTGCGTATCCATCACTTCAAGGATTTCGTCGACCGTTTCTTCACCAACACTCAGGTCCTTCTGAATCTGCTTTCTAAGATGCTCACGCATTTCCACAGAAATTCTGACTTGTCTAGCCCGTTCCATATCTTTCCTTGCCATTTCAACATAATCTGGGAACTGCTCTAGCGTTGCTGTAATCTGTTTCGTGAAATCCTCTTTATCAATACTAATGTGTCTACGCTTATACACGATTCCCCTGTCTTGAGCTACAATCAGCCCATTAGTACAAGCAAACGTGTAAATCATAAATTCAATAGAAGCCAGTGACCTACCAGTCTGTCCATTTCGGAATACCAGCCCAGCAGTGGACTTGTCTCGTCCTCCACTTGCATCTTGAATCATAATCTTCTCCGTGTCCACGAGCCTTACACTCATGTTGTCTATGCCTAGTGCATGTGCTTCAATTCTATAGGTACTGTTCTTTCCAAGTGCCTTACTCAAGCAGTCTAGCGCATCTCCGTGGTCAAACACTCCGTACTTATTAGACAGGAATGCTATAACTTCGTTCTTGTAGAACCTCACTAACAATTCCTTACTTCCCTGTGCTTTTAACCACGCATTCAAGTTCTGTGGAACCAAGTGGGATAACCCATTCATGATGCACTTCTTCATGTACGAGGTAACACCCATACCGCTCTTCTCACACAGCTGCTCGAACGATGTCGTTGTGAACGAATATAATTCCCCGTCAACAGATAGCATAGGCACTGCCCTGTAACTGTCCTGTCTTGGGTCAACTGCCACTTCAACTGACAGCATATCTGCTGGTACGTATCTGTCTACTATACCGTTCTGAACACTCCATGCTTCTCTGTACAAATCTGTGTCTGTTATAGAGGAAATCGACGTTTCTGGATTCAACCTCACCAGCCTGTTATCTTTCCCGTACATCAAATTCTGATACTCAGCCAACGAAACCTCTCTGTGTCTAACACCATTACCCATCATAGTATTCATCTTTACACTTCTCCTTTCAAAAGTCTTATTTAGCTTTTACCTCAACTTTTCTACCAATCAACGCCTCCAACTCAGTCGCTACCTCTGTCAAATCAATGCCAACTCTGTCCACATCTTTTTTACGCAACTCAACATAAACTACATGCCTATCCACGTCTACTACGGTTGGTATGACATTAAAAGCAAAGATGATTCTGTCTCGTATCTTATGTTCTTTTGTGCCTAGCTTCATTCCCACCACCTCTCATCTTTATCGTACCACATAACCTATTTTGTGTCTATACTATTTGCATCCTCCAGTTCAAAGTACTCTCTTAACTTCTCCAGCGGAACCATCCCCCATTGCTTTGAACCAAAACCCATAGTCTCAAACTCAATAACCAACACTGGCTCTTTCCCAGCCTCAAAAGCCTGTTTCTCAATCTTAGTCAACCAAGCTTCCTCTAGCTTAATGCTCTTTGCCCTAGTGCTCTTCTTTTCAATCATCCGCTTGTATCCACGTTCCCGTGTCCGCCCTGTCTTACTATATCCGTGTAGCAGGTCTCCTTTCATGGTGCCTTTACCACTACCCGGCGTTAGTGGTGCACCTAAGACTCTGCTCGTTTTCTTCTCACCTCTTTTCCCTATATCATTAGCTGTGTAATCCAACATTGGCTTTGGCTTTCCTTCTCGTTTCTTAGAACGTCTCATCGTCTATCACCCAGCACCTTAGCCATTACTTTCTTGGCAATTTCATCCTCCAAGGTTCTATCTCGTTCCATTTCTATCACGAATCTGTCTTCACCTTGTACTTTGACCTCTTCTCCGCTATCCCTAACATAACTGAGCCAAGAACCAGCTTTCGTTATTACGTCATACCTGACTCCGTACTTCAAGATACTTAACGTATTGTCTATCTGACCTTTGCATACCCCGTACTCTTCTGACGTATCCGTATACAAAGTAAAGATGCCTTGCTTATGCGGTGGATACGTCTTATTTTTCTCTACACTAAACCTAACTTGCTGACCTACTGGCTTTTTCTCGCCGATACTCTCATATATTCTCTCCGATGGTCTGGCGAAGAACCTCAGCGTAATGCTTGAAGCAAAGGACTGACCTCTACCTCCCGGCATCGTCTCGGTATTTCCAAACATCACGCCAACCTTCTCTCTCAGCTGATTTGTCAACAGAACTGTCGGCTTACGTGTATTTGTTGTACCCAAACTATTGAACCCAGCCTGTATTGCTCTCATCAGTCTGTTCACTAGCTTAGCGTGGGTCCCCATCAGTTGGTCTTCCGCTGACTTCTCAATCTCAACTGCCGGACTCATCATTGCTATTGAGTCAATTACTATGATGTCTACCTCTCCTGTCCTTATTACTGCCTCTATTACATCAACTGCTTGTTCTGCAAACTCCGGCTGAAACAGATACAAGTCTTCCGGGTGCCCTCCTAAAGCTTCGAACCACCTTGGGTCAAATGTTCCCTCTATGTCACAGTAGAAACCTTTGAACGGTCTTCCATCATCCTTACACTTCGGACACTGCCATTCGCCCGTTTCTAAGTCTGCTTGAAAATGCGTATTGCATACAGCACACGTATTCTGGGCTGTTGCTAAGACCTTCTTTGCCACGGTGGTCTTACCCGTGCTTTCGCTACCTGTCATTATCAGAATCCTACCTCTGGGAATTCCACCACCAATCTCCACATCCAAACTGAAGATACCGCTAGAAAATCTTGGCAAGTCCGGATACTGACTTCCCCGTATCACAGTACCTTTCCCGTACTTCTTATCAATCTGTTTTAACACGATGTCTAATCTACTGTCTGCCATTTCTATACCTCCTCTTCTTAACCCCTCTTCTGTCCAGTTTCAACAACTACCACTTAATCACTCCCTCATTTCTTTTGTCTCTTCTTCATCTATATACCCGAACACCCAATTACCGCTACCACAATTCGGACAACTTTCTCCATCATATAGCGTAAATACTTCTTCACAACTACAACACTGCTTTATAAACATATCAATCTGTTTCTCCACTAATCACACCCCATTTCAAAATGCTCAAGGTTCAAGAAGTACTGTGGTCTATGCGGTTTCATATTCAGAACGCATCCTTTGTCTCGCATATCTGTTAACTTGCATCTGTAAATCTTTGTCTTGCTTACAATGACCAGCCATTCAACGCCACGACTTATCAACCCATCACATACCTTACAATCAAGTCCCCACGATGCTGTTCCGTCTTTTTTCGCTTCTGCAACGGTACTTCTACCACCTCTAAACATATGCTTTGCTTCATCTCTCTTGCAAGTCAATGTATTACCATCAACGAATCCTATATACCGCTCCCTACCATCATAATTTATTACAACTCGGTAGCCCATTGGCATCCCCCTACTTTTCAGGCATATACACTATCTTAACGTCTAGGTGCTGTCTACCCCAAGCAAGGGCTTCTTCCCTCGTTGGCATAAACACGTCTATTGCATACCCTTCGTGCTTTCTCAGTGCTGAACCGGTGTCTTCCACTACTGCTATACCATATCCCGGAATATCAAGAATCGTACCCGCCGGTAGCTTACTGAAGTCAGCCGCCGCAACACCGTACCTCACTGGCGTACCTGTGGCTGTAATGCTCGGGTCTCCCATGTAGCACATACCTTCCACTGCATTCGGGTCCAACGGTGCATAGCTTGTAACTTCTGCTCGTATGACGCGTTCTTCCACAACCATCTGTTTTTCCTCTAGCTTGTGGAGCAACTCTGCAATGTACTCGTCCTTCTCAGCGATTACCTCCTCGAACTTAGTCAAGTCATCTTGCCTTTCTTTCTGTGCCTTCAATACTTTGTCCTGTTCAATAACCAACTGCGTTTGCAGTGTCCTTACATCCGACCTAAGCTGGACTTGGCTATACAGACTAACCACTATATAACCAAGTACAACTATCAGTACCGGAAGTCTTAATGCCCCAGTTTTAACTTTCATCACAAACTCCCCTCACCTCTCTGACTTTGGCAAACAGTTCTTTCTCCACTAACTGGAAGGCTAAAGCTTTTGCTTTTTCAATCTCTTCCTTGTAACAAGGCATCTTTACTCCAACGTCTACTCTGAGTGATTCATAGTTTCCTAAATTAATCGTCAACCCCATCTTTGCTTCAACCTCTGCCGGAGTCGTTTCAAAGATATCAACTAGAATCATGTTTTCCTTCGTTATCTCGTCGCCAACAGGCTTTCCGCTCTTGCAGAACTGTGAACTAACCCAAATCTGACCATTCGTTTTTTCCATTTTCTTACCCCCTCTCAATCTCTACTTTTTGATAGTCTGTAACTCGTCTACCACATCTTGGACAAACAACATTTAACTTTCTGCCTTCTACTCCCCCAACCTCGTCCTCAATCATGTTGTCGCAGTATGGACATTCACCGCTAACAACATACCTTTTCATGGTCTCTCGTCCATGTACATCTACTGGGTCTTTGCAGTTGAAACAACTCACATACTCCCAACTACCACCTACCCGTCTCTGCAAAGACGGTGTCTTGCCGCAGAACGGACACTGTGTCGGGTCTTCCCTCCAGTCTCCCTCTAGCATAGGCTCAACACCATCTGGCAATAACCTAGCCATCTCCTCATTTACCAGTGAGAAAAACGGATGCAACTTGAAGTCTTGCACATTGAAACTTAACCAGTGTCTATTCTCAACGAACACTCGCATCTGGTCCTCTGTAAACACACGATGATTTCTAGCGTCACGGATGAACACATCGTCAATAAGTCCATTCAAGCACCATAGACGTAACGTTTGCGTGGACCTTCTAAGCACACCCGCCACGTCTCTTGGATAGAAAACAGGAACTTCGTATGTCATACCGTATCTAATATCGTCTTCACGCTGTATCGTTACCTTAACAGTTGCTTGTGGCTTGATTTCCAATTCCTCGTACTCAAGCTGATTCAAACCTACACTTTTTGCCCGTCTCTGTTTCAGCCAGTAATACCTCGTTGCCTCAAGCTTTTTCTTCTCACGATACTCCTTGTTCTTCTTGTACTTCTCCCTTCTACGTTCCGAAACTTTATCCTTGTTGGCATCGTACCACTTCTTAAAATTCCCCTTCTTGTCCTTGTCTTCGTTCATTTCGGTCATCCCTCCATCCTACTTCTTCCTCTTAACTTCTTTGACTGCGTACTGAATAGTCACATCCATCAAATCCTTAACTTCTTCCGTATCAATCTTACCCAGTGCAACCAAGGCTTCTACTCTTGCTTCAGTAACTGTTCTTTCTACTGTAAACAAGTCCTTCATTGCTTTTACTGTAGCCAATGCTGACAAGTCCACCTGATTTTCCAAAGAAACAAGCAAGTCATACAGCTGATTCAGATTACTACAAGTCAAGTTCTCTTCACTGCCTAAGTCCAGTAGTCCTTTCTTTTCAAGCAACTCTTTTGCCTTCTCTTCGTTGAACTTGACGTACACCCGTTGCTCTGCCTTGAGTTCATCGTTGTCAACACCCCTCAAGTAACGATGACCTTTTTCATCTACCTCAACGCCTTCTTCAAAAAATCTTCCAGTCAGGTCTGCATTGTTTACCAACTCTTCCTTTACTGCATTTACGAACTTTTCGATTCTTTTACTGTACGTGTTTGCCATTCTGAATCCAGTAACCAACTCCGCTGTCGGGATGTCCGGTATACTACTAATCAACTCCTCTAATGCGTCTACACCCTTGCCCGTATTAACTACCTTCTCAACCATTTCTTTACTCATCTTTTAATCCTCCTTGCTAGTTTGGTTAATTTGTTAATTATATTCTATCATATAATGATTTATGTGTCAACAGTTTTATTCTAAAAAGTGCATCCCATCTCGCGATATTGTTTCGCTCTTTTCTTTGCTAGGCTAACACATAACGGGATGCCATTATCGAGGATGTCTATTACCATCGGTGCTTTCTTTCCATCATGCTTTCTAAGAATCCTACCAACTGCTTGTACAACGTCCCCTTTCGGTGTAACCAAGAACAATGTATCTAGGTCGGGTATGTCGAGTCCTTCTTGGGCCATCTGAAACGTTGCTAGTATCAAATGTCTTGTTGCTGCGATTTGCAGGTCTTTCTCTTCCATTCCGC
>Ga0209508_1001577_pt1 | contig 17325 bp, 14 predicted proteins | sample AD_UKC129_MetaG_FD_184427 | JGI IMG/M metagenome (GOLD analysis project Ga0209508, IMG submission 184427) | Active sludge microbial communities of municipal wastewater-treating anaerobic digesters from Canada - AD_UKC129_MetaG (SPAdes) (version 2) | ecosystem: Engineered > Bioreactor > Anaerobic... | reverse complement strand
GTTTTCAATTTTCATCTTAAATTAATATTGAATTCATTATCTTTTCATTTTTTGGGATTACATTATCTTCAGACGAGGGAAACCTCGTAAAATAAAATAGAGAGGTGATAAGAATGAAAAGTAACCGTTATTTCATCGGGGTTTTGGCGGCGCTGTTATTTAGTGTAGGGCTTAGCGTTGCAGCTTGTGCTCAGGAAGTTATACCAGAACAACCTATGTTACCTGAGGAAGCACCTGCAGTAGAACAACCTATTGCTCCGGAAGGCCAACCTATGTTACCTGAGGAAGCACCTGCACCAGAACGCTTTCCTATGGATGAGGCCATAAAAGCAGCTTTAACTACTTTCCCCGAAGCGCAAGCAGTATCCGCCAAATTTAATGATCCACTTCTAGGTGGTCCAGTATACCTAATTGAACTCAGCAATGGAATGGAAGTTAAAGTAGATGCTCAGACTGGAGAGGTGTTGGGTAGTGAACAGATATCTGAGCCCAGCTCTTCAGTTGCTCTTTTATCCCAAACCACAGTTCCTTTAGAGCAAGCAGTAACTACAGTATTGGATGCCAACCCGGATAGGGCCGCAGTAGAAGCAAAATTGGTGGAAGAAGAAGGTAATTTAGTTTATGTTATTAAGCTGGACAATGGAGAAGAAATCCGTGAGCCTGCTATAGGAGCGGAGGAGCAACCTGCTACTGAAGCTCCAGTTGAGGAACCAACTGTTGAGGAACCCACTACGCCAGCTGAAGAAGTTCCAGAAACTCCTGCTGCAGAAACTCCAGCTGAGGAACAACCTGCTACTGAAGCTCCAGCTACAGAAGCCCCAGTTGAGGAACCTGTTTCTTGAAAAATTAGGCTGAAAAAACCCATCTCCTCCTTAAAATCAAACCACCCCAAGGAAGGGCTGAAAGGCCCTTCCTTCCTTTTAAACCTTCTTCATTCAGAGTAATTTTTTCTAATTTTGTAACAATTTCTTCTGCTTATCTCTATTTTTTTGTTTTTCGTCTTGCCGCTTGAGCTTTTTTAATATTTTCTGCTCTGGCTCTTTGCTGAGCTGGTGTAGGTTTTTCCTTCTCCGGGACATTTCTCCTATCCCGGGCTTTAAATATGTCTCCCTCCACGTGTTCAGGTTTAGAAGCTAACGATTCTATAAGGTTTTTAGCATCTTCGGTATCAGGAACTAGCTCTTTCCCTTCCATATGTGCATCATTTTTACTGATGAGCCACGCATGAGTAGCCCAGGAACCACTTTTTCGCTTTTCAGCAAGACATGATTTTTTTCTCCCATATCATGGTAACGAAAGGTAGTGAATTCTTCACGAGGACGCACGATGATGCGGAAGTACTCACCCTCTCCTGGTTCCCCCCACTTTAGCTCGTTTTCTCCCCTGCGGTTGAGCTAAAGCGCGCTGGCGATGCGACATTTCCTTTCAGGCTTTTTGAGCCTTCTTAATGTTCTTTTTGGCTGCCTCAATTTGTTTCTTGGTAGCCATTTTCTTCCCTCCTTAAACTAAAAATCTAACTTTACTAAAAATATTATAAATCTATTTTAAGTAAAAATCTAATTGACCTCCCCATGCCGATTTTTAGCTTCTAAACCGGATAGTAAGCTAAAACAAGTTTACGCTAATAGACTCTTAAAAAGTGAGGGTAGACACAGGAAGCAAGAAAAAAAAGGCCTCACTACCATAGTAACTATAGTATCCCGCAAAAACCTGCTAAATCACTCCAAAATTTGGGATCGCCACGCCACAGGAAAAAGCGAGGCTCGCGATGACGAGGTAGGAAACGATGCCATTAGACTATCAAGAAAGGATCACAATGACAGAAAGCGCTACCTCTTTCTTGAATTTCCCTGTGGAAATAGTTTGCCAGATGACTATCCCTTCCCACAAGGATACAGGGCATAATTCCTTGCTTGATTTTTCATATCAATAAGGATATTATGAGACTAAGAAGGGGGGTGCTTATATGTGCATTTAGCTACAGCGTTATTAACCTCCGGTGATGGATGGATGGGAAAAGCCGACATTTTTTTAAAAAATACAAAGGAGGTTTCCTCATATGTCTAAGCTGATTGATGATAGTTACAAACTTTTTATCGATGGTAAATGGGTTGATGGTAAAGAAGGTAAGGTATACCAGGAATATAACCCCGCTAACGGTGAATTGCTTGCCACCTGTGTAGATGCAGGAAAAGAAGATGTTGATAGGGCTGTAAATGCAGCCTGGAAGGCATTTGAAACCTGGAAAGATACGAGCCCGCAGGAGCGCGCAGCTATGCTGCTGAAAATAGCCGACTTAATCGATGAGAATGCAGAAAAATTAGCCATGATAGAGACCCTCGACAACGGTAAGCCAATACGTGAAACTTCTACTATAGATGTTCCTTTAAGTTCAGACCACTTCCGTTATTTTGCCTCAGCAATACGGACAGCAGAAGGCGAAGCAGTGATGATTGATAAAGACACCATGAGTATCATTCTAAGAGAGCCAATAGGCGTCGTAGGTCAAATAGTACCCTGGAATTTCCCGCTTCTCATGGCCGCATGGAAATTAGCTCCTGCACTGGCAGCTGGCGATTGCGTGGTGCTCAAGCCTTCTTCTGAAACTTCTTTGAGTACACTCGAATTAGCCAAGCTCATGAGTGAGGTTTTGCCCCCCGGCGTTGTAAACATCGTCACCGGCAGGGGTTCCACTACCGGAAATTACATGCTCGAACATGAAGGTTTCCGTAAATTAGCTTTCACAGGTTCCACAGAAGTAGGCTATACCGTAGCTGAAGCAGCAGCCAAAAAACTTATCCCTGCTACACTTGAGTTAGGTGGCAAATCAGCCAATATTTATTTTGAAGATGCACCATGGGATAAAGCTATAGAAGGCTTACAGATAGGCATTTTATTCAACCAGGGACAGGTCTGTTGCGCAGGCTCCCGGGTGTTTATCCAGGATTCAATCTACGATAAGTTCCTTTCTGATGCCGTAGCAGCCTTTGAAAAAGTAAAAGTAGGTTTACCATGGGAAAAAGATACTCAAATGGGCTCGCAAATTAACGAAACTCAGCTCAAGAAAATTCTCACTTATATAGAGATAGGTAAAAAAGAAGGGGCTAAAGTAGCTACTGGTGGTTACCGTATCACTGATAACGGCCTCGACAAGGGCTATTTCATGAAGCCGACTATTTTAGTGGACGTAGATAACAAAATGAGAGTAGCCCAAGAAGAAATCTTCGGACCGGTGGTTTGCTTCATACGCTTCAAAGATGAAGATGAAGTCATCAAGATGGCCAATGATAGCGAATACGGCTTAGGTGGTGCCGTGTGGACTAAAGATATCAATCGAGCTTTACGCGTAGCCAGAGGCGTTGAAACTGGTAGAATGTGGGTAAATAATTATAATAATTTGCCCGCCCATGCACCATTCGGTGGTTACAAAAAATCCGGAATCGGACGCGAAACCCACAAAGTTATTCTTGAACACTATACCCAAATGAAAAACATTTTTATCAGTCTTTCTGAAGAAAAAGCAGGACTCTACTAAATATAGTATCCCGTAAAACTGGTTAAAATGTTAAAACTTTGAAAAGTAAATTATATCGAAAGTCAAAAACTCAAGGTTGTTACGCATAGAGAAAGACTTTGTCTTTCTCTATGGCCTTTATTTCTTTTGTTTTTTAAGTTTTCTTAATCTTGCGTCGCAGACTGCCTTTTTCTCCAGCATACTGGTGGATATTTTCCCACCAGCAGTTTTTGTTTATTTGCTTTTTAAGTCTTTGTTCTTTTCTTTTGCTTTTTGGGGCTTGGCTTATAAGGGGGTTTACCCCCTCATAGTTCTGGATTCCTGATAAATACACTCAGGAATGACAAACAAAGAAGTATAGATACATTCAGGAATGACAGACAAGGGGATGATAGAAACATTCAGGAATAACGGCAAGAAGACACCCTCACCCTAACCCTCTCCCTTCGAGGGCGAGGGAAGGAATATGTGGGGTTCTTTCATTGAAGGCGAGGGAAGAAAAAGAAAGGGGGATTATAAAGGGGCACTCCCCTTTATAGTGATTATAATTAGTTTTGCGGTTAACTATAATAAAGGCGGTGATTTTAATGATTACTAAAGATACCCCGGTTGAGGAAATTATGCAAAAATATGACGTTCTTGCTTATTTCTTAGAAAATGGGATCTCTCCATTTAGCTGTGCCGGTGCCTTCTCTCAAAGTTTAGGTAAATTGCTCGAAATTAAAAAAGTAAAAGACCCCGATGCTTTTATAGCAGGGCTTAACGCATTAATCGATGAAAAAGAGCGGGCTTTATAAAGCCCGCTCTTTTATAACTCTTTTATAACAACATAAGGTAGATAGTCTTTTCCGTTTACTCGACTTAATCAGATAAAAACATGTTTGTAATAGTAATGCAATATTCTGAATAGTTCTGGTTTCACTGCAGTATATAAGGATAGTTGTTTTGTGCTTACATCCCAGGTAAAAATTTGACGGGAATCATCCCCTCGCTGAGGGGCCAATATCTCCAGCCAATCATAACTAAAAAGAAAAATAGTCAATTCTCCAGGTCTTCAGGCCTCATTACACCCATCTCTACCAATATTTGTCCCAAGGATTTAGGGTAGAACTTCTGGGCTCTCAAGGCTTCTACCAATTGTTCTTCGTTGATTAATCCCTGATCCAGAAGTTTTTCTCCTAATCGAGGGATTTGAGACCAAGAGTCTGGCTCTTCCAAACTTTGAAGTGTTTGAGCGACAAGAGAGGGACTGGTTAAAACTACCGAGAGATTCCTTCCTCCCAGACTCTCTTTTATTTCCTGTTCAATCTCTAAAGAAAGAGGAGCTCCGGCAGCTAAAATTACGGAATACTTGCTCACCGCTACTGGCACAACGCAATATTTTTTAAACTTCTCTATTCCTTCGGGAGTAATTTCTGCTATTCTAACCGAACGGTTGTTCAGCTCTATATAGCCACTTTTCAGAACCTCTGCCAAAATCGAGTTCAACTCCTCTTGAGAAATAATCCCTTCTCTAACCAGAACTTCTCCTATTTTTTCTCCTTTTTCCTTTGCTTCCTTAAGAAATTCAGCTAAAATTGATGGAGATACAATTTGTTTTTCCAATACTAAATCTCCTAACCTACGTTGGTAACGCAGTAGAACCTCAGGGGGAAGATAAGAATGTTTTGTTTTCTGCCACCGAGGACGATTTTTGGGAAAACCAAAGAAACATATTCTCCAAGCAGAAACAGTAGCCAAAAAATTTATAACGTTTCCCCATACCGCTCGTAGAGGTAAAAGAGGAGGAATCAGACAACCGGCTATGGCTGAGCGCCATCCATAAACTTTCCACAGGGCTGTACCTCGCATTATTTGCCGCTCCACCATTAAAAAAGTGAGCACTACACTCAACCACCAGGATAAAGACCGCGCCAGGTAAATAGGGGGTAAAACGTAAAACAGGGAGAAAACAAAATAAGTAAAGACTACATATCCGGGAATAGAGAGAAGATTCCCATATTTTGCTTTCCAATCCCGGTAAAGGCTATACTTAACAATGAGAGAAAAATTTTTATCCCTGATAACTTTCCCAAGAGAAAAGCTCTGAAAAGAAATACCATAAATCCAGCGCGACTTCTGTTTGACAGCCTCCCGAAGAGTATTAGGGAAAATTTCTCGAGTAGCTATATATTCTGTGACCACTTTCCCATTATCCAGCACTCTATTGACGCCCTCCAGAAAAAAATGAGTAGAAATACCCAGCTCGCCTAAGCGAAAAGATAATTTATAGTCTTCAGTTATACTATCTTCTTCAAACACATCCTGCCTTCCTACCTTATCTAACACAGAATGAGAAAGAATAAACCCCGTCCCTGCCGAAGGAACGAAAGCACCGCTTAAGTCTCGGGCCAAAAGCCCCCGATAGTGATTTTCAGCAAATTCATCAGCATAGGTTGAAGAAGTAATGAACTTAAAGAAAGTACGCCAGGTAGGATAGGGTTGAAGAGGAAAAACTGGTAACTGTACCACCTCATACTGGAAAGTTAAATAGTTGACCAGCTTGAAAGAAGTAGGGTGTATTATATCTTCAGCATCATGGACCACAAAAGAAGCAAAACGAAGGTGTTTTTGATTTTCGAAATGGAGTATAAATTTCAAAACCTGATTTAAGTTTTGAGCTTTGCTGGTTGGTCCCGACTTGGGGTTCAGTACCCCATGCACATTGGGATACTTTTCCTCCAAACTTTTTATCTCCCTCAAGGTATCCGAGTCATTGGGATAAATACCGATGAAAATATGAAAAAGCGAAGAAGGATAGTTGACAGAACGAATCAAATTCTCCACCATAGGACCAATAACTTCTGCTTCATTCCAGGCTGGGATTAAAACGGCTAACAAGCGCCGGGGAACAGTATCTAAATCTTTCATTTGCAGGTGATTTCTGGTTTTTTTCCATCGGGAAAAATAATAATAAGCATCCCAGAATAGGTCATCCAGGCTAAAAAAGATGAATAAAAGAGCAATGACAAATCCCAGATAATAAATCGTCGTAGTCAAAGAAATAGTTTACTCCAATTATTTATACTTTTCTGATTTCTAGAATGCGGTCTACCCGGAAGTGTCTTATTTCTTGCCTTTTGTGGCAATAAGCCTGAAGACCAGTGAATTTTTTGCCCTCATAATCTAATTCTCCCAGATAGAGAGGGTCAATTATTCGTCTCGACTTTTCATTATTTCCCTTGAGGTAAACAATCTCTAAACTCTTTTTCTCCTCAATAGCTTCCCGAAGAAAGCGGATTTTGTCCTCCTGAGGCATTTTTTCTTCCGAAATCCGATATTGATATTCACTCAGGAAGCGTGGCACTTTCCAATCCATAAAGATATGCTTCTTCTGGAGAGGTTGCTTAAGCACGATTCCCTCCAGAGTGGTACATCGGCTCAGAGCTACATAGACCTGACCGGGGGAAAAAGCGCCTCCGGATATGTCTAGAATTATTCGGTCAAAAGTTTTACCCTGACTTTTATGGATGGTAATAGCCCAAGCTAAACGCATCGGAAACTGGGTAAAAGAACCTAAAGTGTGAGTTTTAATCGAAGCTGATGCTTCATCATATTGATACTCAAATATTTCCCAGGTAAAAGGCTCAACATATACCTCTTCCCCATCTCTCAACTCTACTACCACTGTTTTCACTTCCCCGGATTTATCCTTTTCAATTTCTACCACCTTTCCCACACTTCCATTTACCCACTGACCATAGGGGTCATTATTCAAGAGCATAACCTGCGCTCCTATCTTCAAAGAGATGACTCTCTCTGTGGGAAGGTCATGCTCATCAAAATCACCTTCTATTATCCCGGTAAGGTCATAAGTTGAACCGGGGATTCTGGCTAATTGCTCTTCATTTATCCGGTTAGCCAAGCGGTTGAGGGAAGTAAGGTAGACATAGAATTCTCCCTCCCGGGGTACGTAGTCAGGTTTATACCTCTGGTTAAGAATCGCCAAAAGTTCTTCAGTAATAGTTCCATTACGAATGGCATTTAAAATCTCGATAAATATTTCGTCTTTTTGGCGGAATATTTTTTCCAGCTCTATAAACTCAAAAGACAAATCTTGAAAAGCATGAGCAGAGAAAAAATAAGGCGTCTCATACCAGGTTTTAAAAATTTCTCTCTCTTTTGTCTTAACTACCGGAGGAAGCTGATAAAGGTCGCCTATAAAAACCATCTGTTTTCCACCAAAGGGCTCTTTCGCCCTACCACTATTAAGGCGCAAAAACTTATCTACACAATCTAAAAGGTCAGCTCTCACCATCGAAATCTCATCTATTACGATGGTATCCACTTCTTTATAAATATTTTCACTGCCTTTTTTAGTAATCTTCTTTACTTTATCCTGAGTTATATCTGGTTTAAACCGGAAAAAAGAGTGGATGGTTTGCCCTCGAACATTCAAAGCAGCAACGCCAGTAGGAGCTAAAACCACTATCTTCTTTTTGGTATTATCACGAAAGACTCGTAGAAGAGTGGATTTTCCTGTCCCCGCTTTTCCAGTAATAAAAACACTCTGCGATGTATTTTCTAAAAGTTCGAGAGTTTCGGAAAACTGAGGAGTAATCTCAATTTGCTCTTCCACATCACTCACCACCACTATTTTTAGGAAAGCAAGTTTCTCTAATCAAGCTTCTGGCCCTCTGGATTCTCTTTATCACTCTTTCTTTTCCCAATACCTCGAGAAGCTCGAAAAGTCCCGGACCTACTTTTTTCCCCGATACCGCCACCCGCAGAGGATGGATAATCCGTGCTGCCTTTACCCCTCGCCTCTCCGCCATTTCCCTCACTGCTTCCTCTAAAACCGGTGCCCGAAAATCCTCTACCCGAGAAAGCACTTCCTCACATTCTTTTAATATTTCTTTTACTCCTTCCCCTCTTAAAACCTGCTCAAAAGCAGGAGGGTCAAACTCCACTTCCTCAGTAAAAAAGTAACTGGCTTCTTCTTCCAGTTGAGCTAAGTATTTAATCCTCTCTTTCATCAGAGCTATCACTTTTTCCCAGTATTCCCGATGAGCAGGAGTAATTTCTTCTGGCTTTATCCTTCCCCTGCGCACCAGAATCTCCTCTAAAATAGAACACAGATATTTATTATCTGCCTGGCGAATATAGACGCTATTCATCCAGTTTAGCTTATCCAGGTCAAAAACTGCAGCATGCTTAGTAACGTTTTCTATAGAAAATCTTTCTACTATCTCCTCCCGGGAGAATATTTCCTTCTCCTCTTCTCCGCTAGCCCAGCTTAAACGAGCTAAATAATTGAAAAGAGCCTCAGGAAGATAACCCTGGTCTCGATAATAAGTAACCGAAGGAGAACCATGCCTCTTACTTAAACGAGTTTTATCTTTACCTAAAATCATGGGAATATGAGCAAATTGAGGAATAGGAAAGCCAAAAGCCTGATAAAGCAAAACTTGCCGGGGAGTATTGGAAATATGGTCATCACCCCGGATTACATGAGAAATCTTCATCAGGGCATCATCCACCACACAAGCAAAATTGTAGGTAGGCATTCCATCTGATTTCATAATTACAAAATCATCTAATTCCTCATTCTGGAAATGAACTTCTCCCCTCAACATGTCTACGAAAGTAGTTTCCCCAGGGGGAATATAAAAGCGTAAAACTGACTTTCTTCCTTCTTTTTTAAGCTTTTCTTTTTCTTCTTCTTTTAAATTCCAACACTTCCGGTCATAGCGCCAGTTCTCGCCTCGAGCCATGGTTTTTTGCCTTCTCTCTTCTAACTCCTCAGGAGTACAGAAACACTCATAAGCTAAACCTCTCTCTAGAAGCAAGAGAGCATGCTGTCGATAGATTTCCAGGCGTTTACTTTGAAAGTAAGGGCCTTCATCCCAATACAGCCCTAACCACCTTAAGCTATCTAAAATCACCTCTACTGCTTCCTCAGTAGAGCGAGCTACATCGGTATCTTCAATTCTTAAAATAAATTTTCCACCTTCTTTTCGAGCCAAAGCCCAATTAAATAGAGCCGTTCTTGCTCCTCCCAGATGTAAAAATCCAGTAGGACTGGGAGCAAATCTAGTTCTCACTTCAGCCATTTTTTTCACTCCTTTCTCGGGGTACGACAAAAACTCCTTTTCCTCGAGCCACTACTTCTCCTCCCTGAATTACTTCTCCTTGTGTTTCTATTATCCTTCCTTCTTTTTTAACTATTTGACCACGAGTAATGAGAGGCTTTTCGGTCAAAAGAGGTTTTATGTACCTGGCTTCTAAAGTACCAGTTACTGCTTCTATTCCCGCATTTTTCAAGCTGTGAGACATAACTTCATCTAAAAGAGCTGCTATTATTCCTCCATGCACTACTCCCTTAAATCCCTGATAATACCAGGGAACTGTGGTCTCAGTAACGGTAAAACTATCTTCCTGTCTAAACACTAAATGAAAACCATAAGGATTTTGGCTCCCACAGAATAAGCAGTTATTATCATCTACAAAGTTCAATTTCTTCCCTCCATTTCCGAAAGAAAAACAAATTCTACTCCCGGCTCAGAAAATTCACTTACAAACTGGCGAATAGCCTCGTAAGTCACCTCATTGGGATGGCCAATAGCCACAGCCTGTCCATTTTTCTTCGCTATTTCTACTGTTTTTTGTAGTTGAGTCATAACATAAGAAAGAGAAAGTTCTCCGTCTAAGAACACATCCCGGCGAAAAGAAGGAATTCCTTTCTGGGAAGCTAAACGATAAGCCAGAGAATTAGAAGAAGTTAAGCTGTCCAGAAAATATACTCCCTTTCCTTTTAAGCTATCGGTAAAACAACTCATCAGTAAATAATCAGAAGTAGCCCGAGAACCTTTATGATTATTTACCCCTTTAGCCTGGGGAATTAGTCGCAAAGCCTCCTCCACTTTTCTTTGGACTTTCTCTTCACTATCTCCTACACGAAGCAAAAAAGCTTCTCCACTGTTCTCTCGGGCATCTTCTGCCTCCATAGGAAAGTGGATAAGCACTTCTTTTCCTTTCTCCTGAGCTAAAGAGGCAATTTTTTTAGCCAAAGGAAGATGAGGGAAAATAGAAACATTCAATTTCACTGGCAGGTCTAAAAAACGTTCTGCCATCTCCAGATTATACCCCAAATCATCGATAACCAGCGCTACTCGAGCTCGGGGAGGAATAAAAGTTTCCAGAAAAAACCAGGGTTCTGTTCCTCGAAAAATAGAATAAAAATTCTTCTCTCCATCTTCTTCTTTTACCACAAAACCAAAAGAAGAAACCAACCGGAATAAATCCACCATCTTCTGAGAAAATTCCTCTCGCGATTCTTGGCTATCCAGAGTAACTTGAACTTCCCAAGCTCCTCCCTCTTCCGGGGTTTTAACTACCTCGAGGGGAGCATCTTTTTTTATTTCCTCAAGAAGGAAAAGAGCCAGAAATTTCTCTTTATTTTGAGGATAGAATTTAGCCAGAGTCAAGTAATGGTTATTTACTTCTTCTTTTTGCCATTCTCCCCACAAAAGAAATAAACTCCAGGCCAATAAAAAAAGGATAATCCACAGAGTGGGCTTACGAAACCAGGGTTTCCTCATCGATTAATTTACGTAACTCTTCCTCCGCTTTTTTAATCTGTTCTTCCTCCTCACTCACTACAATATCTGGTTCTAAACCCTTACCATTCAAATCTGTTCCATCGGGAAGACGATATTTAGAAACAGTAAAAATTACCCCTCCCCCATGAGAAAGGGGGAAAATTTCCTGTATTACTCCTTTGCCAAAAGTTGTCTCTCCCACCAATTCCGCACCTAAATGAACACGCAAAACTCCAGCCAGTATTTCTGCACCACTTGCTGTTCCTTTATTTATTACTAAAACCACCGGACCTCTCCATACCGGGTCTACAAAATTGTAGATACTTTCTCTTTTTCCCTCTCTATCTTCTACAATCAAAAGAGGACTACCTCGAGGAACAAACATACCTGAAGTTAAAATCGCGCTCTGCAGAAGTCCACCGGGGTTATTACGCAAATCCAAAATTAGACCTTTTGCTCCTTGAGCTTGCAAATCACTCAAGGCTTTTTTTAATTCTTCCTGAGTCCGACCATGAAACTCAGAAATACGAATAAGTCCAATATCCCCGGAGAGTATTTCATACTCTACACTTTGAATTTTGATTATATCTCTCACCACTTCCACTACAATATTCTCTTCTTCTCCTTCTCTCTGAATAGTCAAAGTCACCGAAGTTCCCCGCTCCCCTCTCATTCTTCGTACTGCTTCATCTGAAGACATACCCAGAGCTGACATCCCATCTATTTCTACAATGATATCTCCAGCTTTAATTCCCGCCTTATCCGCCGGAGAGCCTTGAAAAGGAGAAATAACAGTAAGTTTGTTATCCTTAATAGCTATGACTATGCCCAGGCCAGAAAACTCTCCCTCTACCCGGTCAGAATTTTCCATTTTATAATCTTCCTCATTCAGATAGCGAGCATAAGGGTCACCGGTTGCCTTTAATACCCCCCGGATAGATTCTTCCATCAAGACCTTTTCTTCAAGAGGCACATCAGAATAAAAATTATCATGTAGCAGGAGAAGGGTTTCAAAAAAAGGTTGCCACTCTTTCAGGTTTATGTCTTCCCCTAAACCATAACCCCACTTGCTTTCCTGATTTTCCCAGACAAACGCTATTACCAGTAAAAGTAAAACAGCTACGCACTCCAATAACCAGATTTTTTTACTTTTCACTCTCCACTCTCCTACTTCAGCCATTTGAGGGGGTCTTCTTCTCGAGCGCTACTTCCTACCCTCACCTCAAAGTGAAGAAGAGGTCTCTCTGTAAGACCGGTATCACCTACCGTGCCAATAACCTCTCCTCCTTTTACTTTTTGTCCTCCTTCCACCTTTATCTCCGAGAGATGGGCATACATAGTTATCACATCTCCATGGTCTAAAAGGATGGTTTTCCCATAACCCCGGAGAGTTTGAGCCAGAATCACCACTCCATCGTGAGCAGCAAAAACCGGGCTACCTTTCTCCGCTCCTATATCTATGCCCGGATTATAAAAGGAAATTCCATAACGAGGGTCTTTTCGTTCCCCGAAACCTTCAATAATTGTACCCTGTACTGGCCAGAAAAGACGCCCCTGCTTTACTGGAGCTATAGAAACAGAGGGCTGGCTTTCTCTTCTCTTTTTTATATCTTCCTGTAGTTTGGCAATCAAATTTTCTAATTCCTTTTGAGCTTTAACCAGTTCATTTTTACTTCTTTCAAATTGTTTTTTATCCGAAGCGATTTTCTGGCGCATTTTCTCCCGGGTGTCTTTTAGTTTAGCCAATTTCTGGTTTTCTAAAAGTGCTTGCTCTTTTAACACCAACTCTAAACGAATCATCTGCGCTAATTCTTTCTCCTTCTCCTCTTTTGTCCCCTTTTCTTCTAAATAACGTTCAAGATTATAATTTTGAGATTGATAGTATTTACGGAGGAGAAACCACTGTTCTTCCCATTGATTAGGATCACTGGTAGTCATAAGTAATTCCCAGAAGCCAACTCCCCCATTATACTTGTAAGCCTGAACTAAAATATTTTTTACCTTTTCTTTGTCTTCTTCTATCTTTTGAGAAAGAGTTTTAATTTCCTTCTGCAATTCTGCCCTCTCCGCTTCCAGCTGGAGAATCTTAGCCCGAGACTGAGCAGCATTTTTCTCCAGGCTTTCAATTTGTTTATCCAAATTCTCTATTTCTTTAACCAGATTTTTTTCATCTTTCAATAATTTATCTAACTCCTGGTCTAATTTCAACTGCTCACTTCTCAGTTTCTCTAATTTTGTCTGCTGCTCAGAAATTTCTTCTTCTAAGTCTTGAGCTCTTCCTGGAAGATTGAGAAAAAGTAAAATAAGAAATACGAGCACCCAGCAAGCAACTCTTCTCATTTAGCACTTTCCTCCTCCATCGAGTTGCAAGCCAGAATTGCCCCCAAAAAGCCTAAAAAACTGCTCATCAAAATACTAACTACTCCCAGTGGTAAAACCAGTTCTTCCCAGCTTATCCAGAAAAAGAAAGGAAAAGAAGTACGAAGAAAATCAAGTAAGAAGTGAAAAAAAACCAAGCTAACCACCAAGGCTACTGCTCCCCCACCTAAACCTTCCATAATTCCCTGATAAATAAAAGGTGCTCTAATAAAGCGTTTAGTAGCTCCCATAAGGTTCCAGACTTCAATTTCTATCTGTCGAGCCTGAATAGAAGCTTTAGTAACGGCAGTAACCACTAAAAGGGAAAAAACAAAAAGAGCCAGGAGTAAAATTCCTCCGGCAATGAGGAAAAAGTGATAAAACCGCAGAAGAGCCTCGGTATTCTCTCCCCCATAGAAAACTTCTTCAAATTCTTCTATCTTTTCTAGCTCCTGAGCCAGAAGAGGTAATTCTTCTACCCTTCTTGCTCGAACTTCCAGAGAAGGGGGAAAAGGGTTTTCTTCTAAACCCAGGTCTTTTTCTTGAAGATTAAAGTAATTCAAAAATCTGCTTTTAGCTTCCTCTGAACTAATCAGCCTAGTATCTCCCACAAGGGGTAGAGTTTCAACCTCCTCCTTCACTTTTTCTATCACCTCAGGAGATAAATTTTCCCGGAAAAAAGCCTGTACAGTAAAGCTGCTTTGCCACACTCCCCCCATTTGCTCCAATTCCAGATAGCCAAAAATGAAAAGATTTAAAAGCAGCTGAGTAAAGAAAACACTTAAAAACCCCATCACTAAATAGGAAGTTCCTCGATGATAGAAAGCCTCTTTGCTTTTAGACAAACCCTTTCTCCTCAAGATTGAATTATTTTACCTTTATCTAATACTACTAAACGAGCTGGAAAACGATTTACTAAGTCTTCGCTGTGAGTAGCCACAATCACTGTAGCTTCAGACTTTTTAGAAAACTCAAACAATGTTCCTACCACCTCCAAAGCAGTTGCGCTATCCAGATTTCCGGTGGGCTCATCAGCTAAAACTAAATAAGGGCGATGAATTAAAGCTCTACCCAGGCATAATTTCTGCTTTTCTCCCCCCGAAAGCCACTCTGTTTTAAGATATTTTTTATCTTGCAGATGCACTAATTCCAGAATTTCACCCGCCAGACGGTGAGCATATCTTCTTTTCACCCCTAAGACTAAAAGTGGGGAAATGAGATTCTCATAAACTGTCCAGTGAGGCACCAATTTTAAATCCTGGAAAACCACTCCCAGATTGCGGCGCAAAACAGGTAGATACCGCTCCTCCAGAGAGCTAATTTTACACCGCTCCAGCCACACTTCCCCTGAAGTTGGTAGTTCCTCCCTGGTGATGAGTTTCATCAAGGTAGTTTTTCCCGCTCCCGTAGCTCCCCAGAGGAAAACAAATTCCCCTTTTTCCAAGGAAAGATTTACATTATCTAAAGCTTTGACCCCTACAGGATAAACTTTATAGACTCTTTTAAATTCCAGGAATCCCATTTTGCTTCCTCTTATTCGGTATTATACCATCTGGTTTCTCTTGTCTTTCCATACCACCCGAGCAAAATTAAAGAAAGCGGGAATGACTCTTCGCAGACGCCGAGGCTCACAAATAACACGATAGGCCCACTCCAGATTCAATTTCCTCATCCACTGAGGAGCTCTCTTTTTAGTACTGCTCCACACATCAAAACTTCCACCCACTCCTATCATTACCAGAGCATTTATTCTCTCCCGATTTTTTTGAATCCAGTATTCCTGGCGAGGAGAACCCAGACCCACAAAGAGTATATGAGGATTGGCTCGATTAATATCCTCTATAATTTCTCCATCATCCTCAAAATACCCATGATGAAAACCACTAACTTCAAGATGAGGATGCCTTTTCTTCAGCTCGTTCACTGCCTTCTCTACTACTTCTTCTCTTCCCCCTAAAAAATAAAACCGCCAACCTTTTTCCTCTCCCCTCCTCATAAGAGCTTCTCCTATCTCTACCCCAGGTAAACGATGGTTTATTGCCTCTCCCAGAAAACGGGAAGCCATCACCACTCCTATCCCATCAGCTACCACAATTTCTGCTTCTTTTAACACTTCACTCAAACCCTCTTCCTGAAACCCCCGAGCCAAAATTTCCGGATTAGCAGTTACTACATGCACTTTTTCTTTTTTTTCTATTTTATCTTCTAACACTTCTAAAAGCTCAGACAAAGAACAATCGTAAAAAGAAAAGCCGAAAAGCTCTCGGGTAACGGTTTTCATTTCATCTTCTCAGCCTTTCTTAAAAATTCCTCCAGTATTTTCACGCTCTCCTCTGATTTTTGCCCTAACTCCCTCTTTATTTCTTTTCCCTTTTCTCTCAAAGTATCTCTTTTCTGATAAACCTCTTCCAGTTTATTTTCTTCCAGGTCAGAAAAAGAAAGAAGGTTTTCCCCTTTCCACCACTTCGAAAAAGCCCTGATTTTAGGGTCTAAATCCAGAGCAAACCAGGGGATATCCAGCAAAGTAGCCAGAATTGCAGGATGTAAACGGAGAGTAAAAATTGTTTTTAGTTTTTCAAAATAAGGAATTATTTGAGAGCATTGAGACATAATAACCCAAGAACAATTTAGGGATTTAGCCACTTCTTCAGCTATTTCTCCATCTTTTTCGGGATGAAAAGCTACTACCTCCAGATTCTCTCCTTCTACCTCACTGAATTGTAAAAAAGCCCGGCATAAAGCTTCCTTTTTCTCTTCTGGAAAAGAACGAATAAATAAAGCTATTTTTTCCCCCTTACCTTTTTTCTCTTTTCCCTTCCAGGAAAAAAGGGGATCAGCTCCCAGAAAAGGAGAGGCAGATCCCAACTCTAAAGCGAGAGAAAGACTCTCTTCATCACGAAAAATGGAAAGAGAGCTCTTTTTTAGAAGGTGAGAGACCAGAAACCGACTTTCTCTCCGGATAAGAGGTCCCAAACCTACCCGATAAAAAATAACTTTTTTATTCCACCACTGTGCCCAGCGCAAAAGAGAAAAATAATAAAGAAGAGAGCGAAAGCTGGTAACGTCCTGCAGGAGGCTTCCTCCTCCCACCAGGATATAATCACTATTTTTTATTACCTGAAGAATGGAAAAAAAATTGTCTCTCTTCACCGGATGTGTATTCTCGGGAAGAGGAAGAAGAAAATTACTCTCCCGGTACAAAACTTGATAAAGAAGAGAAATGCTTAATTCTTCTCCAATTCTCTCTAAATCTTCTAAAACTGCTCGGAGGCTGAGTTCGTCTCCCCAGTTTCCAAAACCATAATACCCTAAAATAAAGAACTTAATTTTCTGCTGAATGACTTCTCTCTCCCCATCTCCCCACTCTCTGCCACAAAAAGAGAGCTAATTTTATCGCTATAATGTAAATTACTGCTACAGGAAGACTCAGCACCAAAGCATTAAGAAATCGCAAAAGGATGTAAAGAAAGGGGGTATGAATGTGACAGAAAGAATTGAAAAAGGTGGCAAATCCTACTGCTACTCCCAACCATAGAATTAGACTGTAGGAGGGACGGACTTTATCTTTGTTCCAATAGAATAAAAGCCAGAGAGCAGGATAACCAATCAAAAACTCTTTAGTACGAGGTCGCATAAACAAAAGGCGCTCTAAGAGAGCTCGAATCCTGATTTCTAATCCACCAGCAGGCAGAAGAGGAAAGTTGCCCGAGCGAGTAAGGTAAAGTAGCGCTGCTACTCCTAAAAATGCCACCACCAATAGCTCAAATCTTTTTAAATCTTCCAGCAAAACCTGTCGGATACTCAAACCCCAATAACCTTTTCTAAAAAGATAAAGGAGGGTCAAAAGAGGAGGGACAAGGAGAGAAACTTTAA
>Ga0209508_1001574_pt1 | contig 17342 bp, 12 predicted proteins | sample AD_UKC129_MetaG_FD_184427 | JGI IMG/M metagenome (GOLD analysis project Ga0209508, IMG submission 184427) | Active sludge microbial communities of municipal wastewater-treating anaerobic digesters from Canada - AD_UKC129_MetaG (SPAdes) (version 2) | ecosystem: Engineered > Bioreactor > Anaerobic... | reverse complement strand
ACAACTTGAGGTTCTGAGAACTTCACCTGCAGTTTCTGTGGGTGGATGTTGACATCTATGGTATCCGGGACGACGTTCAAAAAGACAACTGCATAGGGATGAAGACCATGCATTAAAGATTCGCCGTATCCCCTCTCGAGTGCCAAGTGGAGTAAATTGTCCACGATGAAACGACCATTGACGAAAAAGAGTTGACCTGTACGATTCCTACGTGTATGTTGTGGAGAGGAGATGATACCAGAAATCTTTACCTTCTCGCCATCGTAAGATAGCTGTTGAAATTCCTTGACATCTGGGAATATGACCGAGAATCTATCATTCAATGTTTCTGATCTCACGTTGTAAACGATGTCGTCTTCAACCTTGTAAGTAAACGAAAGATCAGGCCGTACAAGCAAGAATCTCTCCACCATCTCCGTAACCATACGTGTCTCCACCTTCTCAGAAGAGAGGAACTTCCGCCTTGCAGGTAGGTTGAAGAACAAGTCGTATATCTCCACAGTTGTCCCCTTTTCCCTGTGGCTTTGCGACGTCTTTACAATATTTCCGCCCACTACCTCGAGCCTGTATGCCTGAGAGCCATCACAAGTAGTGATAACCGTTCTACTCACATCTACGATCGAAGCGAGAGCCTCACCGCGGAAACCGTACGATGAAATTCTATAGATATCCTCTATCTCGCTGATTTTACTCGTCGTGTACCTTTGGATTGAAGCAAGCAAGTCGTCATTCGACATACCGATGCCATTATCGGCAACTTTGATGTAAGATTTCCCGCCATTCTTAATCTGAATATCTATATTGCTCGCCTGTGCATCGATTGCATTCTCGATCAACTCTTTCACAACAGATGCGGGATTTATCACAACCTCGCCCGCTGCGATCTTCGAGATGACCTCGTCCGGAAGCTTTTTGATCTTACCACTATCAATTTGATCTTGGTCTATATGAATCACCTTCCCATCTTCTTCTGTTTTTCTTCTCTACATGATTACATAACCTCCTAAATTATACCACCCAGAGATATAAAAAGAAAACCAGCCTCGATGCTGATTCTTGACTCGAGGCTGATTCCTTGTACACTTACGATGCCTTATTAAAACCAATGCATTCAGATAAATCGAGCAAATGGATGATGGATATAATTAAATACCTCCGGACAATTTTAGGTACGCACTTAACCCTGGCGTTGAAGAACCCAATGGATTGAGACTATCCGTTGTCATGGCTACTTGGAGATCTGCGTTCAACAACCCCAAATTGACCTCCAATCCAATTCCATTGGAGTAAAATCCAGGTATCACGCCCAATATGTAATAAACCTTCAAAATCTCCAAATTTAGTCCCGCATATGCCTTTGCTGCCCAACTACCACTAAGTGAATACATCCCCGTAGCGCCCCACATGAAGAACCCATCGCTTTTGTAATATGCTGTTACGTTGATTGGATTGGTGACGCTCATAGGTGTGAGTAAAGATGAAAATTCCGGATCCGAAATGGTATAAGTTGCATCGGCCGTTATGTCCGTGCCTTCGGCTGTGTAATTTGCCGAACCGTTTGCGCTCACGTTGACTGCATACCTTGCGCTGGCAGGTCTGATCGTGATATCGTTGACTGCAAATCCAAATTTGTTGTTACCATAGCCCAAGGATAGACTTATGCCTGCATCTTGAGAGAGAACATCCATGAGTTCTTGAGAAACGACTGTCATGTCGGTCCACCTTGTGTCGATACCTTGCAAGTTCAGTGCACCCACAAACACTGCTTGCGCATCAAATTCAACGTTCACATTTGATGGCGAGGCAGAAGATGTGTAAGATGCACTAGCATACGTTCGCTCTGGATCGGAATATAGTACAGGTACGAAGAAATTACCCGTCACGAAGAAATCCTTGACCATCGCTCCTACACCCAAGTTCAGTCTTAAGTTGGATTTTGCAAAACCGTTGACCGTATCTTCAACATTCGATTCGAGCAACGTATTGCCAAACAATATCTGTGAAAACGTCTGTGGCAGGTTCACAGAAATACTTCCGCTAGCATTCAGATATGGCACCAAATGAAGGCCAAAAAGGTTCAAATGTGCGTAAGCTCCAATCTCAAGCGGAAGTGCGAGATGCATACCATTTTCCAGGGCACTTTGCATGTTCGTTGCATCGAGCGTGATTTCTTCTTCGTTCAAAAGTGCATTCAAATTGTCCATGTTGAAGAGATTTTGAGACAATTGCAAGTCGACGGTTGGAGAAATCTTGATCAAAGCTGTCCCGTCCGTTCTTGTTAGAGCAAGGTTACTAAACGTACCGAATGGATCTATGATGTTTGAAATGGAAAACGCACTGATCGAAAATGCACAGATGAGTATAGCTATCATTAAAAGACCAAATTTAAGTTTTCTCATACTGCATCACCCCCTCAATTACCGTTACCAATTTTAACTTCGGTTGCCACTTTCAATTCAACGGCTATGTAAGGTACCGCATTTATGGCACCGTTGTAATTCAAACTCACAGATTGGCCTTTTGGAACCAATATCTTGTACGTCACTCCACCCGCTGCTATACTTGTCATTTGATCAGGTGTCAGCGCCATACTCCAGATACCTGTTCCGATGTCTTCGGAGAGTATTTGTCCATCACTATTTTCCAGTACTATCCTTGCAGCAAGACCTGTCGTGTTGTTCCAACTCTTGAATTTTAACGTTGCCTTATCGATGATGGCTGCCAAATCGTTGAGAATAGATAGATCTTCAGGCAAGTCACCTTGCGTCAGTACAACATCGGAAGGTGTAGCCTCTACGCTGAATGGCACGTCCAGATTTAAAGTGAACTTTATCACACTGTTCTTATTGAGTACGCCTGCACCTGTTTCGACCTTTGCAGAAACGTCCATTGATTGACCTGCTTTCAACAGTTCTTCTATTTTGTCACCTATATCGACAGGATGATCTTTCGTGACCTCATATGCTTGGTCTGTAACAGTAAGCGTGACGGTTGCTGGTATATCTGCTTTTTCAACAACAAGAGATATAGGTGCACTTATGTCGTAATCAAAATCTTTAAGGAATGCGGAATCCCCTGTGAAAACTTGTGAGAAATCGATGCTCGTCAAAGAGCCTAAATTGTATGCTTGACCCTTTAGACTCACGTTGTCGATCTCAAACGTTGCTAAGCTTGGTTGAAACTTCACATATGCACCCTCTCTCAAGTCCACATAACTGAGCTCGATATCACCACTAACAGAAGGCGTAGCCTCGAATGTGAATGCATCCATCGAACTGAGGGAAATATGCTTGTTTTCAGCCTTTATGTATTTTGTATCGGTTGCACCGTCTGTAACTGAAAAATTGAGCGTTGTTGCGTCAAATATGCTCGATGAGACTTCCAAATTGATGGGACTAGTTATTCCTTTTATGTTGTAATCTACATTTATCACTGCAGTTGCATCAAGAGAATCGACCAAATTCTTCACATCATCTGGTATCGGATAATTTATGTTTATTGCATTGCCTTGCAGCAGGTCTTTTGATACCTTTGCAGTTGCTATGATTATATCTTGACCTTCTGGCAAAACTGCCTCATATCTTATCGTCGAACTTGTCACGTTTGCTTCCAATTTCATTTTGACAGTCGATGGTAGCGATACGCCGGAAAACGGTATTTGAACGGAACTACCCGTCCTTGTGTTCGAACCGAACGTCGTCGTTGCCTGTATCGTATCAAGACCCGTGAAGTTAACTGCCATGTAGCCACTATCTGTTGTGAACGTCAACTTACTGACATTGTTCGGACGAGGAACGTTGAATGTTATTTCATAATCTTTGATCGCTTTCAAAGTCACCTGAGGAGTAACGGTCACTTTGGGCTTCGTTGTTCTGAAATCTGCCGAAATTATGCCAGAAAGTGTGAGATTTCCACTGACCTTTATACCATCACCAACTTTGAAATATACCTCGTTCAATGGAACTTGCAGTGTGTTGGTGTAGCTATTACCGTTACCGAGCGAAACACTCCCACTCTTTATTGTGAGTACTTGGCTCAGATTTCCTGAAAAACCGGTAATCGTGATCTGCTGTTTTATACTACCTCCAAGCTTTGCATACCAATCTGCTGCGCCGCTCACCAAAGATACGTTCACATCTGGGATGGTGTATTCCAATTGTCCACCAACGTTGACTTTTTTAAGGTCCAAATTCTTGAAATAGTTGAGTTTGAGACCCGTGAGTTTAAGCGTTACTGTACCGTTTGCGGGTGATGAACTACTGTTTTTTATAGTCACCGTCGAATTTTTCTTGATGAACAAAGATATTTTATTACCAATTTGTTTTTCGGAGCCATCTATAGAGATAGTCAATGGTCCGCCTGATCCAGTGAATGTCAGATTGATGATGGCTTCTTTGAAATTGCCCTCTTCGAAAGGTAATGCGCTGCTCAGTGCGCCACTAACGTCGATCGAAGTGTTTGCTGGGATTACAACGGATTGATTATCAACTAATGTGATATCTGGAATGTCCACCTCTGTTATATCCACTTCTTTCTCTTGGCTTTGCAGATTCAAAGATGGAAGTTCTATTTGACCGGACAGCTCGCTGAGAAATTGTGACGTATCGAGGCTGAAGCTAAATCCTTGACCGAACTGAGCAAGTTGATCTCTGATCTGTTGCTCAACACCCGAAAGTATGGTCTCTGGAGAATACACTACTTCTGTGGCATACGTCAATTTAACAGGATTCCCTTTTACAATATTCAGTGGCGCAAGGTTTGATTCACTTAGTAAATCGTTGATGAATGTGTTCATCTTGAAGTCGAATGTTGTGATGGGAAACTCGAGGTACTTAGTATACTTGACTGAAACCTTTTCTGGTACTTTGCTTGGCACTTTCAAACCACACGAAACAAAACTGAGAGCTACAACAACTATGAAAAAGACGTAAAAAGTTCTTTTCATACAGTACCACCTCCAATTATAGTTTGCATTAGCCTTCTCTCTAATGCCCCATAGTTATTTAGACCACCATTTTGTGATTTTGTTTAATTTTATCACAATAATATTCAACATTCGCAAAAAACTTTTCCAAAAAAATACTGTAGGATTTGCACATTGTGTGGTAGAATATTAAATTGTAGCTCAAAGTAATGAATGAAATTTGGAGGCGAAGGCTATGGATTCGATCTTCAATTCGAATTTTGATACACTAAAGACTGCTTTGGATGTGCAGCTCAAGAGGCAAGAATTACACGCTGAAAATATAGCAAATGCTGAAACACCCGGATACAAGAAAAAGTACGTTGCATTCGAAGAGTATCTTCAGCAATCCAAGATGAAGTTGAAGATGAGTACAACGGATGAAAAACACTTGTCATCGTCGCCGAGTGTTGTGCAAGCGAAAGAAATAACCCAAGATAACACATCGATTACAAACGACGAGAATAACGTTGATATTGAGATGGAAACAACGGAAATGGTAAAAGATGCGTTGAGGTATCAAGTACTTTCAAGGTTGATGAGTGCAAACATAGACAGATACAACACAGTGATTAGGAATGCAAGGTAGAAATGAAGAATAAATATTTGAAGAACGTGGGTTAAGTGAGAGATAGAACATGGGGTGATGCATTGTGCAGAGCGAATTTAATATAATGAACATATCGGCAACAGGGTTATCTGCCCAAAGATTTAGAATAGAATTGATATCGACAAATATTGCAAATTCCGAAACGACGAGAACTGAAAATGGGGAACCTTACAGAAGGAAAGTCCCTGTTTTTCAAGAGCTCTTGAGGAACGTTCAAGGTCGCCAAGAAAACGGTGGTGTCGTAGTCAAGAGTATATACGAAGACAAATCAGAATTCAGGACAGTCTATGACCCGACAAATCCAGATGCAGATGAGAATGGATATGTTAAATTGCCAAATGTAAACATCGTTCGAGAGATGGTGGATATGATAAACGCGCAGAGGGCATACGAAGCAAATGCAACATCTATCAACACGACGAAGGCTATGATAACTTCTGCCCTACAAATTGGGAGGTGAAGTACATGATAGAAAAGATTAGCGGTGTTCAGAACCTACAGAATGCAGCTAATATGGCAAATACGCAAAATGTGAAATCAGATAGCGATTTTGGTAAAATACTATCAGATGCGATAAAATCAGTTAACGATGAACAAAAATCGGTTGAACAACTCTCCGATGATTTTGCGCAAGGGAAAGTGAGTAACATACACGAACTCGTAGTTGAAGCGGAAAAAGCCTCTATCTCGTTACGTCTCACAGTGGAAGTTAGAAACAAAATAGTCGATGCATACAGAGAAATAATGAGGATGCAGTTCTAACAGGATTTTCTATGCCATTTTCGATCTAAATGTGACTTTTCTCAAAAGATGTTTCCATAGATAATTATATTTAAAATGTTTAAAATAAAAAAGCGGGGAAAATCCCCGCCTTTTCTATTTAACACTCTTTAATATTCAAATTCTTAATGCAACTATTATGGCAACATCGCTCCAACTATACCAGCGATAACACCAATAACTATACCAGCGATTCCTATCAGCTGAGCCTGTTGAACCTTTGCGTTTGCTTCGTTGAGAGACTTTTCAAGCTGATCTATCTTTGCAGTGTTGTTGTCAACGGTCTCTTGCAGTTGAGCGACATCTTCCTGAGCTGCCTTTGTACTAGCAGTATCGTAAATCATGTTGGAGTAATCTTCGAGTAACGACACCTTGTCTGATAATGTACTGTAGTTTTCTTCAGTACCTTTTGCAAGTTCGTCGATCTTTGCTGTATTTGCATTAGCAATCGCTGCAAGATCCGCTATCTGTTTTCTGAGCAAATAATCCGTATCACCTATCTGTGCACCAAGTCCAGTGATGATCTCGCTCAATCCGTCTATGCTATCTAAAAGATCCGTTACTGTGGCTTCAAGGGCATCTACTTTCTCCGCATCTGCTTTTGTAGAAAGATTATCGTAAAGATTGACTATGTCTTGATCATGCATGTCAACTTTTAGAGAAAGTGCTTGGAGATTTTCGGAAACTGGTTGAAGTTCACTAACCATATCGTTAAGGTTTGAAAGTTCATCGTTGAGATTTCCAAGTGTCTCGTAGATCTTCAAAATATCACCGTCGTGTATATCCAGCGTTACCTTGATATCATCGAGGACTGGATTGACTTCAGCAAGTGCTTCCTCTATTGCTGCTGCCTTGGCTTCATCGGAAGATACTCCAACATATGATGTAAGCCTTTCTTCGAGTGATGAGAGATTTGCTGAAAGTTCGTAAATCATATCCCTTAATGCCGGAAGTCCATCGTTAATGGTACCTTGTAAATTTAGAACATTTGTCTCGAGTGCTCCCAATCTTTCATCGAGACCCGCCATAGCTACGTCAAAATCGTCTACTGAAAGTTTTGTACCAAGTGAATCGTAGATCATGTTTGAATATTCTTCTAGTAAATCAACCCTGTTTTGAAGAACTTCAAGATCCACCTCTTGTGCAAAAGCAACTAAACTGAACAAAACAACCGCAAGGATAATCCCCAGTTTCTTCATATCTTTCCCTCCTTTTGAAAATGTAATATAGAAATATGCATAGAGAACTGAAATACGCCGGTTTACGATATTTTTCCTCCGCCCACTTACGAATAATTGATAGTGCAACAATGAACAAAATAATGTTCAGTTTACAGCAAAGCAACAAAAGATGAACAGAGAACAGTGCAAATTCAAAGATGTGAAATCGTAGCTTTTACATACATTTGTTATTATATCACTATATTACCCGAAAGTGCAAACAGATTTATGAAATTTTCTACGATGATTTTACTTTGCATAGTGAACATTTGGACGAAACCGTGTAACATTGCACCATTTTCGAAAAAAATCACGTTGACGTTACCGTTTTCATATCATCCGCTCATCTAATCATACTTCAACAATTTTAGTATTTCTTGACAACAACCAATATATATTGTATCATATTTTTACCCTTGCTCAGTTGTGGGATTTTCCCCTACTTAGCTTGTGGATAAAACACGTGGAGGTGTGAAACGATGGAAGAGTTCAACAAGGAAGATATCATCAAAGAGTTTCAGATTCACGACACAGATACTGGCAGTGCAGCCGTTCAAATTGCTCTCTTAACGGCTCGTATAAGACATCTCACTGAGCATCTTAAGAACCATCCAAAAGACTTTCATTCCAGAAGAGGACTCATGAAGATGGTTGGAAGAAGGAGAAAGATGCTGAAGTATTTGATGAAGAAAGATCCGGAGCTGTACAGAGAGCTTCTCGAAAAGCTATCATTGAGAAAATAAAGACGTTTTACAATAATCAACGATCAGAATTTTCAATTGCTTAATTCAATTCAGAGGGCGGTCTATCCGCCCTCTGTTCATGGAAGTCAATCTATACAAATCATTTACGGGAGTTGTGATAATATGAAGAAACTCTATTCAAATTCTTGTCAAGATGTAGACCTTCACAAATTGAATTCCTACGATTACTATCTACCACAAGAACTTATTGCCCAATCTCCGATGGAACCTCGTGATAGATCAAGACTGATGGTCATCAACAAGACAACGGGTGAGATATCGCACAAGATATTTTCAGACATAAAAGAGTATCTCAAAGAAGGTGACTTACTCGTATTCAACGTTAGTAAGGTGATACCTGCAAGGTTGCTCGGTAGGAAATTAACTGGTGCACACGTAGAGCTGCTGCTGTTAGAAAAACTGGAACCCGGTGTGTGGAAGTGCCTTGTAAAACCCGGCAAGGCACTAAAAGAAGGAGTAGAGGTACTATTCGAAAAAGATTTCAAAAAGCTCATTGCTAAATGTATAGGTAGAGCTGAAGAAGGCACGAGAATCTTTTCTTTTTCCTCAGTGGAAGATAGTGAGATATTCTTCTTTGGAACTGTTCCACTGCCACATTACATAAAATCACAAGATGTAAACATTGACCGCTACCAGACAGTCTATGCAAGGGAAGAAGGAAGCGTTGCTGCCCCAACTGCAGGACTCCATTTTACAACACAGTTGCTCGATGAAATAGCCCAAAAGGGTGTACAATCTGCAGAAATCACATTGCATGTAGGCATCGGCACATTCCGACCGGTAAAAGACGAGGACATTACGCAACACAAGATGCACGAAGAGTACTACATCGTATCGGAAAAGAGTGCAAAGGCAATAGAAGATTGTCGCAAGAATGGTGGAAGAATAGTTGCAGTAGGTACAACAAGCGTTAGGACGTTGGAAACTATAGCCAAGCTTCCAAAGGCACCTTCCTACAGTGGAAGAACCAATTTGTTCATATATCCACCGTATGAATTTAAGTACGTCGATGCGTTAATAACCAATTTTCATCTTCCAAAATCTTCACTTTTAATGCTGGTGAGTGCATTCGCTGGGTATGATTTAGTAATGAGAGCATACAACACTGCAGTTGAAGAAAAATACCGATTCTTCTCATTTGGCGATGCATGTTTCTTTTTTTAGTTAACATACACCACCGATACAATTGTAACACCAAGGAAGAACCTTTCGATGTATAATATCGACTGAACCAAGTGTCAGAAGTGCCGAACCATTTTGCAAAATACAGAATAATCACAGAATAATCATAGTTTCACTAATCATAGTTTCATTTGGATAGAGGGATAAGATGAGGATTCTTGGTATAGACCCAGGTTATGGTATAGTAGGATATGGTATGTTAGAAAAGCAAGGTAATAGGCTAAGTTACATAATGCACGGCGCAATTACCACTGGTAAGGAAGAACAATTTGAAGACCGTCTGGATACAATATATCAGGAACTAATGAAGATCATTGCAGAATACAAACCAGACCTTATCGCAGTAGAAAGCTTGTATTTCTACAAGAACGTAAAAACTGCCATATTTGTTGGTGAGGCTCGAGGGGTTATCCTCTTAGCTATCAAGCACTCAAATATCCCTTTTGTTGAATTCACTCCACATCAGGTAAAGCTCACAATAACCGGGTATGGAAGAGCTGACAAGAATCAAGTCCAAAAAGTAATGAAGATGCTCTTGAAACTCGACGAAATACCTAAACCAGACGATGCAGCCGATGCACTTGCAATCGCTTGGTCTGCGGCTGTAACTTACAAAGAACATCAACTAAATCAACGAAGTGATATTACCAATGGTATTACCAAAGGCGCTACCAAAGAATCTAAACAGTAGCTGACCCAAGGCAGATCCAGGTATTTTGGCAAATAATAATCGGGGTGATTCGATGATATATACATTCGACGTAAAAAAGCCTATAGAAGACATTACTAAGAAGCTTGGTATAGATGCGCAAGGTACTCTCAAAAAGGTAATATACGATAAGATGAGGGAATCTGTCACCTTTGTTGTGGAGAAATTCAAGGGAGATGCGGAGTTACTTAAGCATCAGCTAACCGAATTCTTGGGTGTCCATGCAGACGTGTTGATCGAAGAAAGGACTATAGACTTGGCAAATCCAGATAACTTGAAAGAGTACACCATGGACCTACTCAACGGTTCTGGTAAGTATCTCGAAAAGTTGGAGATAGAAAATAACGTGCTGAAAGTATATGCACTCGGTGAGTTTGCGAAAGTACACTTGACGAAAAAGATAGAAAAGATAAAATCCAAATTACCATTCGAAGAATACGTAGTAGAGATCTCGCCAAATGTAGTGATTAGTGATAGTACAGCGCAACATACCGACGATGCAAACTTTACAGACGCCAATGAAGATAGCCCTTACAACGTTCACGATGAGATGGATAATTTCGAAAAGACAGATAGCATCGAAAAAGACAATGATAAACGAGTGCTCGCGGTGAATTACAGTGCAAATTACAACACAACAGATTCACCTTCAGATGCACAAACAAACGTGCAACCTAATTTGAACAATATCAACTCACCTTCAAACATGCCACCCGCAAAGAAAAGGGCAAAGATCTTCGGCAAAATCTTCAAGATAGAGAAAGTATCAAACGACGTGCTGAACATCTATATAACGGACAAGAAAGATTCTGCGATCGTCAAAGCATTCAATTCCAAAGTCCCACTTGCAGAAGAGAAAGCAATCTTAGGTGGTTGGTACATATACACCGGTACATTGTCTTACGACAAAATGGGAAACACATTCTTCAAATTGGAAAATTTGACTGAGATACCATCGTTAGACCGTGTTGACAATTCAAACGAAAAACGAATAGAACTCCACGCACACACGAAAATGAGTGATTTGGACAGCGTGATGGGTATCGGCGAGTATGTTGCGACTGCCAAGAGATGGGGTTGGGAAGCAATCGCCATCACAGAACATGGAAATGTACAAAGCATACCGGAGTTCTACGAATTGGCGACATCGGCTGGAATTAAGCCCATATATGGTGTTGAAATGTACATAGCCAATGACCCAAAGAAGATAATGATAAATGAAATAGAAGGAGAAATATCGCAAGCTACTTACGTCGTATTGGACTTGGAAACAACGGGGCTAAATCCACGGCAAGATGAAATAATGGAAATTGGAGCGGTGAAGACGAGAAACAGAGAGATCATAGATGAATTTCGCACGTTCGTAAAGCCTACAGCAGTCAAGAGAAAGAGTCTTGAAATAACTGGAATAACGGAAGAAATGTTGAAAGATGCGCCTGACATATCTGAAGTATTACCAGAACTTGAAAAATTCATCGATGGCTGCATAATTGTGGCGCACAATGCAGATTTCGATGTTGGATTTTTGCAGAACGCATTCAGAAGAGCTGGAAAAGAATTTATGCCATCGTACATCGATACACTGCGATTATCGTACGCGCTCTTGAGAAACAAATTAAGATCATTCTCACTCGATAAGATAGTCGATTATTTCGGCTTAGGTACGTTCAATCACCACCGCGCACTTGACGATGCAAGCGTAACTGCAAAAGTCTTCTGGGAACTCGTGGACCTTGCAAAGAAAAAGTCTATCACAACGTTCGAAAAACTCAACAAACTGGTTGAGAGCATGAATCCGTTGACAAAACATCCACTTCATCTTACTGTACTAGTTCAAAACAAATTGGGACTCAAAAACCTATATCAACTCATATCCAAATCTCACACAGAGACATTCTTCGTTGTGCCGCAAGTATTAAAATCAGACTTAGAAAAAAACAGAGAAGGTCTCTTGATTGGCACAGGCTGCTCAAATTCAGAGATATTCAACCTTGCATTGAAGAAAGACAAGAGCGCACTAAATGAGGCATTAAAATTCTACGATTACGTTGAAGTAATGCCACTTGATACGATAAGCTCAGAAGAATTTACAAAAGATGAGGTAAAGGAAGCGTACAGACTACTCTACCAAGTGAGTAAAGAATCGAACGTCCCAATCATCATGGTATCGAATGCGCACTTCATAGACCCTGAAGATATAAAGGCTCGCAAGGTATTGCTCGCTCCTCAGAGTAACATAGCAGATGAAAACTCGAATTACTACTTACGTACAACGGAAGAAATGATAGAGGCTGCAATGGAGATATTTGACGACGAACAAATAGCAAGAGAACTAGTCATATACAATCCAAAGAGTATAGCCGACAGAATAGAAGTGATACAACCTGTTGAGAAAAAGCTCCATCCACCGAAGATAGAAGGTGCTGAAGAAAGCTTAAAGTCCATGACGTACAAGAAAGCATACGAGTTGTACGGACAACCATTACCTGAAATCGTTGAGAAAAGAATAGAAAGAGAACTAAATAGCATAATAGGACACGGATACGCCGTACTTTATATGATAGCTCACCTCATAGTTAAGAAAGCGGGTGAAGACGGGTACGTAGTTGGTTCTCGTGGCTCTGTGGGATCATCCTTGGTAGCGCATCTTGCCGGTATAACAGAAGTAAACCCACTGCCTCCGCATTACATATGTACCGAATGCAAGTACTTTGAAATCCAAGAGGATGCAGGTTCAGGATACGATTTACCAGACAAGAGATGCCCAAAATGTGGTGCAAAATTGCAAAAAGCTGGTCAAGACATACCTTTCGAGGTCTTCATGGGGTTCGAAGGTGACAAAGTCCCAGATATAGACCTCAACTTCTCCGGTGAATATCAAGAACGTGCACACAAGTTCATAGAAGAGCTATTTGGTAAATCACACGTCTTCAGAGCTGGTACCATCAGTACAATAGCGGAAAGAAGTGCGATAGGGTACGTTAAATCATACATGGAAGACAAAGAAGGCAACATAGTAAATCCGCTAAATCCCGCGGAACAAGAAAGGCTTGGCATGTACGTAACCGGTGTAAAACGCACAACGGGGCAACATCCTGGAGGGTTGATGATAGTACCAAACGACATGGAAGTGCACGACTTCACGCCTTATCAATACCCGGCAAACGATAAGAAGGCAAAAGTCTACACAACACACTTCGCTTACGAATCGATTCACGACGATCTCATAAAACTCGACGCATTGGGCCATGATGATCCAACGATGATCCGTTTACTCTACGAATATAGTGGAATAGATCCCATGACGATACCCATGGATGACAAGGCAACTATGAGCATATTCTCATCTGTAAGAACGCTAAAAGTTGATCCAGAAGAACTCGGCACCGATATGGGCACTATCGGTATCCCAGAGTTCGGTACAGACTTTGTCATGGGCATGCTCAGAGATACAAAACCGAAAACATTTGCAGAACTCGTTAGAATATCCGGACTATCGCATGGAACAGACGTCTGGCTTGGAAATGCACAAAGTATAATCAACAAGAAAATAGCGACACTCTCCGATGTGATAGCCTGTAGGGACGATATAATGATATACCTTATACACAAAGGATTGCCATCATCAAATGCATTCAAAATCATGGAAAACGTCAGAAAAGGCAAAGGGCTAAAAGAAGAAGAAATAAACCTCATGAAAGAACACAACGTACCGGAATGGTTCATAGAATCTTGCCAGAAGATAAAGTACCTATTTCCCAAAGCGCACGCAGTTGCATATGTGAGCATGGCCTTTAGAATTGCATACTTCAAAGTACATTATCCACTTGCATTCTATGCAGCATTCTTCTCAACAAAGGGTGATGAGTTCGATGCAGAATTTGTATTAAAGGGGAAAGATGCGATAAGATCAAGACTGCGGGAGTTATCAAGCAACATGAAAAAAGATCCAAAAGAGAAAAACGAAGAAAAAGTACTACAAGCAGCTCTCGAAATGACACTTAGAGGGTTCGGATTCAAAAGGCCTGATTTGAACAGAAGCAGCGCCACGAAATTCATAATAGATGGTAAAGAATTATTGATACCCTTCAACAAAATTCACGGTATAGGTGACAACGTGGCAAAAGCTATAGAAGAAGCAAGAGAGGAAAAGGCATACACATCGATAGAAGACATGATGAACAGGGCACACGTAACAAAAGCACAAGTGGAAGTACTCAGGAGAATCGGTGTACTTGAAGGATTACCAGATACTGACCAAACGACACTCTTTAGCTTCTTCTAATTAGCTTCTTCTCATCCGTCGTAATGATATCAAAATATTATCTGAGAAAAGATGAAAAGACTTGCATAACATCAAGAAGCTGTGATATAATACATACAGTTCTTGCATACGGTTTTTATTGTTTGCAACGCTTATATATTTATTTTAACGTATCATGGAAAAATCAATGGAAAAATCAAATGGCATAAAATATCTTAGGAATATTCGGAGGTGTAAGAGATGTTAGTAACAATATTACTAATCATTCACACTATCATTGCGGTAGCTTTGATATGGATGGTACTCCAGGAAATGGAAAAGTTTTCAGAACTCGGTGGCGCATTTGGCAGTGGTGCATCTTCTACGATGTTTGGAAGAAAAAAGGGATTAGATACATCTGGAAAGATTACCGTAGGATTGGCGGTGGCATTCTTTGTCATGTGCTTCTTGACATCTTGGGTATTATCACTTTAATTCGTTCAAAGATTTACTCACAAGATTTAAATTGTTCAACGGCCATAATTTGCATAGCTATCTTGAAATTCCGATTACTAAATGTGGTCTTAAGTGGGGTGCAAAGAGTTGACAGTAGATGTATCACCAGAAATACAATTAGAGATACTAAAGAAGAACTGTGTAGACTTAGTTTCTGAAGAAGAATTATTGGAAAGATTGAAAGAGGGCAGGCCTCTTAGGGTCAAACTTGGTGTTGACCCTTCGAGGCCTGATTTACATTTAGGCCATGCGGTTGTACTCAGGAAACTCAAACAATTTCAACAGCTCGGCCACCAAATTGTGCTCATAATCGGAGATTTTACAGCGATGATCGGTGATCCATCTGGTAAGAGCACGACTCGCCCGATGCTCTCACGAGAAGAAGTTGTTGAGAACGCAAGGTCCTATGCCGAGCAGGCTTTCTTAATACTTGACAGAGAAAAGACTGAGATCAGATACAACAACGAATGGCTTGGTTCCATGTCCTTTGCAGACGTTGTCAAACTTGCTGGAAAATACACCGTTGCAAGAATGCTAGAAAGGGAAGATTTTGCCAAAAGATATGCAGAAGGCACACCAATCAGCGTTTCAGAATTTTTGTACCCATTGGCTCAAGCATACGATTCCGTTGCAATACAAGCAGACGTAGAACTCGGCGGTACAGACCAGCTCTTCAATCTCATGGTTGGTAGGAAGATACAAGAAGAATATGGATTGAAGTCTCAAATAGTCATGACGATGCCTATAATTGAGGGAACAGACGGTAAACTGAAGATGAGTAAGAGCTACAACAACTATGTGGGACTCACTGATCAACCAAAAGATATGTATGGAAAGATAATGTCTATCCCAGATGAACTCATCGTAAAATACGCCAGATTGCTAACTGATGTGAACGATGACCTACTCAAAAAGATGGAAGAAGAAATCGATAAAAAACTTGTAAATCCACGTGATTACAAAATGTGGCTTGCAAGAGAGATTGTAACACAATTCTACGGCCAAGAAAGAGCAAGAGAGGCAGAAAGTTACTTTGTAACAGTCTTTCAAAAGAAAGAAATGCCAGATGAGATGATAGAAAAGACTGTAGAACGCGGACAATACAACATCGTTGATCTACTCAATAACCTTGGCATTGGGACAAGGAGCGAGATCAAAAGGCTCATATCACAAGGTGGAGTTTATCTCGACAATAATCGTATCGACAACATCAAGTCAAGCGTAGAAATAAGCAATGAACACATATTACGAGTGGGAAAACGTTTATTCATCAAAATTGTGGCACATTGATCAAAAATAACTTGGAAATTTTTTAAAAAATCTTTGCACTGTTGCACTTTATTGTGATATAATTATTCTGCGGTATGTTTATTATCATTTTTCATGGTTCTCATCATTTTAGAGATAGAATGTGAAAACACAATAACACCGAAAGGGGGTAACAAAGATGAAAAAGATACTAGTTGTTTTAACATTATTGTCGATATCGGTACTTTCTTTAGCAGCATTCAGAGACATTCCAAAGGGGCATTGGGCAGAGGCGTATGTTCAGAAACTTGAAGAGATAGGTGTTATCACAGGTTTTCCTGATGGAACATACCGTGGTGACGAGGCAACTACAAGATACCAAATTGCTCTTTACATCGTAAGAACGCTCGATTATGTTGAAGGTCTACTTAACGATAAACAAGCACAAATTGATAGTTTACAAGAAAAGGATGCATATTTAGAAGATAGTTTGGTAAATACATACAGCGTTCTATCCGATGCAATATCCAACCAACAAGAGGAACTTACAACCAGGATCGATAACTTAGAAACGAGAGTTTTAAACATAGAAGATACGGTAGCAACAGGTTTGCCCGTCATGAGAGATATGATATACGGCCTCTCCGACGACCTTAAGAACCTTGAAGACAGAGTTACGTCGTACACCGATGTTAGGGTAGATGAGCTCTCAGAAAGGCTTGACACTCTTGAGTCTTCTACAGACCAACTTAGCAACAGGACGGATTTGTTGGAAGAATATGCAAACCAGATATACGATACACTCGGTACAAAGGCTGATGCGTCTGCAGTTCAACAACTCTACGATGAACTTTACGCAGAAATCGAGAAATTGCAAAACGATGTAGCAATGCAATTTGAAGACGTTAACTTGACATTAGACCTCCACGATCAAGATATAATCAAACTTTACGACCTAATAAACGGCATAAACGACAAATTCGTTTATACTGATGAAGAAGGTAACCAACAAGAAATAGACTTGGCTGGACTGAAGAGTGATATCGATGAATTGAGCATGATCATCGATGGCTTGGCTGGACAGCTCGGTGATGTCGATTACGCACT
>Ga0209508_1001572_pt1 | contig 17346 bp, 22 predicted proteins | sample AD_UKC129_MetaG_FD_184427 | JGI IMG/M metagenome (GOLD analysis project Ga0209508, IMG submission 184427) | Active sludge microbial communities of municipal wastewater-treating anaerobic digesters from Canada - AD_UKC129_MetaG (SPAdes) (version 2) | ecosystem: Engineered > Bioreactor > Anaerobic... | reverse complement strand
GTCGCTATGTACGGGATAGTCGAATATTGAAAGAGTGGAAAAAAAGCGGACGAATTTTCCAATAATTTATGATAGTATGATAGTGGGGTTTTTCACTTGATACCAAATGGTTGCCGGCACAGGCCGGAGGGTGTACGCACCGAAAGGCAGGGGCGGGAGGGCGCGGCATGAAAGTTGAGGTATTTATATAATGGCGGCTGATTGGGCAAAAGCATTTTACAATTCAAAGGCATGGAAATCACTGAGAAGGCTATGTCTTAAGCGAGATAGATACACATGCCAAATGTGTGGGGCGCGGGCAGATGAAGTGCATCACACAATTACGCTTTCGCCAGATAACATACACGACAAGCACATTGCTTTGAACATTGATTTGCTTGAGTCGCTGTGTCACGCCTGTCACACGCGGATAACAAGACAAGGCGAGTGTGGATATTACTTTGATGCGCAAGGCTATCTCGTCGAGATACCCCCCCCGGGGGTCAAGTCGATGACTGTCGTCTAAAAACCGTGGCGTGCGCCTCTGCGATACTGCGCGGTCACGCATGACCCCCTCCCAAAAGAGGTGATTTTATGGATAAATCAAAAGAAAAGACAATCGATGAACGGATTAAGGCTGAAAAGAAAAAACTTCTCTCTTTATTCCGCGACATGCCCAAAGATACATTGAAAATGTATGAGGGTCTAATAGATAACGCCGCTTTTATGCGGGTGACACTCGAGGAATATGCTCGAGACATTGCCGCAAACGGCTCTTATGAGGAGTTTACGCAGTCGGAAAAGACACCGCCTTACGACAGAGAGCGTCCCGTGGTGCGGATGTATAACACGATGAACAAAAACTATCAAACAATCATGAAACAGCTTGCTGATGCATTGCCGTCGTCCTCCGCGTTGCCGCCAGGAGGCGAACTGATGAACTTTATCAAAGCTGCGAAGAAATGAACTGGGTAAAAGCCTATTTGGCGGCGATTGAACGCGGTGAAATAGTTGCGCCGCAAAAGATTATTGCCCTATATAGGCGGGAAGTTGGTTGGATGGATAACCCTCCGGCAGACTTCCCTTTTTATTTCGATGAAGCCGAGGGCGAACGGCATATTGAGTTTATCGAGCGTTTTTGTCGGCACTCAAAGGGCAAGTTTGCGCGACAGGCGTTCCACCTTGAGCTGTTTCAGAAAGCAAAGCTGCAGCTTGTTTTTGGATGGCGTTATAAGTCGACCAATTATAGGCGCATAAATGAGGTTATCGACATACGAGGGCGAAAAAACGGTAAGTCTACTGAGACTGCCGCGGTTGAGTGGGATATGCTGCTGAATGACGGCGAATATGGAGCTGAGATCTACTGCGCAGCAAACAAGCTCGATCAGGCAAAAATTGTTTATGGCGAAGCGGTAAATATGCGTCTTCAGTCGCCCGAGCTGGCAGCGGTGACCAAGAAGCGGCAAGGCGATATCTATTGTCCGATGTTTTTGTCGAAGATACAAGCGCTTGCCGCCGACTCGTCAACACTGGACGGTTTGAACGCATCTTTCTTCTCTCTTGATGAATTTCACGCTGCGCAAACATCGGCGGTATATGATGTACTAAAGCAGTCACAAAGCACCCGTGAGCAACCGCTTGCGTGGCTTATATCGACAAACGGTTTTGTTCGTGGCGGTTTTTTCGATGATATGTATGACTACGCGTCTCATGTCGCAATGTGGGACGAGGGATATCACGATTACAACCTGCTCCCGTTGATTTATGAGCTCGACAGCCGTGACGAATGGGACAAACCTGAGTGTTGGGAAAAGGCTAATCCGGGCTTAGGCAAAATAAAGTCGCTCAAAGCATTGGCTGACGGTGTGGAGCTTGCTAAACGTAAACCGTCATATTTACCCACTCTTTTGACGAAAGACTTTAATTTGCCTGAGAGCACCGCACAAGCGTGGTTGTCATATCAGCATATAGTCAACGAAACTGTTGTTGATATGGATTATCTGTCGCACAGTTATGCGGTCGGCGGATGCGACCTGTCGGCGACCACGGACTTGACGTGCGCGACGCTTTTAATCCGGAAACCAAACGACGAGAATTTTTACGTTTTGCAGCAGTATTTTCTGCCTGAGTCTCGCGTTAACGAAGTCGAGAGCAACAGCCGACGCGAAGCTCCTTACCGCACATGGGCTGAGAATGGCTGGCTGACAATTTGCGACGGGACACAAGTTGATTATAATGCGGTTACACAGTGGTTCGTCGATATGGTCCGTAAACATGACATACGTCCGCTGTGGGTATGCTATGATGCCGCGCTATCTGGTTACTGGGCGGCAGAAATGACGCGTCTTGGGTTTGGTATGGAAAAGATACGGCAAGGACCGTTTACGTGGAGTTATCCAATGAAACGGCTCGGCGCACAGTTTGAAGCGCACAAAATCGTATACCAAAACAACCCTATACTGCGCTGGTGCTTATATAACACCTGTGTAAAGACAGCCAATGCCGACGGCATCGAGAGTATACAGCCGGTTAAACCGCCAAACGGATCTACCAAGCGCATTGACGGGCTCGTCAGCCTACTCAATGCTTTCGTTGGTTACTGTAACCACGAGGAAGATTATTTGCGCAGGGTAAGGTGAGATATTGCAACTATTAAAAAAGTTTTTTAAGAAATGGCAAATCAACATACTTTATAGCGATGGTGTCCGCTCCACGCCGTTTGACCGCAATCTATATGAGCAGGAGACGGTGCGCGCAATAATCGACTGCATTGCCACGTATGCCGCTAAGGCGGAGGCTATGCATGTGGTGCTCGACAGTGACGGCCGCATCAAAGAGATTAAGCGTAACAGCCCGTATGCTAAGTTGCTTAATGAACGACCCAACCCACTGATGACCGGGTATGACTTAAAGTATAGGCTTGTTACGCATATGCAGCGCGATACCACAGCTTACTGCTACATTAAGTGGAATGACCGCGAGGCGCTGCCGGAATACATGTTGCCGATTGACGCGCGTACATCAGAAGCGTATGTGACAAAGGATGGTAGCTATGCGATAAAGTTCAAAGATATTTCCGGCAATGAGGTTACCCTGCCGGTTGAAGATGTTGTCGTGCTGAGAAAGTACTATTGCGACAATGAAATGTATGGAAACGGCAACTATCCGGTATACAACACGCTTAACATGTTAAAGGCAGCCGACGAGGGATTGCAGAGCGCGCTCTCGGTTGCGAACAAGGTGCGAGGCCTATTTAAGCAAAAACAGGCTATGCTGTCGGATGAGGATAAAAATGAAGCGGCGCGAAAGTTCGAAGAACAGTTTGACAAAGCATCGAAACGAGGCGGTGTTATCGCGGTTGACAGTATGGAAGAGTTCACGCCGCTTAATGTCACACCGTGGGCAGCCACATCGACGCAGGTCAAGGAAATCCGCGATAATTTGCTGAGATATTGGCGCATAAGCGACGACGTGTTGATGTCACGCGCTACACCGGAGCAAATTCAGACTTTTCTCGAATCCGTGATAGAACCGATACTAATGCAGATGTCGCAGGCATTTACTGCGACGTGTTTCACGCCAACCGAGCGAGCGCATGGCAATCGCATTATTTTCATGGCCGATACCATGGTGTATATGTCGCTAAATTCTAAAACGTCGCTTGTACAGTCTACAAGCCCGCTGGGCATTTTCACGAAAAACGAGTATCGAGCCATGTTTGGTTATCCACCCATCGAGGGTGGGGATGAACCCCTTGTGTCGCTTAACTACATAAAAGCAAGCGACCAATCTAAATACCAAGTCGGGGAGGACGGTAATGGACAGGAGCAAACTGGCTGAGCGACGCTTTGAGTTCCAAACTCGAGCGGTGCCTATCGAGAATACCGAAAATCAAGAGTTGTGGGTCGAGGGTTATGCCGTAAGGTTTAATTCCCCGACCGTTTTATTTGAAATCGACGGTGTTGAGTATAAAGAGCAGATCGCGCGCGACGCCTTCGAGGGCTGCAAGATGGATGATGTTATTTTCAATTACAACCACAGCGGCCGCGTCATGGCGAGAACTCGCAATAAAACACTACAGTTAAGCATCGACGATAACGGTCTGTATGTCCGTGCACGGCTTGACGGCACGGCGGAGGGGCGAAGCCTTTACAATGAGATTGCGGGCGGTTATATAGACCGCATGTCGTTTAGATTTACAATCGGCAAAGAGTCTTATGACCGCGATGCGCGGATGTGGACGATCGAGCGAGTGAAACGACTATATGACGTTAGCGCCGTAGATATTCCGGCGTATGACGATACATCATTAGCAGCCCGGAGGGCTGACGCGGAGGCGGAAGCTCGGGAACGTCAGCTGGCGGCGGATGTCGCGCTCCGGCGCAGAAAACTTAAACTAAAACTTATGATGGAGGATAACAATGTATCAGAAAAGACTGAGTGAAATCAAAGAACGTAAGGCGGCTATAGCAAAAGAAATCGAGGTCGCAGACGAGGCGCGTATTGCCGAACTTGAGACCGAGGTTGAACAGCTTAACACCGAGGAAGCCCAGCTTCGTAAGAAGCTCGACCTTTCTGGCCGTATAGGTGCCGCTGTGGAGAAGCCAGAAGCTAAAGACGAGGCAGAGGCTCGTGGTCGTGCACTGAAAGAAATGCGCAGCGTTAAAATCGCGACAACCGGCATCTTGCTGCCTGCACATCAGGCAACTGACATCAAACCCTCTTTTAATGAGGTGTCGACCCTCATCGATCGCGTCAATACCCGTTACCTGCCCGGCGGAGAATCCTTCGATCAGCCCTACCTTACCGGTTATGGCACGGGCGACTATACTGCCGAAGACGGTACTCCTCCCACGGCAGAGCCTGGCTTTGACTATGCAACTATCACCAAAACCAAAATTGTCGCATACGCCGAGGATAGTGAAGAGCTTGAAAAGCTGCCTGCGGCTGACTATGCAAGCGAGGTCGAGCGCGGCATACGGATTGCCATCCGAAAGAAGATAACGAAAGAAATCCTTGTCGGTGACGGCAACGCCGGTCACTTTGTAGGCATATTCAGTCCCAACGCAACGGCGATTGATTCCAACACCGACCTGTCGATAACAGCAATTGACAAGGATACTCTTGACAATATTATCTATAGCTATGGCGGACCCGAAGATGTCGAGGATGTGGCTGTGCTCGTACTTAACAAAGATGACCTCAAGACGTTCGCTATGCTGCGTCACGCCGACGGCAGGAAAGTATACGAAGTCATAGCACGCGGCAATGTAGGCACCATCAACGGAGTGCCTTACATAATAAACAGCGCCTGCAATGCCGTGTCCAACCCCAGCACCATTGCCGGTTCCTACTGCATGTGCTACGGTCCGCTTGCAAACTACACGATGGCAATTTTCAGCGACCTGGAAATCGCGCGTTCGACCGACTACAAATTCAAGGAAGGTATGATTGCGCACCGCGGTGTAATCTTTGCCGGTGGTAACGTCACCGCGAAAAACGGCTTCCTGCGCATAAAGAAGAAGGCTGCTCCTGTTGGCGGTGGCTAAGTACGAGTGGGGGCGGGTAAACCGCCCCCGTGTGAGGTGTATATGATACTATGATAATATCGCCCAATTACTTCGCCCTTGTCAAGTCACGGTTACGTATGAGATCCGATGCGCTTGACGATGAAATAGAATCGCACATCCTGGCTGCCCGAGCGGTAATGCGGAGGCTTGGGATTAAGCAAGAGGTTGTGGAGGATGAGAACAACCCTGATGTGTTGGCTGCGGTCCGTGCATTTGTGCTTTGGCAATTTACAAACGACGATACCATCTCCGAACGCTCGCGTCGCGATTTCCGTGATATGGTGGATGAACTGCGCAAACACAAGGGGTATATAGATGATAGTTGACCTGAAAATTATTGCGGAAATAGAGCACGCGAAAACAGACAGCGGGTATCCGCTAAAGGTTGAGGCTAAGTACGATGCGGTTGCAGAGCGAATGAGTGTTAAGCGCAGCGAGTTTTACGAGGCGTATAAAGTCGGGTTAAAGCCAACTGTGGTGTATCGCTTGCATCCATTGGACTACCCCGCTGGCGCAATATATGTCGAGGAGGGCGGCGTCAAGTATAAGATTTTACGCACATATGAGACCGGTTCGGATGCGATAGAAATAACCTGCGAGAAGGTGGTGTAATGTGGGCAAGTTTGATTTTGAGATTGATCCTGCATTTGTAAAGGCGTTAGGCAAACTCGCCGACGTCGATAGGGTTGCGCCCAAGATGATTGACGCTGCAATACCAATCCTTGAGCGCAATGTCAAGTCCGAACTTGCGAAGCACAAACGAACAGGTGACTTGTTGGGCAGCGTGCGCAAGACCAAAGCCAAACAGAATAAAAAGGGTAATTGGTATGCGGTCGTGCGTCCTACAGGCAAAGACCGCAAGGGCGTACGGAACATGCAGAAACTTGCACACGCCGAGTACGGCACAAAAAAACAGCCGCCGACCCCAATATTGACAAAAGCGCTCAAGGACAGCGAAAAAGAAGTCTATGATAAAATGCGTGAAGTCTTTGAGGAAGAAATGAAAAAATGAACGTATACCCTATAATCAGAAAAGCGCTTGCGTCATTAAACCTGCCGATGTATCCCGAAACTTATGACGGCGATGCGCAGGAATACATTACTTACAACTACACCGACGAGCGTGCTGAGATATCGGGAGACGACGATGATATTTATGACGTAACGAGCGTGCAAGTGCATTATTGGACCCGTGGCGACCCACACACAATTAAATCAACCATCCGGCGGCTGTTAAGGTCTGCCGGATTTTCTATTACATCCACCCAGCAGCTGTACGACGAGAGCGGCTATCGTCATGTGATCGTGGAAGCCGAGCTCGCCGGAATAATAAACGATGAATAACGGAGGTAACAATGGCAACAAAAGGGCTTAAATATCCGATATATGCGATATATAGCGAGGATGGCGGAGTACGTACCTACTCGCAGGGCGCTGTTGCTGGAAAGTCAATAACGGTGTCGGTGCAGTACGACATAAACAACGAGCGGATATACGGCGACGATGCCCTGCAACTGTCCGACCAGAGTATACTCGGTGGAACAATAACTCTCGGGCTGACCGACCTCACGATTGAAACCCGCGCAATCTTGTTAGGTCACAAGCGCAAAGATTCAAACGGTTTTATCATAAGTAGCGATGACATAGCGCCTTTTGTCGGGTTTGGCTTCTACGGGCAGAAGGCAGGCGGTGGCTACAGGAGTTTTTGGTACTACAAGGTGCAGTTCGGCGAGCCGAACGACGAGCTTGAAACCAAACGTGACCGGACGACGTTCAAAACCCCGACTATATCTGGAGTTTTCGGGGTTGACATCACCAACAATGTATGTGAGATACTCGATTGGGAAACCGAAGCCGCAGCGAAAGCATACCTTGACGACATGGCAGGCATAAAAGCCAAATGTAGAAAGCCCGTAGCAAGCAAGGCATCCGGTACGTATACCGGCGAGCAGACCGTAACGCTGACCGCAGGCGAAGGCGAAACAATCTACTACACGCTAACAGGTCTTACGCCGTCCGCAACGACTGGTACGGAGTATAGCACAGCTATCACTATCAGCGGGAGCTGCGCGCTGCGCGCAATTGCGGTCAAGGCAGGCAACAACGACAGCGACATTGCAACATACGAGTATATCATAACATAACGATACGCGGGCGGCTAACAGCCGCCCGCAAGTTGTTGAGGTGAAAAATGAGAGAGTTAAGACCGGAAGGCGTCCCCTTTAAAATGGCGGGTAAAGATTATAGATTATTTTTTACGCTCAATGTCATTGATGACATACAAACGCATTTTGACTGTTCAATTGCCGAGCTACCCGCGCTTATAAACGGGATCGAAAAAATCAATAATGCAAAATATATTTTAACCCGCTTGATAAATGAAGGAATCTCAATCAAAGCCGACGATACCGGCGAAAAGCCCGTATATCTCAGCGAGGAATATGTTGGCAGACATGCGCTCGACCACGCCGGATACAGCGAACTGATACAGATTATTTTACAGTCTTTTATTGAAAGCACAAGCCCCAAGCACGACGAGGATGACGACCCAAACGCACCGAGCGAGTAACCGAGCCTGTGCCGGTTGCTCGCTATCTCTATATTGGTAAAGTCATACTCGGCTACTCCGAGCGCGAAGTATGGCACATGACCTTATGTAAACTTAATGCACTATATATTGAACATTTAAAGTACAACGGCATATATGCTAAGCCGGGAACTGTCGAGGATTTATTGCCTCAAGGCGTAACAATGTGATGGAGGTAAGACATGGCAGGAGACGCATACGTCCGCGCTGGCATAGCGCTTGACGGAGAAAAAGAATTTAAAGCGGCTATAGCGGGAATAAATAAAGATTTATCTGTCTTAACCTCCGAAATGCGCAAAGTAACGTCGGAATTTGCCGACAGCGCAGACGCGCAGAAAGCCGCAGCAGCGCAAGCCGAAGTATATGAAAAACAGATCACGAAACAACGTGAAAAGATAGACACAATCCGAGCCGCGCTTGAAAGCGCGCGTAAGGAATATGGCGAGAACAGCAAACAAGTTAAAGACTGGCAGATAAAATTAAACAATGCTGAGGCGCAGCTTAACGATACAGAAAATGCGCTGAAGAATCTTAGAAGCAATTTAGATGACGTGGGCGAAGGCTTCGCCGAAGCGGGTGGGAAAGCGTTAACCTTTGGCGATTTGCTTAAAGCAAATCTTTTGTCTGACGCTATCGTAGGTGGTATCCGCGCGCTCGGAAGCGCTATTGCGTCATTAACCGGAAACATAATTGAGCTTGCAAAAGAAGGCATCGACTACAACGCCCAAATGGAGCAGTATACCACATCGTTTACAACGATGTTGGGCGACGAAGCAAAAGCACAGCAACTTGTAATCGAACTACGCAAAGAAGCCGCAGCGACGCCGTTTGGCATGTCTGATCTTGCAAACGCTCAGCAGACGTTAATGTCTTTCGGCATATCTGCCGATGAAGCGCTGACCCGTATCAAACAGCTTGGCGACGTATCACAGGGCAACGCTGAAAGGTTTAAAAGTCTAACTCTTGCGTTTGCGCAGGTTAGCTCGACTGGCAGACTGACCGGACAAGACTTGATGCAGATGATTAATGCCGGTTTTAACCCGCTGGAGGAAATAGCGCGCAAGACCGGTAAGTCCATGGCAGAGCTTAAAGACGAGATGTCTAAGGGTGCCATATCCGCTCAGATGGTTGCGGACGCGTTTGCCTCTGCGACATCCGAGGGCGGACGATTCTATGGAGCGATGGAAGCGCAGAGCAAGACGTTTGCCGGACAGCTCGCGACGTTGCAGGACAACATCGATGCCCTAAAAGGTCAACTGACCGAGGGGCTCCAAGCCGCATTAACCGAGTCGGTATTGCCGATGGTTAACGGCTGGGTCGAGGAAGTATCCGCGGCGTTTGAGACCGATGGCGTTGACGGGCTTATCGTCGCGCTTGGCAAAGTACTGCGCGAAGCCGCCGAATACATGGCATCGCAAGCGCCGGTGATTGCGCGCGTCGGCGGCGATATTGTGACAAGTCTGCTACAAGGCATCACAGCCACTCTGCCCGAGATATCCGACGCCGCGTTTGATGCGGTGCGCGAGTTTGTCGAGCAAATCATAGCAATGACACCGCAGATACTGCTTGCCGGTGTCGATATGGTGACGACGCTGCTCAACGGTATCGCCGAGGCACTACCTACAATTATCCCCGCCGCAGCACAGGCTATAACGCAGTTTGTGCAGGGGCTCACCGGGCGCTTGCCGGATATATTACAAGCCGGCATTGATATTATCATGGGTCTTGTACAGGGCATTATCAATGCAATCCCGGTGTTAATTGATGCCCTGCCACTGATTATAACGACCATTGTTGACTTCCTCATAGGCGCGCAGCCGCAAATACTCAAAGCTACAATACAGCTTTTCCGCGCCATGCTGCAAGCTATACCGGATATTCTCGCGGCATGGTCTAAGGCAATCCCCGAGCTCATCACTGGTCTCATAGAGACGCTGACGTCGCAGGATACGCTTAAAGCCATGGCAGATGCCGGTGTTGAGCTTATGGGAGCGATTTTTAGCAACATCCCCGCTATCCTTGATGCTTTGGGACAGGCAATCCCCAACATTATTAAGGGGCTCATTGAAAAATTGACCGGAGCTGATATAGAGGAGCAGTTTGGCGAAGTCGGTGCCGAGTGGATGGAGTGGATTATTGCTGGTATTGCGTCTATCGTGGCGGGTCCGTTACCCATCTTAACAAAAATAGTCAAGGCACTTAAAGGCGAGGACATAACCGTCCACGAAAACGAGGAAGGTAATGTGCACGGCGGCAAAGGCGGTGGTCAGCGGTTTGGCGATAATACCAATCAGAACGAAAGCCAAAACAATGAAACCGCCCAAGAAGTTGGCAGTCTCAAAGATTCCCTGATTGAAACTCTAAATCAGCAGACAGGAACACTCGCCGGCGCGCTCGCCGACACAACAACTGCCGTCAAATCGCTGAGCACGACAATAGAAGATGTATCATCACGCGCAGGCATAACTCTTAACGACACCGTAGACACCGCAGCGCAGAAAATTGTCGACAAAATAACCGAGTCACAGAAATTAAAAGAACTTATCGTGCAAGCCGAGATACGCGCGCAGGAACTGCTTGAAAAGGCGCAACTTAAGCGGTGGGACGATACAATCGGGCGCGGAATCGGCGAAGGCGAGGGATATATAAAAATCGGCAACAAAATCACATATCTTAACGCCGATAAAACATGGAGTTATGGCACGGTCGGCGACGATGGTAAAATCGCATGGAGTAATGTTAAGACAGCAACCGTTAACAACAACACAAGCGTTGTTGTTAACGTAGACGTCAGCAAGATAAAGAATCTTGATGATATATTACAGATAGCAAACAACGCAAAACTTTCGGCGCGGATGGGGTATGCACCATGAGTAAATATTGGCGCGCAAGCGGCAAAAGACGCGGTATACGCAAGACAACCTACATGTCAGGCACAACTTATGATTATTGGGATGATGCTTTGGGCAAGCGCACAATTGCCTATGAAACCAAAGAATATGTCGTTTGCGACATGTTCACGACAACCGAATTGCCTGATTTGACAAACGCTGCGAACATTAAATGCGAAATCGATTTTGAGGATATCCCAACCGGAGCCACGATAGGGCTATTACCTACTGGTTTTTCGTTCGATGTCGACTCGGCAACATTCAATACCATAAAAGGTTTATCGTCTTATATTACCAACAGCGGCGACAAAATGGAGATCTCCAAGTCGCAGTTAGAGACCATAATATCGCGCGGATTGGGCTATCATTATGACGGCGACGCTGTAAACGTCGGCTCGTCGGTATGCAAGATAACAATTACATATAACGACCTTAATGCTAAAGCAATCATAACGTCAATTGCCCCAAACAAAAAGACTCTTATCGGCAACGACGACAACACGCTTTCGTGGACATATAAGCAGGATGCAGGGTTAACACAAACACACTACGACTTGCAAATCTCCGCCAACAACGGCGTAACGTGGACTACACTTGCGGATAAAGCTGAAAGCTCTACATCGTCGCACACTATAGCCGGCGGCACGCTTGCCACAGGCAACTATCTATGGCGCGTCCGTGTATATACCCGCGACGGTGCGGTTGTATCAAGCTGGGCTAGCGGCGAGTTTACCGTCCGCAACAACGCATCAACGTCCGGCGTAGCCTGCGACGGTGCGCCGATGCCAACCATCACATGGACGGCAGTCGAGCAGGTAGCATATCAAGTACGCATGGGTGACTACGACAGCGGCACAATTTATAGTAGCGAGGGTAAGCACATTATCCCTCGCTATTTTGCTGACGACGTATACGGCATAACAGTGCGCACGCAGACCGCGAGCGGCGTGTGGTCGGCATGGACTAATCCGCTATACGTTGAGATAGTCAACGAGCCGGGTGACCCGATTACGCTGACCGCGTTTGCTCACGACAATGGCGTGGGCTTGACGTGGGAGGGCGAGTATGACAAATATTACGTGCTCCGTGACGGCGTGCCAATTGCAGTAACCGCTGATACATCATACTACGACGCGCTGGCGTATGGCGAGCACATTTATGAGATACTTGCGCCCGCTGGCAGCGGGCATTATACCCTGTCAAACGCCGTGGTGCAGTCGCCCAACCTGCGCTACGACATGATAACCGCATTACCTAATATCAACTGGCTGCCGCTGCGCTACGCGTCGGGTAACCCTATATCTCGCAGTTACAGTGCTAGCACGGCAATTGCATACCGCGAGTTTGCCGGACGCGCTGACCCCATCGCGTTTGTGCCGCCGCAAGGCCGCCGCACAGTCAGCCTGCAATATGCCGTTAAGACTGCAGCCGAAGCAAAGGCTATAGAGGCACTGCGCGGCAAGCTCGTCGCTTATAAAGACATGCGCGGCGGGCGGATAATCGGCATTGTAGACAACGTGGCACGGACAGTATCGCGCCGCATATACGAGATGGCGTTATCAATCACGCAGGTAGACTATCAAGAGGAGGTGGAGTATGCAACTGACGACGCCGATCGTTGAAGTAAGATACCGATATGAGGTCGGCGGCAAAGAGATATACGCATACGACGCGCCCGTCATAACCATGAGCGCTGACTCCGAGCTTAAATACGCGTTTCGCGGGCGATTTTACGACTACCGCGACGCGGGCATCGACTTTTTGACTGACGAGCTCAAGGTTATCGTATCAATTAACGGCGACGAGTACAATCTCGGCTACTACATAATAACAGGTGAGACGCTATCACATCAAGGTGGCGTCTCTTTCTATGAGCTTGAGGGCTACAGCAGACTCTATAAGCTCAAGCAGTCACGCATCGAGTCGCGCCAATACTTCGCCAAGGGCACGCTATATACGACTGCTCTGTACGACCTGCTGACCGATGCTAACATAGCCGACTTTTACATCGCGCCGAGCACATTAACCCTAGCAACAGATCGCGAGGACTGGGAAATCGGCACAGACCGCTTAACCATTATCAATAAGCTACTCTCCGAGATGTCATACGCATCTGCATGGGTAGACCATGACGGCGTTATACAGCTCACGCCTGCCAAAGCGCCGAGTATCGCCAACATCGGCATCACATATCGCGCTGACCGTTACAGCATTATCGGCACTGACTTTACAATGGCAGTCGACAGGCACAACAAGCCCAATGTATTCCGCGTAGTTTGCACTAACCCCGAGCTCAGCGAGCCGCTTATATCTGTCATTGAAAACGACAGCGAGGACAACCCATATAGCACCGTCTACCGCCCGCGTGTACTAACTATCACCGAGGTAGACAACATTGCATCACAGTCAGCTCTCGATGATTATGCCTATCAGCTAATGCAAAAGTCCCTACTTTCAGACGAAGTTGTTACATTTGAGACTATGCTCAACCCCGAGCATACAGTGGGCGACATTATAGCATTGGGAAATGACGAACTGACGGGTATATTTGTCGAGACCGGCTGGACAATGACGCTTGACTATCAAGCTCGCATGACACACCGCGCACGGCGCACAGTGGGCTTCCCCGCGCAAAATCCCGACGAAACGGGGGGCGGAGAAACACCTAAAATGCTGTCATATTATGGCACGGCAACGCCGCTATCTGTTGTTAGGGGAGATCTTGCTGGCGCGAGCGTTGGCAATTATGCGCTTTTTGCCGGCGGTTATAGTGGTGGTAGTACATTTCGCAATACAGTGGACGCATATGATGCATCCTTAACCCGCACCACCCCAAAAGCACTGTCGAGGGCTAGGGGAGGTTTTGCTGGCGCGAGCGTTGGCAATTATGCGCTTTTTGCCGGCGGTGGCGATGGTTCAAATCGCAGTACAGTGGACGCATATGATGCATCCTTAACCCGCACCACCCCAACAGCACTGTCGAGTGCTAGGACTTTGCTTGCTGGCGCGAGCGTTGGCAATTATGCGCTTTTTGCCGGCGGTTATAGTGGTGGTAGTTCATATCGCGATACAGTGGACGCATATGATGCATCCTTAACCCACACCACCCCAACAGCACTGTCGAGTGCTAGGAGATCTCTTGCTGGCGCGAGCGTTGGCAATTATGCGCTTTTTGCCGGCGGTTATAGTGGTTCATACCGCGATACAGTGGACGCATATGATGCATCCTTAACCCACACCACCCCAACAGCACTGTCGAGTGCTAGGAGTACGCTTGCTGGCGCGAGCGTTGGCAATTATGCGCTTTTTGCCGGCGGTTTTGGTGGTTCATACCGCAATACAGTGGACGCATATGATGCATCCTTAACCCGCACCACCCCAACAGCACTGTCGAGTGCTAGGAGTACGCTTGCTGGCGCGAGCGTTGGTAATTATGCGCTTTTTGCCGGCGGTTATTTTGCCGTCGGTTATGATGGTTCAGACCGCGATACAGTGGACGCATATGATGCATCCTTAACCCACACCACCCCAACAGCACTGTCGAGTGCTAGGAGTGCGCTTGCTGGCGCGAGCGTTGGCGATTATGCGCTTTTTGCCGGCGGTGATGTTGGTGCTTCATATCGCGATACGGTAGATGTATATACAGTAGCATAAGGAGGTATATAAATGGCACGTTACAAAGTCTGGGACAAAGTATCCGACATATATACGCCCGGTCGAGACAAAGAAACCGGGCGATCGCGTTGGTCGGCGCAGGAGTACATACACAAGTTTATCCCGTGGGCAGCATCACCCGAAGCAATAGTCATTGTTGAGAGCGGTCCCATCAACGGTGCGACAGTATGGGAATATTACAAAGCAAAAGAGCATTTTAGGCGATTGGGCGCAAACATCACAGACGATATGACCGTCGAGCAGGTGCTCGCGGCTATCGAAGAGTTTGAGGACAACCCGCCCGCCCCCAACGGTGGCGAATCAACCGCAGAAGAGCGCATCGCGGCGGCGTTTGAGGCACTGGTACTGTTGACAATGCCGACAGTCAACGATGACGATCCGGAGGTTGAAATATGAACTTTAAGCGCGTACTGAAAAATTACACGGACGGGCTATGGGGGAAAGACCTTGTTAAGCGCGCATATCAGGCGGGCATTATCACCAAAGAGGAATACAACTACATAATCGCACAACCGCGCAAAGGCGAGCCCGACAAGCCCATACCAAGCCCATACAGGGGGCAGAATAATGCTTAACTATCAAGAACAGCAGCAGCTAAACGCGGAGAGCGCACAGCCCAAGCCGTGCGTGTTTGCGACCGTCGCCGCAGTATATCCCAAGGGGCTGTCTCTGGTGTTTGACGGAGAAAGTGAGCCCTCGGCAAAGCTGTATAAGTACAACAAGTCAGCGACATACAACGTCGGCGATAGAGTCAAGGTTACAAAGGTATCCGGCACATACATTGTAGACTACCCAATTGGGGGAGATTAATACATGACGTGGGAAATCGTTGTAGGGCTTATCGCCCTGATAGGCTGCGCAATCTCTCTCGGCGGTGTACTTGCAAAGCTGGTACGGACGCTTACAAGGCTTGATGTAACAATATCCGCGCTCGAGACCACGCTGGCGGAGCTAAAGTCGGGTAACGATGCCGCGCATCGCGAGATATGGGACGAGCTTGAAGAACACGACGAACGCATAACAAAGCTCGAATATGCGGGGTGAAAAAATGAGCAAGGGCATTGACGTATCGCATCATAACGGCATAATTGACTGGCAGAAAGTCAAGGCCGATGGCATTGATTTTGCCATCATTAGGGCTGGGCGCGATGTAACGGTCGACAGGATGTTTCACCAGCACATCAAGGGCGCGATAGATGCAGGCTTGTCGGTCGGCGTGTACTGGTTCAGCTATGCTTTGAGTAAGGCGGACGCACAGCGCGAGGCGGACTTTTGCCTGCAAACAATCAAGCCGTACAAGCTTGATCTGCCTATATTCTTTGACTACGAGTACGACAGCGAACGATACAGCAAAGAGCGCGGTGTAACTCCTACAAAACGTCTGCGCACGGATATAGTCAAGGCTTTTTGTGAGCGCATTAAGGCGAGTGGGTATGAGGTCGGCATCTACACCAATATTGACTACATAATCAACCGTCTATATTGGGACGAGCTGAAACAGTATCCGCTCTGGCTTGCGCAGTTCCCGCTCGGCGAAAAGGATGTCGGCTGGACTACGCTTAAGCCTGAGCAGGTCAACACGAAGTATGGGAAGCCGATTATATGGCAGTTCGGCCAGGCGCGTGTTGACGGGTATAGTAAGCCTGTTGATGCTAACTTCGGGTATTTTGAGCTGCCGGACAAGTCGGTGCCTGCGCAGGTAAAGCCAGCTGAGCCGAAGTTAAAGAAGGGCGACAAGGTGCGCGTCGTGAATGTCACAACGAGCGGCGGTGTCAAGCGCGGAAAGATATATAACAGCAACAGTACATTTGTCGTATACTACGACAAGTATGACGTAATCAGCGTCAACGGCGATCGCGTCGTTATAGGGGTTGGCAAGGCGGTAACAGCCGCGGTCAACGCGATAGACCTGCAAAAAGTATGAGGTATCTAAAGCGGCTGCTGTTTGGCATCTATGTCTATCTCGGCGCATTTGGGCTGTTGTGCTATATAGGCTGGTTTTTTACACGGGATGAGCCCACTGCTCTGATAACCGCTGTGTTCGGGGCAGCCGGGATAGAAAGCATAGTATGCGCTATTATAAAACTGCGCGAACTACACGCAGAAAAAGAAAAAGGCGGCAATAAGCCGTCGGGAGGAGATTGATTTATGGACATAACACCTATCATATCAGCGTTCATTGCAATATTGGGCGTACTGCTCACTTCCCTTTTTGTCCCGTGGCTCAAACGTAGGCTTTCCGCAGAGCGGTACAATCAGTTGCAGACATGGGTGCGCACGTTTGTGCTAGCTGCCGAGCAGATATATGGCGCTGGTAACGGTCGAGCCAAGCTCGAATATGTCGGGAACATGCTACGTGCTAAAGGCATTGAAGTGGACATAGACGATGTTGAGGACGAGATACGAGCCATGATTGAAGCCGCCGTGCGAGAGCTTGGAGATAAAGAGATAAAAGCAGATAATGCCGCATAAGCAAGCAAGAATGAATACACCCCCGGAGAAATCCGGGGGCTTTTTTTATGCATATTTTATAAATCCGGGGGCTTTTTTTTATGCATATTTTTTCAAAATTTTTTTTAAAAACCTCTTGACATACCGTAATTTATGGTATATAATATAGTTGAAAACAAAGATATTACAAACG
>Ga0209508_1001571_pt1 | contig 17347 bp, 8 predicted proteins | sample AD_UKC129_MetaG_FD_184427 | JGI IMG/M metagenome (GOLD analysis project Ga0209508, IMG submission 184427) | Active sludge microbial communities of municipal wastewater-treating anaerobic digesters from Canada - AD_UKC129_MetaG (SPAdes) (version 2) | ecosystem: Engineered > Bioreactor > Anaerobic... | reverse complement strand
TAAAGTAGTCATCAGTATCAAAATAGTCGTCTGAATCTTCTACATTGTTTTCAAAATAATTATCTGCTTCTTCAACATCATCTTCAAAGTAGTCATCAGTATCAAAATAGTCGTCTGAATCTTCTACATTGTTTTCAAAATAATTATCTGCTTCTTCAACATCATCTTCAAAGTAGTCATCTTCTATATCAATAGTTTCATCCTCAATATCATCGGAGTATTGCTTATTGCCATCCTCTATTTCGCTAGTTTCCTCATAATATCCATCCCCTTGTTCTTCACTTTCTTCTTCGTCTTGTTCAAAATAATCGTCTATATCTACAATGTCTATATCATCATTATTATCAGTATCCTCTATATCTTCTTCTGGTTCATGTACTATAGCAGTAGCATTATCTGACATAAGTATAGATGATGTACATTCTTCAACTGGACTAACTTGTTGAGATTTATTCTTAATTATATCTTCTATTTCTGGCATAAAAACGTCAGAGTCATTCAAATAATCTAGAGCTAACTCCATATCGCCTAAACTAATTGTAACCCCGACATTGAACCCTCGTATTTGCGCCATACTAACCTGCACCTCAATTTATATTAAATCATCTATATTTATATCTGAGTCGTTTATATCGCTAACATCATCTATATCAAATTGTACTTTAGTTGAATCAGCCTCCAATCTTAATGCTTCTCTAATATAATTTTCATCCCTATTATACCCACTTCCCAATGTCCTCATATCAGGAACTTCAACGCCCATCTTATAATAAGCTTTTGCTACATTCCTTATAAACTCTGTGTTATCTTCATCTTCTAACGTAACTGCTACTCCTTTTACATAAAATTCTTTTCCTACGTCTTGTAACTTAAGAGCTACGTCTCCTGGATTTATAAGCGGTCTGTCCCACTTCTTAATACCAAGTGTCTCAAGAACTACTTCGTTTTCAGCTCTTATAGCTGCTGTATAAGTAATTAAACTTCTTGTTGTTTTATCAACCACACCCTGTGCCCTATGAGGAACCATCATTATTCTTATACCCTGAGACGGCAACTGCGATATAATAACATTTATTAAGTCAAAAAACTCTTTTTCTTTGTCCTTTAAATTTGCTAGTACAGTCATAACCTCGTCTATTACAATATATAATACTGGAAGTTTTATACCTGCTCTATTCCTTAATGCCCAAATAGTATCACATTGATGGTCTGCTAATAATTTCTTTCTTCTTGCTCCTTCTTTTCTTATTACATCATCTAGTATCTCTAATACATGAGTATCACTATGTAAACCACTGACATGTGGCATTAATGCTAATGTCTTGAACAGGTTCGATTCCTTCGGGTCTATAATTAAGAACACAACATCCTCAGGAGTGTTAAATAGCATCATAGATATGAGTAATGACAATAGATACCATGATTTACCGGACCTTTGCTTACCTGCTATAAGAACTGTATCGTAGTATTTTGCATCTACTAATACTGGTTCTCCGCCTTCAGTTATACCTGCTACGCAAGGTAATATGTTTTTTGTATTTTTATAGAAATCTACAACCTTAGGTAAAGTAAATATATCTCCAAATGTTACTATAGCTTGTATTCCCTTGTTAATAATAATTTTATACATGTCACCTTCAATATCTACTTGACTAGTTACGCTAGCATCTGTACTTGACTCTCTAAAATAAGCAACCATTTCTCTAGCGATATCGTCAAGTTTATTTAATCCCTTAACTCGTTTCATTCTTAATTCATAGCAAAAATATGTTTCGATAGCTTCTTCTAATTGACTCTCTATATTCTCTAAATCAGTTTTAGCTGCCGCTGCTAATGCCTTTAAACAGAGTGTTTCTATGGTTGCAAATTCATCTGAATCCTCTGGTATTCTTCTTCTCTCCGCAAAGCCTGTTGTATTTGTCGGAAAGAATGGTTTAAATGTATTAAATAATACTTCTCTTGATAACATTGGTACTTTAGCTTGTACATTGTCCAATATCTCTTTGTAGTCTACAGTATTATCATTAGGTTTAATTTCTTCTTTAGGCTCAAAAATATTAACTTCTTCATTTGTAAAATCATCTGAACTAAATAAATCTCCTAGGATGTCATCTAGACTCTCTTCTTCGTCGTCTACTATTTCAATATCATCCGCATCGCTATTATTTATAGTCACATCAGGTATCTGCTCAATGCTTTCTTTTAAATAAGAACTATTAGATGCTATTCTCAAAGCTGCTATAGATATGCCTATTAAACCTGTGCCGAATAATAACATAGCTGATATAAATAATTGTAATGGAAGACCCCCGAACTTTATTGGTTTGATGTTTCCGGCTAACCCTATTATACCTAATACTATACCTGCACCAGCAACTACCCCAGATGTTATTATGACATTTCTACTATATAAACCCCAGTCGTCAGCTGTTCTATTTTTAACGCTTTTTATCAAATCTAATAGTATTTTACCAATAGACTTCATGGATGTACCTGCTGCATCCATTACTTTGTCAAGTGTATCTGGACCTTTCGGTTGTATTTGTTGAGGTTGCCCAAAAATAGATTGCCCAAAAGCAGGCTGACCAAAAGTACCAAAGGAATTTGTTGAGTCAAACACGTTCAATGATGAACCTTGCTGTTGTTGATTTACATTATTAGGCTTACTCCCAAAGATATCCCATACTGATACTTTTTCTTTATTTTCAGATTGAGATGAAGATGGTGTGTCGAAATCATCAAAACTTATGTCATCAAATATATTATCAAAATCCTCTGAAGAACTTTCAGGCTCAAACCCCGCTTCATATTCTGGAGGGTTTCTTTTTTCTTTCACCTTAGCTACGTCAGAAGATGATACCTTATTTTGTAAGTTTCCAATAGGCATACTTAGCTCTCCTTTAAATACTACCTATAATACTCAATGCTAATGCCGCTATTCCACATATAGCTAAAAAAGGTAAAGCCTTATTTATATCTTCCTCATTAAAATCATTTTTGAATGTTCCTACATATACCCCTACTGCTAATGTAATATATAATAGAAAATACATAATATTCCCCCTATTTATTTACTTGCACTCCAGTTTTGAATAGTGATGACTTCTTTAGTGCTGGAGGTAACTTTACCTTTGTAATAGCTTTCTTCCCGTTATCTAATACTACACAAAAACTGTGTTTGTATCTATTCTCACTTTCATTTGATGACTCGCCTTCCTTATCTGCATCATCATTTGCATATGCTTTAGCTATTAAGTCTAAGTCTGACTTTAAATCTTGTAGACCGAATACTTCGCAGAGTTTATCTCTTACTATTCGGTCTTTTATTTTTCCTATAACCATAGATGTCATGTTACCACGTAAAGCTTTTGATACTTCATTTGTGTCATCTAATATTGATAAAAGGTTATTTGTAAGTATAAAGTTAACATCCCCTCTTTTACGACCGCCTGTCATAGCATTTACTATTATTTCTGCAGATCCTGGTATCTCTCCCCATCGCTGGAATTCTTCCCATACCTTGACATTAAAACACTTTTTTATGTATTTACAATAGTTTGATATTTGTATGGCAACATTTGCAACCGATAATTGCTTAAGTGCTAAGATTTTTGGATCTGTCTGAGATGATGTTGCTCCCCTCATTCCGAAGGAGAACACTATAAACTTTGCTTTGTACAACTCATTTACTGACATCGGGTATCTAAAAGTACCTGCCTTTGCTTCTCCTTCCTCAAAATATACTGATGCACTTGTTTCTATACCTACTGCCGCCTTATGTAATACATTATCCATTAAATCGTCCACTAGCTCTTTATTTCTGACCATCCCTTTTATTTCATCATATACCATTTTTATTCTGAGGCCTTTGGATTTATACCAAGTTGATTTATCATCAGTTACTCCAGCTTTATCATAAACCCTTTTGATGGCAGTTGAGATAACCTTTTCTTCCCACTTGGTTAATTCTCCATTTAAACCGCCTACTATTACTCTAAATATAGCTAGAGTATATGCTATAGCTGTTTCCTTCAATTCTTTGTCTATATCTTCGTCACCCGTTAAATCAGCAATTTCCATGGGGTCGAAGTAAACTGTGGAGCCTTTTCCCATTGATATTACTTTAACATCGTCTGGGTTTGCGGCTTTTAAATAACTTGCTAGATTAAAATATTCGTCTCCTTCGTAGTCCATTACTGTAACTACAAAATTGTCTGCAAGTAAATAGGTTAATAACGTTTTTACAAAATAAGATTTTCCTCCTCCTGTTTCTGCTGCTATAAACCAATTTTCTGGTGCATCAGGGTCCATTTTAAATTTCTTTAACACAGGACTACCTGATTTAACATCTATTCCTAGTGGTACTCCCTTATTACCTACCCTGCCTTGCTTGTACCCATTGAAATTTGCTAAAATATCGTCAGTTAATATTTTCTTTGACACCTTAGTTGATATTTCTCTTATTTGTTTTAATGAGAAAACTCCAAAGTATGATAACCAATCTAGCATATTTACTTTAAGTTCTTTGTATTTTATATCTAATTCGGCACAGCAAGACTTAAATAATCCTAATGATTCACTCAAATTTAATAGTGATGTTTCATCTCGTTGACTTGAAATTTCTATTAGTATAACTACTTTAAATACTGTTCTCCTATATTCTACCTCAGCTTCGTTTAAGTATTTAGTAGACCATATAATTCTTTCTCTGGCCAATGCTGCACTTCTCTTAGTTCTATATTCAAAAACATTTACATTTGATGACTGAGATTCTGCATATTTCCTCCAAGTCTGCAACCTATTTCTCATTTCAGCAGAATCCCATCTAATTTTGTGTGGTTCTGCGTAAATATAATAGTTTATTTTAACTCCTTCTTGTATACATCTACTTCTTATTAAATCCATAAAATTAGGAGGTAAATAGTCTGGTAAGTCCCTTATCAAAAAATATTTTGATATTTGACTTTCAGATGCTATATTACTAAAGCTTATAGCTATTTTTGTATTATCTAATTGTTTAGTAGGCTCAATAATAGAGTTACCTGCTAACATATTAGCAATTATCATATCATACATATACCATTTTTCTTTTAAATTATTAAGTATTCCCATTTCTACCTCCTAGGAATAGGGTTAATATTAGTTCTATCACATATAACGTCTATTATGGGCCTTTTTCCATCTGCCATTGTCATTTTCACATAAACTGCCATTCTTCCTGTTTCCGTTTGTGCCTTATAATCCTTAACTTCATGTATTGGAATACTTTCTGCAAATACTCCGGGCCTTGTTATAACATGATGCTTGTCTATTTTATATATCTTATCAAGTATATCATACTCATGGCCGCTATTAATTACCCAATACTTGTAAACATTGTTTCCTGCCACAATGTCTTGAACCTGCTTAAGTCTATCGTATATTATAATTACATCGTAATCCGCTTTTAATATATCTTCTATTATAGCTTGATTACACTCTACTATAACTAGTCTATCAATCGAATTTACAAGGGTAGATGCATTATTTACATATTCTGTAGATGTTATAACATTTGTCGGTTTGTATACAGTATTAAAAGCATTTTTATTATCATATATAAGTAATTTTACCTTTAATTTGTTTACTTTGGCTAATATTTCAGCTAGTTTTGTTATGAAGCTGTTAACATATCGTACATAAGACACTTCTTTGAAATATATTATAGACTTAGCCCTACACTTAACCATTGATGTTAGAACTGTTGAGTATGTCTTTATAATTGGTTCTCCGCTATTTGATTGCTCTTCTAACTCCCTTAACTTAGCTTTGGCTGTAAATGCCTCTTTCTGAAGAGTTTTGTTTTCTTGCTCTAAGTATTCTAATTTATTTGCTACTTCTCTAAGTTTTATATCACTCTTCTTTAATTGTTCTTCTAAATCATTTATTGTAGACTTATACTCTTTTAATTTGATTGCTATATCTTTATTACCATTATCGACTAAATAGTTCAAATAACCTATTACATTTATTGACCTCTGTAAAACATCTTTATATTCAATTGCAAGTTTTATTAAAGTATCTGTGTCTCCATCATCTATAGCTGTAGTCATTTCTAATAAAATATCGCATAATTTCTCATTTGCTATAGCATCTATATCTACATATTGCCCAACTTCGTCCTCGGTTGGTTCCCTACCTATTAACACATCTATATGTTCAATGTCTAAAATACTTTCATCTTCAATAACATAAATATCATATCTTTTATATAAAACCATTAACATGCAGATATGTTTAATCATATTTGATTTATTGTTAATAATTAAGATTACTCTATTATTATTTAAAAGTAAAGTTTTTATTGTATGATAATACAAGTATAATTCAGTAGCATCCTTATTAATGATTATTACTATTGTATCGTTCTTAATATTGCTAAGTCTATTATCCTCTATATTGTAATTAATAGCACCCTCAATATACTTTCCAACTAAATTGATAGCCATTCCACATCAGCCCCCTATTTATTAATATACATGTTATTTATTAATTTTATCATTGTTATGTAACCTACTTCATAATCTGAATAATAATTTTGAGAGAACCAGCATTTATCATATAAATCATCATACATTGCCACTCCACATATTTGCATATCCTCAAACCTATACTCTGCACAATCCCCAAGTAAATCTTCGATTAACTTATCCATATTTGTAAGTATATCTAATAGTGATTTTGCCTTATATCCTATAATCTTGTCTTTAGGTATATATTTAGTGAAACATATTTGAGCCCTAGTAAACATCGCCTTTTGCATAGCTACATCATCTATATTTGACATAGCTAGTAACGCTTTCATAACTCCCCAGTTGCTGCTATCTACTGTCATTATAATATTATCTGCTGAACATACTATATCTGAACAATAAGATACAGCTTTATCAAATGGTATATCATATATTATGAATTGGTAGCTTGATTTTGCTATGTTACTGAATCTTATTAACTTAGATTTTTCTGCTAATTTATCATCTTCTATTATATCCCCAGCTAAGCCCATTGTCAAAACATAGAATGCAGGGGATATTATATTTACATACCTACCTACCCCTAAATGAGGATTATTTAATGCTAGTCTTAAAGATGCATTGTCAATGCCATTTGAATGTACAATTTCATAAGCATCTTTACTAATATAAGCCTGAGCTCTATTCTTAGTGTCCATATCAACTAATAGAACTGCATATCCTAGTTTTACTAAAGTATTAGCCAAGTTAGCGGCTATTGTAGATACGCCAGATCCGGATGCTCCAGTTACTACTATCGATGTTCCTTTAATGCTTAATGCATCTAAAATAGATTTTAATTGAGGCATATTTACATCAGGAACGATCGTAGACCTGCCTACTTTCTTATTACCTTGCTTAGAAAAACTCTTTTTACCTTGCTTATTATCTTCATATGGTTGTTTTTGTGTTTCTAAACTTGGAATATCTACTAATAACTTTGTATTCTTCACATCTCTTTCTTTATCCTTATTAAATATAGTTGTATCAAATAACTGTTGTATATCTCTATCACTTTTAACTTGCTCAATTAAACCCTTGTTTGGTTCTTTTTCATTAGTTGCATCTGTAATAAAATTATCCTCTATTTTATTATAGGAGTCTATATCCTCCGTATTTGTTTCTTTATAAAAATTACCTTCTTTTATATTTATTTTATTAGTGAAACTAGTATCATCTATGTCCACTTCATCATATGAAGTAGTATCGTCTATATCTATATTTTCGGAAAAATTATCATCTGACATATTCATTTCTTCAGTGAATTCATTATCGCCTATATCCGCTTTTTCAAAAAAGTCTATGCCATCCTCATCTATCTGTTCGAAGAAGTCATCACTTTCAATAGTATCATACCCATTATCAAATATATTTTCAATCTCATTATCAAAGGTGGTACTATCAAAATCATCAGTTATATCAACACTTCCAAAGATTTCATCATCTAAACTCTCGTTTTCTTCATTATTCGTATCTATAGATTTAAATTCTATATCTTGCTCCATATTGTTATTTAAAGTATTTTCTCCTATATCCGTAACTGGGTCTAGTCTTTCTCCAAAGGAGTAGGAGTCACTGTTTGTTGGCTCTGATTCTTGCAAGTCGTTTAGTTTGAATATTAAATATTCAGGAATGTCATTCATTTCTTTTGTTACTAAAGACGCAAAAAACCCTACTGAATATGGAGGAGCTTTTAGAATTACACAAGATGACTCTTGTATATCTATAGTCTCTTCCCAGGCTATTTTCGCCATTTTTTCAGTTGTTGCTATAAATATAAGGGAGAAATCCCTATTATGTTTCTGTTTTATTATACTTATAAAATTGTTTATACTTCTTCTTAAGACTATTTCATCTTGTTGAGCGCCATCTTTCGTCCAAGATTGCTCTATTATTATAGCCCTATCAAAATAATCTCCCCTAGACAAGAAAGACTCTATGTTATCTATATTTTCTTCTATAGTCAATTCTACGCTGCCTGAAGCAAATCTATTTTCTAGTGATTTAACTATATTGATAGTCTTTTTCCCTCCGCTAATAAGAACTCTCATGCAATCCTCCTCCATATCAGAAGTCTATAATATCATCATCACTTGTTATATTTTCATTAAAATCATTTTCATTTTTATCTTTTTGTTGATTTATGGTTGTTATGTCTATTTGATTTTTATTATAAAGATTCTCTACATGCTCACTACTTTCTACACTCCTATTTTTCTTATTTTCTTTTTTCTCATGTTTATTATCATCTGTATTTACACCAAATGCGTAATTATCTAGGTCAATGTATTCCATAGAACTATTAGCATTATCTTCATTATCTACATTAACCTGTTTACTAGCGTTACTTTTTATTTTTCCATTTAGTGCATCTTTGATAGTCCATTCTCCGTATTTTATGTTATTTTTATTTATATAACTAGTCAGGATATTGAGTCTATTTATTCCTACACCATCAATTTTTATACTTTCTCCTGTATAAAATTCTATCTCCTTGATATTCAATATTTTTCCCACACTAGCATCGCTACTTTTAGACCTGTCCATTATTGCATCTACGTAATTAAAGTATTTCACACCATATAATTCTTTGGCTAAGTCTTGTATGTCTTTAATTGATAATATTTTATATGATATGAATCCCCCATCCAATAGTTTATAGATACAATCTATAACATCTGATATTATTCTATCTGACCTACTTAAATCCTTAGTATATATAAAGAAATAATCAGACTCAAATAAAGTTGCTCTAGTTATAGTTTTTATATACCCTACTTGCATCTCTATTAGTTTTGCTAAGTTTTTATTATCAGTTTTTACGACTAATTCATCTAGTTGCTGTAATCTAGGATCTTTACCAGCTTGCTCCATAATGTTTAATTGTACAATTGTGTATCTTCTTAGATTTAGCTCCCTATAAAAATCTGATATTGCATCGAAATGTTGCTCCCTAAACTCTTCTGATTTGCCAATTATTGTGCCCCTTTCCACTCTTACAAATATCCCTAACTTCATATCTGAATAAATTAGTATTGCACCATCTTCTGTATCTTTTAGACTTATTATATCCCAAAAGATGTTTGGAGTTGTTATACTATTGTTCTTCATCTTTTGATACATTCTATAGTAATAATGTTCCTCAAAAATTACCTTTCTTATAATGAATTGGTCAGCTATAAATATTAGTATATAAAATAATATCTTCGCGCCTTTATTAACTAGATTTGAAGTCCACACTATTACTAAAAAATTTAGTACTGGCAATATTGCTAGTACTATAACTTTTTGAGTTGTAAAGAAATTATCTTCCCATACCCCACCCTCAACATTCATAGGTATAAATATTTTACCTTCATTGTTTTTAAATAATCTCTTAGAATTAGCCATATACTAACCCCCAGTATTATAAATTCTTGCCTTTCTCTATCTCCATCTCTATTTGTTGAGCATCTCTTAAATCGTTATTGCTATCTATTTTCTTTGATGTATATCCAGAACTTGAATAATCATATTTAACATACTGTTCATCTTCTCTATCGGATGGAGTTACTACTATTGTATTATCATCGTAACTATTAGAAACATCAGTATCTACAGATGATGCTCTAGAATATCTTCTATAGCTACCTCCGCTACTTCCAGCTGTTTCTGTAGACCCACCGCCCATAGTACTAGCTATTCTATCTCCTAGTTCACCTATTCTATCTGAAAGTTTATCTACTAAACCTCTTGTTATTGTCGCGTATACTTCAAATCCTAAATCTCTGTAATTCTTTAAAGTAAATGTTATTAGTAACCAGCATCCAATTATATATAGTGCACTATCTATCAATATTATTATGAATACCCATATTGGATTTCCGACATTAATTACTATATTACTTAGAGTTAATACGTCATCTTTATATGTTATATTTATCATGAAAGCAAATATTGCATAGTATATAGCAGTCATTATCAAAAATACTATGTTATTTATTACAAATGCTACAGTTATCTTTAATTTAGATCTTTGCCCAGCTAATATATTATGTATTATTGCAATAATTCCTAAGTAGAATATCAATCCCATTAGTATATTTCTAATAAGTGGGATGATATAAGAGCATAGATAAGCTGAAACTAGCATAAGCCCCGCAGTAAATATGTCAAAATTTTCTATTACCCTTAGCATTGTATCTCCATAAATAAATCTCGTATCCTTTGTAGTATTGAGCATTAACATTTTCATAATGCTATCGAAAGAAATATTTCTTAAATCTAAACTTGTTGGATACATAGCTAAGGCAGAATTTAATGTATTGCTAGTAGTAAATTCCTTGTTAAACTCTATTGTTGCATCTATTGCCATTTGTCTATATAATACTTCTTTCGTTATACCAGGCACATTTACATAATTCAATAGAAGTGTCCATTTTCTCTCTACTGCTTTATTAACATTTAATATTTTTTGTTCTACTAATGATAGGTCTGCCCTACTCAATCCTAAAGCATACATCTGAGCTTCACTAAATATCATAGGCCTTAAGCCGCCAGAAGCCTCTATATAACTTCTGGGGTCTAAAGGATTTTCTACAATCACCTTAGACCCATCTAATGCCCTAACTTCAGCTGGTTGCGTCAATTCTCTAGACTCTAGGAGCTTCGTCACCCAATTACTTCTGAATAGCCAAGATTTATAGTTGTCCTTATAAACTTGGTATTTCTCTATCTTCTCTGTCCCAAACACCCCTGTTTTTCCGTCTGTGCCTCCAGCTAATACCTGCATGGAGTACATATATGGTATAACATTTGTAAATAATTCTTCCATATCAAGAAAGTCTTTTATTTTTCCTGTATCACTATAATGCATAAATGATTTACGTACTTCTTCTCCGGTTAATCTATTTCTCACTAGCTCGCCTTGGAGTTCACCGGCTAATACTGCTAGTGTAATATCAGAGGAGAATGTATCTTTAACTACTTGATAGAAATAGTGCAATGGATTTTCTGTATTCCACAAGAATCCAAATTCTCTTTGGACTGTACTAGGGTCACTGTAATTGTATAGTCCTGCATATGTTTCCATAATATCTTCAGCATTTATAATACTATCCCTTAATGCACTGCTAGAATTTAAATTGTTGGAAACATATTCTTCCCAAGTATTTTCTACTTTTGCAGGAACATTCGGTACATTATCTAATAGATAGAAGAAAGTATGAACTGCGTAGCTATCATTTAATATGCGCGACCTACTTATCCAACTTTCAATGTCTATTTCATTCTTATAGCTATCACTTAAAATGATTAAATTCTTAATATCATCTGATATCGTACCTGTTTGCGTATCATATCCGCTATAATATTGTTTTCTCGTATTTCTATCAATAGCAGTATCAAATACACTATCTGCTGAAGAGTCTGACATTACAGCATTAACTGTCTGACTTGCAACTCTATCAGATGGCTTAAACTTCCAATACATATTAGATAAATTATCAAAAGCATCTGCTAACGGTATATATACGTAATTAGCAGAACCGTCGCTTGCTGTAAATTGCCTTAGCATTATTGGCAATAACCATCTAGCTGATTGTAATTTTTGTACATCCTCATAAGAATAGAGCTGTGTGTCAGTTACTTTTTTAGATATGTCCATTTTTATCATTAATGCTCTGTCTAAATACACTATATTTAATGTTTTAACTAAATTTGCTACTTGTTGAGCTTCATTAGAATCTGTAATTTTATTTTCTATTAATGTTTGTACGTATTTATTTTGTTCGTTTATTTGCTTTTCTATAGTTGCATTAGTAACTCCTTCTGATATTACCCAATAAGACATCTTGTCATTAAACATGTTTTGAACTATGTTATTTACTATATATGGCGTTATCTCACCAATAGATGGCGTTAAGATCATAATATTTACCATCAATAAGAACGATAAGAAGAACCATATTAGTTTCTTTCGAGTTATTATTCCTACAATTATAATTAATATACTTAATATTGCTACGAGTATAACTACATTCTCCGCATACTTACCTATAAACCAACTTGTCATGAAATTCTCACTGTAGCTGTCTATTCTTAAAAAGCCTCCCCCATATCTATTGGCAATATAATTACTAGCATAATAATTTACAGCCTGACCATATACAACTTTTTGATATGTTGTATAAATCCAGTTAGTTAATTTATCCATCATCATTTGCGTTCTATATTCTTTTCCTGCTGTTGGATGTAATAATAAATAAGTATAATTCAATATATTTTGCTTCTTTTCTTCCTCACTTACTAATAAGCCTTTTGTTGCTTTTTCTATGTCAAAATCAAAAAGATTGGAGTTCTCTTGATATATGTCTGGGTTAAATTTTGGTGTACCATCACCTAAAATACCATACCACTCTAGATAAGTTAAATATATGTAAGGAGACCAGCAAGCAAAGTCAGTGCCTTCTCGTATAGCAAGTACGTTACTTACTTGCCTCATTACATTAGAATAAGTACATATCTTAATAAGCCGTTCGAAAGTATTACTAAATCCTTTATGTATTTCTCCACCATTCGCTAGCTTATATCCCTTTTTCTTTAGCCTTTCGAGCGTAGTCCAAGATAAATCGTCACTTTCTCCCCTATCAGGCTGTGTTTTCTTTATAGCTTTTCCTACCTGAGAATTGATAAAATCTATAAATCCACCATGTATTGCATGGTCTTTGTTAGTCGTCCCAGTTACAGCTGTATAAAGAACATCTGTTGAATTATTGACATATTTCATTGCATTTAATATTTGTTGCCAATCGCCTTGAGTAAAATTATTACTTAGTACAGTATGGTTATTATTTAATTGTTGGTATATATAATTTGGATATAACTCAAATAATTCATTACTGGGGTAAGCAGATACAACTACTGCCTTATCAAATAAATTGTACTTTGTATCTTTCACTTTTACGTAATCTAGCATTTTTACACTAGGATTGATAGGATACATTACTGACAATGCCGAACAAGCCCTAGCCATGAAATTTACGCGCATAATCTTAGATAATTGGTCTGCTTTTACTATTTCTATTCTGAAACCGTATCCTGTTCTATTTGGATTGCTTATCTCTGACTCTAGTAGGTTTACTGCTGCTTCTCCTATTCCTGTATTTATATTCAAATCTTTTGTGATTGTATATTTATATCCTGATTTAAGTGGGTCTAATCCTTTATTACTTATCGCATTTAAAGTATTTTTATATAGCATACTGAACGAGTCGTATAATACTACTGTCTTTCCAGGCTGTAAATCTTGCCCGTATAACATACTTAAGTTACCTAACCCTAGAAGATCTATATCTGTATTTCTGACTTGCTTTAATAAAACTTCTTCAGATGCGTCTAAGTATTGTCCTCCAAACAGGACTGATTGTAATAAATTATAGCTAGGAGTAGTTGTTATATATTGGTTGGCTGCTGCTGGGAATATCATGTAATTACGCCCATCTTTATGTGCTACAATATTACCAAAGGCGTCTAGGTATAAATTGCAGTTAAGGAATTCCGTAAATACATCCTCAGTTATATAATCCTTATAAGGGCCAGCAAATGTTTTAGCTAGCCATGCCGTCATCATTTGAATATCCCAGCCATTATAATAATCTAAAACAGTTATGTTTTTATTCGGATTAACTGCATCCTGTATATAAAATTGAGGAAGTATTGATATGTTAGCTCCAGGCAGATAAAATAAATTGTCAGTAATCACGCCGTAGCCCCATTCTATAATAGAATCTATGTCCACTATGCCGCTTATTTCTGCTGTATTTCCAAATTTAGATGTAACAAATCCTCTAAAAATATTCCAATAATCGAATGTTTCTCCATGTATTAGAGCAAGACCTTCATCGGAATCAATTGACTTTACAAGTTCGTCTTTGTTAACAGTATTCTTAGTATTTTCTCCCCAAACAAAGAGATCTAGTACTCTTGCTGCTTGCGGTTCGGTCATATTTACATCCTTATCAATAACCCTAGTTGTGAATTGAACCTGAATAGGTTTAAGTAGGGATGTGTTTTTCTGAGTATTTATAGCATATCTAAGCAATTCCTGCAAAACTTGCGTAGTACTAGAATCACTACCAGCACCGAACTGAAGTGCTTTATAGCCTGCTCCTTTACTACCTGTTGTACTAGCTGTAGAAAAGGCAGACTCATAATCATCTATAAATGGATTTACAAAGTTACTCAAAAATACTCCAAATGCTACTAACTCCCATTTATCCCAATCTTCCAACTGGAATCCTTCAAATAATGGAGATCCTAATGCTTGATTTGTACCTATTAAATCTATGCTACCTACTGCAAAAGTTGTACCTGTTAATATATAGCAAAAGCATATTAGCATCACTATAGATGCTATTAACTTTTTATTCTGTATTTTCATTATAGTCCCTCCTATTTATTCCCTAATATTACTTTCGAGATAACATCCGCTATAGTTCCGAACGTATCAAGCAAGAAAACAACAATCTCTACAATATCAACTATAGTTAATAGAAACCCTACCGCTATGATTTTTAAACTGTTAGTAAGTGTTTTACTAAACGTCATATAACTTTTGTTACTAATTGATATGTTCGGTAATTCAGAGGAGTCTTGTATGGCTTCCCAGTGACCAAACGTTAAAGTTGTTAGTAATTTAGGCCCAGACACCACGTTAACATCAAATGCCCAAGAAGCTATCAATAACACACCATACGCCATTAAAGCTATACCTAAAATAGTAAAGGCTGTCCTTACACCAGTAACCCTAGCCTCTTTATCTTCTTTATCATATAAATTTTGTATGTATCTAACTACTCTACCATCTATTATTATATATCCAGCTTCTCGCATCTCAAATTGATAATTGTCGATTAATGCGTTCGTTAACCTATTAGCATCTATCTGATAGAAAAATCCATTTGCTGTTAACCAGGAGTTCCACCACTGTAAATTACCGTACTCCTCGTCATTACCCTCTATCCAATACTTATATAATTGTGATTGAAAAGGATTTTGAGCCGTACATAATCCCCTTAAATACATTTTTCCGTTCTTTCCTATACTATCTCTATCATTTTTAGCTATAATGTCGCTACCAAATGGTATCGTAGGACTTATCATATTTTGATATGATACTTGCAATAAATTTATACTACCAACTTCATTATTGTCATTATCATCATTAGAATCACTAGTATCACTATTGTCAGTCCCTGTCCCTAATTTAATAGCCTTACCTTTAGCAGTAGGAGAAATATTTTCATGATTAGATGCTACAGATAAAATGTCTGTTACTTTTAAAGCTGGTATATTTTCTATTACTTCCCCGTTTCTATTAAGTAGCCTAGCATAGTCATCGGTTAATCTACCATCAAATATTTGCACCCTTACCCTTCTTCCAAGGGATACCCATTTTTCACCCTCTACTACTCCCGGTAAATAAGTGAGTTCCAAATAATCTCTTAAAACTACCTTCCCATCTTTAACTACAAAACTCGATTGGTCAGGCCCATTTACTGAACTGGTTACCTTAATTATTTTCTCTGTTTGCCTTAACTCTTTAGTTCCATGTTTATCTTCACTAAAGACATTATTATAAAGATTAATAAAATAATTTGTTTTATAGAAACTAGTTGTAAACCTTGTAGGGTCAGAATTATCTAACATTAAATCGCTTACTACCCATACTGGATATGTAAGGACATATATTCTTTTATTAAAATTATCTCTCAAATATGTATCTTTTGCCCAACCATTAACGTCTATTAATTTATTAATTATCTTCTCGTTAAATTCTAATAAACGTATGGTCATTACCACTTGCCCGCTTAAGTCTGGGTCCCTAACCTTAAAGTCTTGACCTAGTTCAGATTGTCCTATAGCACCATCTTTATTAAGAGTCGTCTCTTTTATTAATTGTTTCTTTTCTTCTTCACTTAATAATTTACCAGTCTTTTTAAAATATTTATTAGGTTGGGCTAAGGTACTAAAAATGGATTGTTGCTTCGCTGTATCATTGTTAGCTATAGCTGATTTAGCTGCATCTATTAAAGCTTTTACCTCATTTAAATCCGCGTCATCAGCTAATTCATAAACATCATAGTCCAACATATCAGCGAGTTTATCTTTATAATCTGCAGTTACTATTTCTAATGCTTTAGGATTTGATACATAAACCTCTGGCTCTGAATGTCCCGGAAAGAAATGGTTTGTTATTTGACTTCCTGGTTTATACCAAGATACATATGGAGTTAAGGCCTCTTTAGCATCTTTTTCTAGGCTATTACAAGCATCGTTAGATATTTTTTCTATGCCTTTCTGCAATTCTTGAGCAGACAGTTCATCTAGTAAACCGTTACTTCTCATTTTAGCAATTAACTCTATATTAAGAGCTGCCCTGGTTCTTATATCATTGACTATTGCGGTTTTTACTTGGTCACCGCAACCGCTCATGATTAGACAGCATATCATTAATAGCATAGCTAATAATATTCTTTTCCTCATGCCTTATCTCTCCCGAAAATTTTTGTCGTATTATAAATTCATAAAAAAGCATAAAAAATAGCCACACTTGTCATGTGGTTGTAGCAAAATATTGATTTCTATTTAACTAAATTACCGAGAAGTCCTCCACTTCTAAGCGTAAGCGAAAGTGGAGGATGAATCGGTTATCCAATTGTTGTTTCTACACGCCAATCGAATTTTTTCTGTGCTAATTTGCTTATATTTAGATGTTGTTTGTAAATAATTACCTTGTATATCTTGCACATATACCC
>Ga0209508_1001570_pt1 | contig 17353 bp, 13 predicted proteins | sample AD_UKC129_MetaG_FD_184427 | JGI IMG/M metagenome (GOLD analysis project Ga0209508, IMG submission 184427) | Active sludge microbial communities of municipal wastewater-treating anaerobic digesters from Canada - AD_UKC129_MetaG (SPAdes) (version 2) | ecosystem: Engineered > Bioreactor > Anaerobic... | reverse complement strand
GCTGGGTTAGTAAATAGACCTATTATTGCTGTTCCTACCAGTACTGGATATGGAGCCAACTTGAAAGGGATTGCTCCCCTCCTTACTATGCTTAATAGCTGTTCTCCCGGGGTGGCGGTGGTAAATATAGACAATGGGTTTGGAGCTGGATTTTTAGCCCATATGATAAATCAGTTAGCTGAAGGGGTGAGATAATGGGTAATTTCCTTTATCTGGATTGTTTTTCAGGAATAAGCGGAGATATGCTTTTGAGTGCTCTCTTAGATCTGGGAATTTCTGCTTCCATTTTTATTCCTGAAATTAAAAAGATACCCATCCCTTTTGAGATAGAGATCAAAAAGGTCCAGAAACACAATATCTCTGCTACTCAGGTTAAAATAAAAGAAGAAGAGCATCACCATCATCGCCCAGCGAGGGAATTAATTCGTATCATTCAGGAAAGCCCTTTTCCCTCCTCCATAAAAGAAAAGGCTCAAGAAATCGTGGGGAAAATTGCCGAAGTAGAAGCCAGAATCCATGGAACTAACCCCCAGGAAATTCACCTTCATGAAGTAGGAGGAGTGGATACTTTAGTAGATATAACCGGAGCGTTAATAGCTCTGCATATGTTAGAAATAGAAGAGATTCGTTCTTCTCCTATCCCCACAGGCCATGGTTGGGTAGAAACTGCTCATGGCTTACTACCTATCCCCGCTCCTGCTACCTTAGAGCTTTTGCGAGGTATACCTATTTATTCTGGAGAAGTAGAAGGAGAGCTGACTACCCCTACTGGGGCAGCCCTTATATCTTCTTTGAGCAAATCCTTTGGCAGCTTACCTTTCTGCCAGATAGAAAAAGTGGGATATGGAGCAGGAGAAAGAGATTATTCTTATCCTAATGTCTTGCGAGCTATAGTGGGGAAAAGAGAGACTCATCTTAAAGAAGAAAAAAACCTGGTAATAGAAACCAATATCGATGATATGTCACCGCAGATTGTAGAATACCTCACTGAAAAGCTTTTCCAGGAAGGAGCTCTGGATGTTTTCGTTACTCCCATTTTTATGAAAAAGCAAAGGCCAGCTTTTCAGCTCTCGGTAATTACATCTCCTTTCTTAAAAGGTAAAATGGAAGAAGTAATTTTAAAAGAAACTACCACCCTGGGAGTGAGAGAATATCAAGTAGATAAATACTTTCTTCCTCGAGAGGAGATAGAAATACCCACCCCCTGGGGTAAAGTAAGAGGTAAATTATCTTCTTTTGGAGAAATGATTAAAATTACCCCAGAATACGAAGACTGCAAAAAAATAGCTGCTCAAGAGAAAATACCCCTTCTCCAGGTGATACAAGAAGCCCAAAAAGAGGGAGAAAAAATCGCCGAAGGGAAATAGTCTTAACTTGCCACTTCCCCACGGAAAGAATTTTAAAGGTAAGAGCCATCAAAAAATGCATACTATAAGAGCTAACTCTGAAACTCAACCAGAGAAGTCTAATAGTGGGGTTATAGTTAACCGCAAAATCCATTATAAAGACTATGAGGGGGGAAAAGACCCCCCTCATAACCCCCAAAAAAGATTAAAACTTGAAAAATATAAAAGTAAAGACTCAAAAACTACTGAGGAAGAAAAAACCTTCCTCAGTGAAGCGCTGCCCCCTTATAACCCCGAACTATAAAGGGGCTGTGCCCCTTTATAATCCCCCAAAAAGCAAAAGAAAAGAACAAAGACTTAAAAAGCAAATAAACAAAAACTACTGGTGGGAAAATATCCACCAGTATGCTGGAGAAAAAGGCAGTCTGCAACGCAAGATTAAGAAAACTTAAAAAACAAAAGAAATAAAGGCCATAGAGAAAGACTTTGTCTTTCTCTATGCATAGCGACCTTGAGTTTTTGACTTCCGGTGTAATTTACTTTTTAAAAGTTTTAATATTTTAACCAGTTTTGCGGGATACTATAATAGTGGAAGGTTAAAAAGCATAAAAGTAAAAAAGACTGCTGAGGGAGAAAAACCTCCCTCAGCATAAGAGCAAATTTTTTGTAGCTTCCTCTTTATTATAATTTTTCAGAAAGAATATGTACTGAACCTCCTATTTCATAATAGGAGGATATCAGTTCTGTAACTTTTTCTTTCGTTTCTTTCTGAGCTTCTTTTATATTAGAACTTTCTCCTAAACCTCTTTCATAAGCCTGGCGAATTTCAGTTCCTATATTAATCTTGGTAATGCCATTCTTGATTGCTTCCAGAACATATTCTCTTCTAATCCCTGAACCTCCATGAAGAACCAGAGGAATTCCGGTCACTCGGGCAATTTGCTGGAGATGTCCGATATTTAATCGAGCCTCTACTTTTTTCTGGTTCTTTCCTGCTCCAGTAATTGCCCCATGAATATTACCAATAGCTACCGAAAGCCAGTCTACACCGGTTTCCTGAACAAAACGCTGAGCATCTTCGGGAGAAGTAAATCCTCTTCCACTTTGAAAAAGCTCTTCATAAGGGGGAAGAGGACCTTTTTCATGTCCTAAAACTGAGCCCAATTCTCCTTCTACACAAACTCCGCGTCGATGAGCAAGCATTACCGTTTCCCGAGTAATACGGATATTTTCTTCCAGAGGTAAACGAGAACCATCAATCATCACCGAGTGGTATCCTAAAGAAAGAGCTTCCTCAATTAACGACTTCCAGTCTACTTTTTCTCCCTCTTCATCTATAACTGGAACATGATCTTGATGGAGTCGGCTGAAAGCCAGGTCTCCGTAGCGTTCATACTCTTCTTTTACCGTCTGAAAGCTCTTTGCTCCAAAGCGAGTGATATCAGGGCGAGAAACTTCCAAAAGAGCAAAAGTTTCGGTCTCTCGTAACGCCTCTATAATGGCTTCAACCATAGGAAGGTAAGCAACATTAAAAGCAGGAACTAACACCTGGTTCTCATAAGCTACCTCCATTATCCGGGAAAGAGACGCTTTTTCTAATTTTTCTCTCCAATTTTTCTCCATGGCCATCATTCTCCTTTCCATTTCTAACCATTTCTAACCATTTTTAATTATAGTTAACCGCAAAATCCATTATAAAGACTATGAGGGGGAAAAAGACCCCCTCATAACCCCCAAAAAAGATTAAAACTTGAAAAATATAAAAGTAAAGACTCAAAAACTACTGAGGAAGAAAGAGTCTCCCTCAGTGGGCTGTGCCTCCTTATAACCCCCCAAAAAGCAGAGAACAAAGAAGCAAAATGCTACTGGAAATATTATATAGTATCCCTCAGTACATAGCGACCTTGAGTTTTTGACTTCCGGTGTAATTTACTTTTTAAAAGTTTTAATATTTTAACCAGTTTTGCGGAATACTATAACTATCTTCCAGATATAACTATAAAAAGGTAAAATAGTAAAGCAAAGGAGGAAAAACATGAAAAGGAAAAAAGTTTTAGTAATAGGAGGCACAGGACATATCGGTAGTTATCTAATTCCCTCTCTGTTTGCCAGAGACTATGAAGTATTAGTATTTTCTCGGGGGAAAACCACTCCCTACCCGGAAAGTTTTTGGGAAAAAGAGGTGAAAATGTTAACAGTAGATAGAGAAAAAGAAGAACAAACTGGTCACTGGCAAGCGTTGATAGAAGAAATTCAGGCCGATATCATAATAGATATTATATGTTTTGAGCCAGAGAGCGCTCAAATTCTTATAGATACCCTGACTGGAAAAGATGTTCATCTCCTTTCCTGTGGCACAGTATGGGTATATGGTAAAACCAGAATAGTTCCTACCCCCGAAACTGCTCCTCGGCTTCCCGAAAACGACTATGCTCGCAAAAAAACTATAATAGAAGACAAGCTCTTACAGGCTACGAGAGAAGATAAAATTAAGGCTACTATCATTCATCCCGGGCATATTACCGGCCCAGGAAAAACTTTTGTTACTCCTTTTGGAGACCATAATCCAGAAACTCTACAAAAAATAATTGATGGAAAAGAAATTTATCTATTGGATGGAGGATTTTCCACTCTTCACCATGTTCATCCTCAAGATGTAGCTTCTCTTTTCCTAAGAGCTATAGAACAAGAGAACAAAACTATAGGAGAGAGCTTTAACTGTGGAGCTCCAGAAGCCATGACTTTTTGGGGGTTGGGAGAATATTTTGCCTCTCTTTTTGGAAAAAAGTTTTATTTCCAAAACATTTCTTTAGAAGAATATACTGAGAAATTTGGTTATCCTGAAGAAGCTGCTCAACATGTCCGACAAGGTTGTTGTGTATCTATGCTAAAAGCTCAAGAAGTTTTAAATTTCGCTCCCCATTATTCAGCAAGAGAAGCAGTAGCGTCAGCTACTGATGATTTAATAAAAAGAGGAATATTGAAGGTGAATAAATGAGTATTTTTAAAGATTGTGATATTAGGGGAGTTTTCCCCACCGAAATAAATGAAGAAAAAGCTTATTTCATTGGTAGAGCTTTCGCTTCCTCACTTCCCGCAGAATCCAGAATAGTAGTAGGAGGAGATGTGCGGGAAAGTACTCTTATTTTAAAAGAAGCTCTCATTGAAGGGCTTTTAGAAAGTGGAGGAGAAGTGGTTGATTTGGGAATAATCCCTACTCCTCTTTTATATTTCGCTGCAGATAAACTACAGAGTAAGGGAGGAATTATGGTTACTGCCTCCCACAATCCCCCAGAATACAATGGGTTCAAAATTACCCGGGGGAATGTTCCCCCTACTCCTGAAGATATTACCAATTTAGCTAAAAAAGTTAAAGGAAAAAACTTTCGCCACAGCAAGAAGGGAAAGGTAATATCCCAGAACTTAGATAGAGAATATCTCGACTTTCTTTCTTCTCTTACTCCCCGGCCTCACCGCCCTTTACAGGTGGTAGTGGACTGTGGCAGTGGATGTTATTCTGACCTTGCCCCTGATTTCCTGAAAAATTTAGGCTATGAGATAATTCCGCTTTTCTGCGAAAAAGATGGAACATTCCCCCACCGCTCTCCTAACCCTTCTCAAGAAGGCAATTTAGCCGCGCTCTCTATCAAAATAAAAGAGGAAGCAGCAAATGCAGGGATAGCTTTTGATGGAGATGGAGACCGGGTAGTATTCGCAGATGAGAAAGGAGAAGTTTTAAAAGGAGAAGAAGGAATTATTTTTTTCCTCCGCAACATCATGCCCCACCTCCCCCGGGGAGAGAAATTCGTCTATGATTTAAAATGCTCTCAAATTGTTCCTCAGGAAGTAAAAAGAATGGGAGGAATCCCCATCCCCGAGCGCTCTGGACATGCCCACATTAAAAGGCGGCTACTCCAGGAAAACGCTTTTATGGCAGGGGAAATCAGCGGTCATTACTTTTTCCGAGAAATAAAAAGAGATGATGGATTGTATGCTGCAGCTCTATTTCTTTATCATCTTTCCCAAGCATCTCATGCTCTTTCTCAAATAAGGGAAACTTTCCCTCCTTCCTACGTTACTCCCGACATTCGGATTGCTGCCCGAGGAAGAGAGAACCTTCTCTCTATTCTAGAAAATTCAATTTCAGGAGGAGAAGTGTCTTATATCGATGGAATAAGAGTAAAATGGGAAGAAGGATGGGCAATGATTCGTAAATCAGTTACCGAACCAGTGTACACCCTACGTTTTGAGGGAAAAACTTGCCAGGATATTCCCCAATTAGTCCACCGCTTCTTGCAGCCTTTACCTGAAATAGAAGAAGAAGTGCTCCACCAGATTAAAAAGCAAGGAAGAAACTAAACCCGGTGGAAAATGTATTTTTCTCCTCGACGAATGGCATACGCTGCTAGAGAAGATAAAAGTATGGCACTTCCTGCCTGTACCAAATTACCTGGTATTTCTACTATTGCCACACCAGGTCCATAAAGGAGAGAGCCAGCCAAAAAATATCCTCCCACCATCTCTAAACCGGCCAAGGATAAAAAGAGAATCCGCTGGAGGAGTTTTGGCTCCCGGCGGGCTAAAGCTCCTACTAAGAAACCCTCCACTCCTTTGATTACAAGAGTAAATGGAGCCCAATGAGCATATCCGGTCAAAAGATCAGCTAAAGCTGAGCCTAACCCTCCAGCTAAAGCTCCTACCCGAGACCCCCACAGCAGAGCAAAAACAAATATTAAAGTATCTCCCAAATTTATGTATCCTCGGGTCTGGGGAATGGGAATTTGTAAACTCATAGTGGCTATAGCCACCAGCGCAATAGCCATTGCTGAATATGTCAAAGTCCGGGTTGACTCTTTCGTTGTAATCTCGACCTCCTCTTGCTGCGTCTACAGTTATTTTATCATAGTCATCAAGCGGGAAAAGAGAAAGTTTTAATACGATTCTTTAAGTCTTGGACAAAATTACCTGCTGCTTTTAAAAACTCTCTTACTTCTTTCTCATTTAAAACTAAGCCTGTCGCCTGGTCTATGAGCAATATCTGGTTATATATGTCCTCAAACTTGCTTTCTACTTCTCGGCTAAGCTTTTCTACTTCTGCTTTCTCTTGACGTTTCTCGAGCAAGTTCAGTAATGCCTTCAGCGAAGAGACCATAGCATGATAACTTTTCGAAAAACAAGACTTATAATCTCCTCTATTCAGGTCATTCTCTGCATCAACTAATAGTTCCTCTGCTTCCTTTATGAAATCTCTCGTCTCCTCTTTGCCATTGTCCATATCGCTATTACTCCATGAATATTTTCGACATTCATTAGGATCTTCAAATAGAACTTCTTTGGGATCAAAATATTCAGAGTCGAACTCTCCGCCAACCCACTCTAACATTGTGCTGTGTTCCTCATGCTCAGGATTTCTTATAGCCTCTAAAAATTCTTCATACCCCCATACGCCTCCACAATCTTCAGGAGGACAGGCTCTTTTCCCGGCTATGCATAGAGGATATTTGACATTCTTATCTCGAGGGAGTATTTTTTCTAACTCTATTTTATGTTCCCAGCCATCTCCAAAATCATAAATATAATTTGCTGTCTTATTTTCCATAGAAAACCAGTTAGCAATCTTCTGCTTTTCTTCGGGGATAATTTTTTGCCCAAAAACCTCATCCTCTTCGCTGGGGTTTCCTATCCTCACTTTCTCTCCTGTAGAAGGAGAGACCATTTCAAATTCATGAAGATGAGTGTCTGTCCAACCCATGGCATCCTGGATAGCAATATGTAAGTCCCAAAAGGTATAAGTTTCAGGAACTTGTATTCTCCGCCAGATTGGTGGTCTGATACCTTTGAGAGTAATCTTAAACTGATATACCCTATCAAATTTCTTTTTCATTAAAACCTTCCCCTTATTTTAAAGTTTACATATATTTTACTGACGTTTCCTAGATTTATGAAGCTCAGCTTTACGGAATTAAAATAGAATACAAAAGCCATTTATCCGCTCATTAGCTGCGCATCGTCTTATTCTTCCATCTTTAATTCCTTCTCCTTTAACAAAGGGAAGGCAAGTTACAATATTTTCTAATATTACTTCAGTGCCCTTTGACCTTCCATAATTCACAGTACAAAGTTTATAGTTAACCGCAAAATCCATTATAAAGACTATAAAGGGGAGAACCCCTTTATAATCCCCCAAAAAGATAAGAAACTTAAAAAAACAAAAGAAATAAAGGCCATAGAGAAAGACAAAGTCTTTCTCTATGCGTAGCGACCTTGAGTTTTTAACTTTCGATATAATTTACTTTCTAAAGTTTTTAATCAGTTTTGCGGGATACTATAAACAAGTGTATTTTAACTTATACCTAAACATTTTTACTATCTGACCTTCAGAAAACTTTACACCAAACCTCTCCTTTATTAATCCCCTTGCTTCCTTCATCATCCAGTATTCTTTCTCCTCTTTATCGCTTTTCAACCTGATTTTTATTTCTCCCGGATCCTGGTATAAAATTTTCTCTTTTCATAACAGTTTAATTACAGCAAATTTGTGAGATGCTATAATTTAAAGAATTCTGATGATAAAGAGAGAACAAATTTAGTACAGGAAAACTTATTGAATCTCCTTCACTTCTCTTTTTCGTACCTTTAGAGAACTAAAAACATTAGGAAATACCACCACACCAATAAGAACTATTCCAATGATAACCATCATCACCTGGCCTGGCACATTTACTAAGCCCATGCCATAGCGGAGTAAACGCATCAATATGAGAGCCAAACATACACCAACTATACCACCCTTACCTCCTGAAGGGCTAACTCCTCCCAGAACGGCAATGGCAATAACCTCGAGCTCATATCCTGTAGCAATATTAGGTCTTGAGCTACCTAACTTAGAAGTTAGAAAAATAGCTGCTACCCCTGCCATCAACCCGTTAAGAGCAAAAATAATCTGCTTTATTTTTGCTACCGGCACTCCAGAAAATCGAGCAGCTACTGGATTAATCCCCATAGCATATACCTTTCTTCCCCAGGCAGTCCGATGGAGCAAAAGACCGTATATAATGGCACACCCCACAAATACCACTATAATAAATGGTATATGAGTCCTCCCTATATATCCCCAGGCCAAATAAGAATACCAGGAGGGAAACCCTCCTATCGCCTGATCACCAAGCAAAATATAAGCAATTCCTCGATAAAGAGAGGAACCGGCCAGAGTAACAATAATAGCCGATAGTCCGGGTATGCGTGAAATCAATAAACCATTAAAATATCCACACCCCGCCCCTGTAGCTAAAGCTATTAAAATGGCAACCGCCATAGGAACCCCAGCTTTGTAAGACATAGCCATTGACACTGAAGAGAGAGCAACGATAGAAGCCACAGAAATATCAATATCCCCTATAATCAATACCAGAGCCATAGAAAGAACCATAAAGCCTTTTTCTAAAAATACCGAGAGTGCATCCATAATGCCGGTGTAACTCCAGAAATGAGATGAAAGACGGCCATTGACTACTGATATTCCTATAATCAATATAACTAAAAGCCATTCCCACTTAAAAGTGATGCTAAGCTTTCTTTTAGAAAAGGATTTCTGGTGTTCCATTTATATTACTCTCCTCTTCAACTGCGACTTTTCCATGTTTCGAGTAATAGCAATATTTACTATTGCCGCCACTAAGATAATAAGACCCTGTAAAGCCATTTTCCAAAAAGGAGATACTCTAATCATGGGAAGGGCGTTATTGATAATACCAACGGTGATAGACCCCAGTAAAATACCAGGTATAGTTCCCACACCGCCAGTAATGCTAACTCCACCTAAAACACAGGCAGCTACAATAGTCATAACAAAGCCAGAGGCGGTATCATTCTGGGCTGAGGCATAGCGAGCTACCCACATCACCCCGGCCAAACCAGAGAGAGCGCCGGAAATAACATAAACCAGCCAGGTAATAAATTGAGTATTGATTCCAATAATTCGAGCTGCTTCTTTATTGCTTCCCACAGCATATATTTCTCTTCCAATACGAGTATGATTGACAAAATAATAGAAAACTAAGTACACCACCAAAACAATGTAAATCAACTTAGAAAGACCCAAGAAACGTTCTGTCGCTATCCCTTTAAAAGAATCCGGCATTTCGTAAGCATTTATCCACTTCCCACCGCTGATTATAAAAGTAATACCCCGGTAAATGTACATCATACTCAAAGTAGCAATAATTGGCACCACCCGTCCTTTAGCTACAATTAAACCAGTAATAGACCCCAGGAGTGCTCCCAGTATTAACCCCAGTAACAGCATAAAAAGTGGAGAAAGCTGAGGATTTTGTTTAACCATCATCCCTGCTACCATTCCCGTTAGAGCCAGCACCGACTCCATAGAAAGATCAATGCCACCAGTAACTAAAACCAGCATCATCCCCACAGAAAGCACAAATAGAGCTGCCGTATCTAACAGAATATCGTGGAAATTACCCCAGGTTAAAAAACGAGGATTGCGAATACCAATCAAAACAGAAATAAGTATGATAAAAATTATAATCCCCAATTCCCGGAATCCAGGCAGTCTGGAAAATGCGACCTCTTTCTTTGTTTTAGCAGGTTCATTCGTCATAGGTTTACACCATCCAGATTTAACTTTACGACACAACTTGAACTGAACGATCGATTTTTACTGCTGCCTCCATAATCTTTTCCTGGGTGGCTTCCGAACGAGAAAAAACACCAGTAATTCGACCTTCATGCATAACAATTATATTATCACTCATTCCCAATATTTCTGGCATCTCAGAAGAAATCATAATAATACCCAGCCCTTCTGCTACGAGATCAGACATAATTTGATGGATAGCAGCTTTTGCCCCCACATCAACACCCTTGGTTGGCTCATCCATAATCAATATTTTCGGGTGAGCAACCAGTAATTTGGCAACCACCACTTTTTGCTGATTCCCTCCCGATAAAGAACCAACGGGGTGGAAAATCCCTGGAGCTTTTATTTGAAGCAGTTCCAGCATTTTACTAGAAATTTCATATTCTCGAGGCGGATTTAGCCATCCTTTATTGGTAAGCTGGTCAATTATAGAAATTGTAATATTATCATTGATACTCAAGAGCAAAAACAAACCCTGTTCTAACCGGTCCTCGGGAAGATATCCAATGCCGTAACTTATAGCCTCCATCGGGTTTTTAATCAATATCTCTTTTCCTTCTACCAATATCTTTCCAGCATCAGCCGGAGCTATACCAAAAATTGATTGAGCCACTTCAGTTCTTCCTGAACCAACCAACCCGCTGAACCCGAGAATTTCACCAGCTCGGAGGGAAAAGGAAACATCGGAAAAATAACCAACACGAGAAAGTCCTTCTACTCTCAAAAGCTCTTTCCCGAAAGGCACTGCACTTTTGGGAAAGAGCTGATTTATCTCTCGCCCTACCATGGCTTTAATCAGGTCTTTTTCACCAATCTCGCTTACATTCCAGGTTCCTATACTTTTTCCATCTCGGAGTACCGTTACTCGGTCAGCAACTTCATAGACATCTTCAAATCGATGAGAAATTAATATAATAGAAACTCCATCGTTGCGAAGTTTTCTTATTATATTATATAAATCTTCAGTTTCCCGCCTGGTGAGAGAAGCAGTTGGTTCATCCATAATAAGTACGCGAGCATTAACTGAAAGAGCCTTAGCGATTTCAACTATCTGCTGTTGAGCCACACTCAAAGAACTCATGGTTACCGAGGGATTAATATCCGAGCCTAAAGAACGGAGAAGTCTCTTCGCTTCTTGCCTCATCTCTTTCCACATCAGTCTTTTAGTAGTAGAGTGAATCACAGGATGACCAAGAAATATATTCTCAGTAACTGTTAAATGAGGAAAGGATGCAGGTTGCTGGTAAACGGCAGCAATTTTATAACGATTAGCTACCATAGGATTATGAAAAATTACCTTGTTTCCCTCGTAGAACATATTACCTTCGTCTGGCTGATGAACGCCAGTAACAATTTTTATAAGAGTAGATTTGCCTGCTCCATTTTCACCCACAATGGCGTGAATTTCTCCTGCTCGAAGATTAAAATCAACCCGGTCTAAAGCTTTCAGACCGGGGAAAAACTTAGAAATCCCCTTCAGTTCAAGTATATATCTATCTTCTGCATCTACCACACTGTTAACCCCCCTAAAATGGGTGGGCGAGAATGATTCTCGCCCACCCATTTACTGCACCAAACTTAATAAACGTCCTTCCACTCATCAATGTTACTTATATCAAATCGGAAAGGAGGCCCTAGTAAAGCTTCTGTTCCTCCGTCGTCTGCTTCTACAATGGTATATTTTCCCATTCTACCAGCAGAAAATTCCTCTCCTAACTTACCAGTTATAACCCCATCACACAGAAGGCCAGCAACGTAGGAAGCAAGGTAGCCTAAATCGACAGGATTCCATAAGAAAAATGCCTCACAAGCTCCATTGTGAACCCACTCTGCCATCTCACTGGGAAGCCCAAGGCCGGTAAGCTTAACTTTCCCCACTAAACCGGCATCAGTAATAGCCTTAGCAGTAGCGCTTATGCCCACAGTGGTAGGAGATATGATACCTTTCAAATCTGGATAGGATTTAAACAAACCCATAGCTTCATTATAACTTTTATCTCGCAGGTCATCACCGTATACAATAGTTACTAATTTCATTTTTGCATACTTCGGGTCTTTTAATTCCTCTTTCATATACTCAATCCAGGTATTCTGGTTAGTCATGGTGGCTCCAGCTGAAAGAATGGCTATTTCACCTTCATAGCCAATCATCTCCGCTATTGCCTGAACCTGCAACTTCCCTATCAATTCTGCATTTGCCTGATTTACGTGTATATCTCGGCCTCCGGGAGCTACTGCCGAATCAAAAGACACGACTTTTATATTATTTCCCTTAGCTTTTTGAAGAACCGGAACCAAAGCATCAAAGTCATTGGCAGTTATACAAATAGCACTAACTTCCTGAGCTATTAAGTTTTCAATTATTTCAATCTGACCTTCCACTGTCGGAGTGGCCGGCCCCTGGAAAATAAAGCTATTACCCAATTCATTACAGGCCTCTTCAGCGCCTCTGCCAGCCGCATCCATAAAAGGATTCCCGACATTTTTCACTACCATCCCAATGGTATGCTCTCCGGCAAAAGCACTTACTGAAAAGAGGACAACCATGGAAAGTGACAAAAAAAGAACTGGAAAAAGTTTTTTCATTTCTAATTTTAACCTCCTTTATCCTGGTTACCAGATTTAACTACCAAAACTACTACACACTGTCATCATCGACCAGTAAACCCTTACTGACCACCAATCCTTAAGAATCCTTTTCTACCACCTCCTTTTGTGACCTTCGCTTCTTTCATGTAACGCCCATATTTTTTCACATTGGTAGACAGTTTTCCATAACCATCTTTTTCCTATCGCACAAACTAAGAGCAAGAAATTAAAGCTTAATCATTGCTTATTAGAACTTCAATCCCAAGATCTTTTAAAGCCGTTAGTGTCTCTTTCTTTATATTGCTGTCAGTAACTATTTTAGAGATACAATCTAACTTACACACTCTAAAAAAAGCTACTTCCTCAAATTTTCTACTTTCCGCCACTAATATGATCTCTTGAGCAGATTCAATCATAACTTTTTTTAAGTGAGCTTCAAGCTCAAAAGTATCAGCAATATATCCTTTGTCCACTGAAATAGCTTTGGTTCCTATAAAAAGTTTATCAGCATGATAATTAAGCACTGCATTTTCTGCTTGAGGGCCTACAAAAGAAAAAGAGGGAGGATGTAAAGTTCCACCGGTAGAGATAATGTTGAATTTTCGGTTCTGAGCCAAATTTATACAGATATCAAGGGAACTGGTAAGAATGGTAATTTGTAATCCAGGGCTGATGTTTCTTGCTACCTGTAAAGCAGTAGTGCTGGCATCAAAAACCACTGAGTCTCCATCTTCTATAAGCTTAGCTGCTTTCTTACCAATTAATTCCTTGATTTCCCGGTTAGTTATCTCTCGAAGAGTAAAAGGAAGCTCTACTACTCCTCTTTTTATCCTGGTAGCCCCACCATAAATTCTTCGCAATAATCTCTGCTCTTCTAAAATTTTTAGGTCCTGACGAATAGTATCTTCGCTCACTCCAAAAACATCACTTAGTTCCTTAACCGTTATGGTTCTCTTTTCATCTAGCAATTCTAATATCTTTAATCGCCTTTCCTCTGAAAACATACTAAATTCACCTAACTTCTTTCTTATTTTAATACCAAATTACTTGCAATTTTTTCCAGAATACTATATAGTTTAATCAATGTCAATAGCAATTGAGCTACCAACCAATAATCTCTACATCTACCAAAATCAAATATAGTTAACCGCAAAATCCATTATAAAGACTATGGGGGTAAACCCCCTCATAACCCCGAACTATAAAGGGGGGAACCCCTTTATAGTTCCCCAAAAAACATAAAACCTAACAAACAAGAACAATTGAGGGAGAAAGAGTCTCCCTCAGTGGGCAGCGCCCCTTTATAACCTCAGCATTACCCATAAGTTTTTTCTGGACACCATAGAAGGTTTTCAAAACAGATAAATGGATAGAAAGGAATAACTACCTGGGAGATTAAACTATACCCTGTAAACCCAATCATATAAGTTCAAGAGAGATATCATAGTTAACCAAAAATCTCACTGTAATTCTCCGTCATCGCGAGACCGAACAGCCTGCGGCACCTCCTCCCATCACCACGAGAAGCGGGCAGCCTACGGCATAAGATTAAAAGCAAAATATAGTATCCCACAAAACTGATTAAAATGTTAAAAACTTTAAAAAGTAAATTATATCGAAAGTCAAAAACTCAAGGTCGCTATGTACTGAGGGATATTATAGTATTTTAATTTTGGTACCACAGCTAAATAGCTCACAAAGTTTTTATCACATTTTTCTTAATCCTTTTTCCTCCAAAATAGCTAAAAGAAAATAGGGAAAGGGGAAATCCGGTGTGATAAGAAAACTATTTTTTACCTTTACATAAAAAGAAACTGCTTAATCCTTCAAAAGGTAAATGCCAAAGCAGTACACGCTTTACAAAAGCTATATAATATCTTAGAGGAAGATGAAATTGGAAGAAAAAACAATAGAAGATGAAGAAGTTGTTTTAGAAGGAGAAGCTTTTAGCACAATCCTGCCAGAAATTCTGGACAAGAAACATATCCGTTCCAAGGCTTTTTCCTTGTCTTTACCTGCCCTCTTAAATATGCTTCTCATCAGTTTTGTAGGTATGGTAGATATGATTATGGTGGGAAGATTAGGACCTGCTGCTATCTCAGCCGTAGGAATGGTAAATCAGCCCATTTTCCTTATCGTCTCTGTGTTTATAGCCCTCACAGTGGGAACTACCGCATTAGTGGCTCGCTTTATAGGAGCAAAAGACATAAACAGCGCAAAAAACGTGGCAAAACAGAGCATGGTGGTAAGTATATTGTTCGGTATACTATTGCTACCCATTCTATATATATTTGCTCCCCAAATAGAAAAAGCTATGGGAGCAGAGCCTGAGGTGTTAACTCTGGGAGTTGCCTATATGAGAACAATAGCAATAGGAACACCTTTTAATGTTCTAGCAATGGGATTGGGAGCCATACTGAGAGGCTCCGGCGATATGAAAACTCCTCTTATAGCTGATATCATCGCCAATTTATCGAATATATTAGGAAACTATATTTTAATCTTTGGCAAATTTGGAGCTCCGGCTTTAGGAGTTGCTGGAGCAGGTATAGCTACCTCCATAGCAAGATTTATCTCCTCAATTATTCTACTTTATGTACTCTATAGAGGAAAAACAGTAATCAAGCTCTCACTTAAAGAAAACTATGGCTTAGATTTTGGCATCTTGAAAAGAATATTTAACATAGGAATACCTTCTGCCTTGGAGCAATTCGTTTTAAGAGCAGGACAGTTAACATTTGTAAGAATAGTGGCAGAATTGGGAACTATAGCTTTTGCTACCCATCAGATAGCTATGAATATTCAATCTCTGTCATTTATGCCCGGACAAGCTTTCTCTATGGCTGCCACTACTTTAGTAGGTCAACTTCTAGGGGCTAACAAACCCGACATAGCAGAAGAAAGCGCTCGTCAAACAAGACTGTTAGGAATGATAGTCTCTGGTATAAGCGCATTTACCATATTTTTCTTCGGAAAATATATAACCATGCTTTATACCAATGATATCGCTATTATTGAACAAAGTCGTATATGCCTGAGGATTATAGCTCTTATTCAACCCGCTCAATCAACCCAATTTATATTAGCTGGAGCTCTGAGAGGAGCAGGAGACACCCGTTTTCCTCTCTATTCCACCATTATAGGTATCTGGGGAATGAGAGTAGCCCTGGCCTATCTTTTTGTAATGACATTTGGGTGGGGACTCACAGGTGCTTGGTTAGCCATAGGTTTTGATCAAATATTAAGAGCTATAGTGATTTATTCTCGATTTAGGTCTGGAAAATGGAAACATTTTGAGGTATAAACTATCTATTCTTAACCAATAAGGTTCAAAAATAGATGAGAGAAGAATATAGTAGCTCTCCTTACACCCATCGTTACCAAATTTTAGCCGCGGTTATGTTATGCGGAATAATGGGACCCATTGACGCCAGTGTGGTCAACGTTAATTATCACATCATTGGAAGTCGCTTTGGCGTTGCTCTCACCAGCGCTCAATGGGTAGTTATGGTTTATCTTTTGACCATAAGCAGTTTGCTTCCCTTTTATGGTCGTCTGGGTGACATCTGGGGATATAAAAGAGTATATTTAATTGGCCTTGCTGGTTTTACTATTACTTCTCTTCTGTGTAGTGTTTCTTATTTTCTATCCTCTATTTCCTGGCTAATTCTTTTTCGTGCTATTCAGGGGATTACCGCCGGAATGATGATGTCTGTACCTTATGCCATAATCGTTGCCTCTTTCCCTCCCGAGGAGCGAGGCCGAGCTTTAGGAATCAATGCTATCAGTGTATCCACAGGATTAGCTATCGGGCCATCCTTAGGTGGTTTTATCACTCACTTTGCTGGTTGGCCTTACATCTTCTTAATAAATATCCCCATCGGTATAGTTGGCCTGTGGTGGGGAAATAAAATTATTCCCGAATTAAAAGGAAAGCCGGGTAGAATAGATGGAAGAGGAGCAATAACCAACTGCCTGTTTCTTTTTTCTTTTCTCTTGTTTCTAAATCGTTTTCCTACCCAGGGGATACATTCTACCACTCTTCTTACTGCTGCAGTTGCAGTTGTGGCATTCTTCAGTTTTTTGACTATAGAAAAAAGAGCTAACCCTCCACTAATAAATTTAGAATTATTTCATAACTTGTCCTTTTCCTTAGCTAACCTATGTGCTCTCTTAAATTTTATGTCCCAGTATATTTTGGTAACTCTTACCCCCTCTTATCTTAATCGAGTATTACGATATGAGCAAAATGAGGTAGGACTTATCTTAACTATTTTCCCTCTCACTACTTTGGCAGTTGCCCCCTTTGCTGGTTCACTCTCTGACCGTACTAGTCCTCACTTTCTTACTTTTATAGGCGCTGCTCTTTGTGCCTTAAGCTTGTTTTCCTTAAGCCAGTTACCTGCCTCTATCAGTACAGCAGGCGTCGCCTGGAGATTAGCTCTCTTTGGTTTAGGCACCGGGATTTTCCAATCTCCCAATATGAACGTTGCTATGGGAAGTGTACCTCGAGAACACTTAGGTGTGGCTTCAAGCATTCTAGCTACAGTGCGTAATGTAGGAATGGTTCTGGGAACTGCCATGGGAGGCGGGATTCTTAATGCCTCAGTTCCCACTTCTATTCTTCAAGGATTAGGAAAACTGATAGGTGAAGAAGCTTCCATTTTTATGCTGGGATTAAAAAATGCTTATTTCTGGGGAGCAATTTTAACCGGGATAGCAGCTCTTGTTTCTCTTTTTATCCCTCATTACAACTTAGTAA